>Ga0335075_10006413_pt1 | contig 18179 bp, 16 predicted proteins | sample Lox_Sample_24_FD_206723 | JGI IMG/M metagenome (GOLD analysis project Ga0335075, IMG submission 206723) | Soil microbial communities from Loxahatchee National Wildlife Refuge, Florida, United States - Lox_Sample_2.4 | ecosystem: Environmental > Terrestrial > Soil > Wetlands | place: USA...
GAGGCAGCTTCCTTGCGCGTAAGTTTGTGCCTGTCCCCCGCTTTCCGCCATTTTGAAAGCATTCGGCGATACGCAGGCATCATCTTGCGGTGTGAGTCGTAGTCATCGGGCTTCAACTTCGCCCAGGGTTTCACACACTCGATCAGGGTTCGGGCATAAGACATATGCCGGGCCTCGGTCTTCCCGTCAAAGCCCATGAACCGCGGCGCCAGGATGGGTCCGCGATCAAGCGCACGAAACATGATGAGCACTTCTGAGACCTCGTCCAGGTAGGCCCACTCATCAAAACCGCAGTTTGCACATTTCGCCATGCCGAAATTGTCGCATCATGGGTAGACTTGGGACATGGCAAAGCACAAATTCGTTATTGGACTTTTCGACGAGGCCAAGAATCTGGTTGGAGCGCGGTGTGGTGTGTGTGGGCAGATTACGCTGTACGTGAACGGGGCTGTGCCCCCCGAAAAGCAAACAGAGGAATGCCCGCAGTCGAAAGAAGAATAAGTCGATTCGCCCCGAACCCGGCGAGCGAGTCGCTGTGGGGAATTTTGTGGGGAGTACTGGTGAGGCTGGATTAGTCAGCGTTGGATGCTGAGTCGATAAAACGTCAGTATTTACGCGGTCTTCCTAACCTATACCAATCCAGCCATATATGCCTTGAAGGGATTATGAGTCCCCTGCTCTGACCATTGAGCTACAGGCCCTTCAACATTTGCGCCAGCCGGAATCGACTGTTAAGACGGCAACCGCTGCTGAGGGTTAGACGGCGGGCGATCTCTACGATTGTAAATGCCTCGGGCCACAGCCTGGCTATGTGCCGAGTTCGAAAGGCTGAGGCCTGAACGGCTCGATCCGCTCGTTCCCTAGCTTCCAACGGGCTCGCCCGCGACCGCGACGGCCTCGCTCAGTACGTCATCAGGCGATGACTCACGCTCCGAAAAGGTGAGGAAGAAAAGCAGCAGGACAATACCGGAGCATGCTGCAGAAACCAGCCAGATAGACCGCCACGCATGCATCACGACATTATTCGCTCCGACGGTTGCATAATGATCGACCACTGCTCCCGATAGCCATGAACCCAGGAGCATGCCGGCGCCGTAGGTGATCAGGGTGATCATTCCCTGTGCAGCCGCGCGCAGGGCTGTCGGAGCCTTGCGGTCAACGTAGATCTGTCCGGTGACGAAGAAGAAGTCATAGCAGATGCCGTGCAGGACGATTCCCGTCCAGAGCATCCACATATTCGCGCCGCCGTTGCCCAAGGCGAACAGCACGTAGCGGATTGTCCACGCCGACATGCCGGCAATCAGCATGTACTTCACTCCCAGCCGTCGAAAGAACCAGGGGATGAGCAGCATGCAGAACAACTCCGACATCTGGCCGCCGGTCATCTTTCCAGCAGCGTTGTGAATCCCGATCTCGTTGAGAAACAGGTTGGTGAACGCATAGTAGAACTGCAGCGGCACGCAGATGAGAAAAGATGCCGCCGCGAAGATCAGAAACGAGCGATCACGAAACAAGTCAAAGGCTTCAACCGGAAAGAGGTCGGCAATGTGAAAGCTCTTCGAGGTAGCGAGCGGAGGCGTGTCCGGCAGAGTGAGGCAATAGATCGCCATAACCAGCGAAGATGCAGCCGCAACCTGCATGGCAAGGTGCGAGGCCTCCAGACGAAGGCCGCCGATCAGCAGGCCAGCCAAGATCCATCCACCGGTGCCCAGCACGCGGATCGGGCCGAATTCCTGCTTCGGATCGCGCATCTGCCGGAAGGCCAGCGAATTGGTCAGGGAAAGAGTCGGCATGTAGCAGCATGCGTAAAGAAGCACCAGCCAATAAAGAGGCGTGAACGACGCGCGCGTGGATGCAAGCCAGAGCAGTACGGCTCCCAGCAAGTGAAGCGCGGCAAGAACCTTCTGGGTGGGAAAGAAGCGGTCGGCGATCCATCCGGCGAGAAAGGGCGACACGATGGCGCCGACTGCGGTGGTTCCGGCAACCAGGCCGATCTCCGCGCCCGAAAAGCGTAGTGTCTCCCCCAACCATGTTCCGAGCGTGACGTACCAGGCACTCCAGATGAAATATTCGAGAAACATCATCAGGGCAAGGCGCGATTTCATTTGCAGGGTCATATGTTCTCTTATCGTGAGGTCTCTTGGGGCTCAACAATCCTTATGGCAACGCAAAGGCAATGTACTTTCCGCCCGAAGGCCATTTGGGATCGCGGCCGCCGCCAGCGGCGATCACAACGAATTGCTTCCCATCGATCATGTAGGTCACTGGAGTAGCCACGCCTGCAAAGGGTAACAGAGCCTCCCAAAGCAGCTTGCCGGTGCGGCTGTCGTAGGCATGAAATTTCCGGTCATAGACGGTGGCTCCGATAAAGACGAGGCCGCCCGCCGTGACAATCGGGCCGCCATAGTTCTCCGAACCCGTGGTCCTCATCCCTTCAGCCGCCAGCGCCGGGTACTCGCCGAATGGAATCTTCCACAGGTACTTTCCGTTGTTCAGGTCGATGGCGTTCAACGTTCCCCAGGGTGGACTGATGGCCGGATAGCCGTCGGGATCGAGAAACTTGCGATAGCCGGTAAAACGATACTTCAGTGAGTCTTCAGTTTTTACAGTCGTCAAATTGATGTTGCTGTCTGTAGCTCCGAGATAGCGGATCAGAGCCGCGAGCTCTTCGCCATCAAGCTTCGGAAATCCGGGCATGCGCCCTTTACCGGTATGGATCAATCCCACAATCTGCTCGGGCTGCATCCGCTTTCCAACTTCCCTGAGCGCTGGAAATGCAGGCGAAATGCCTTCCAGCCGATCACCGTGGCAGATCGCGCAATGATCCGCATAGCTCTTCGCTCCAAGTGGATCGGCGTTGTCTTGTGCAGCAGCCGTCATCTCACGCTTGTCGGCGGAAGCATTACCAGCGGCTTCCGGCCCCTGGTTAGGCGTGGACTCGCTGGTCTTCAGATACAGCACAAGCGCCGACATGGCCTTGTCGTCGAGTATGGGGAAGGAAGGCATTCTTCCTTTGCCAGAGCGAATCAGGCTGGCCAGATTCTCATCGGTGAGCCGCTCGCCAACGCCAACCAGCGAAGGAAACGCCGGCGGAGAGCCCTCGCGATGATCGCCGTGACAACCCGCGCAGAGATTCTGATAGGTCGCCTCACCGGGGCTGGCCCCGGGCTTGTTCTCTGTCAGTCCCCCTGTCCATGCCATCTCGTTTTCGTTGACATAGATCACGCCGGTCCTGATGTCGACCGCTGAACCGCCCCACTCGGCCCCTCCATCGAAGCCGGGAAAGACGATGGTCTGCTTGTCTACGCTTAGGGGAACGAATTGCCCCGCGCTGCGAAAGCTTCTGAATCTCTTCAGAGCAAATTCGTGCGCTTCGGGGGTGCGCTTTGTCAGCATGTCCTCGGTCAGGATCTGGCGTCCGAATGGTTCCGGCAACTGCGGCTTTGGCTGTGTCGGGGACGCTTGTTCGCCCGGCACGTCGCTGGCAGGATAGGGGTGCTCAACAATCGGAAACAGCGGCTCGCCGTCGGTCCGGTCGAACAGGTAGACATAGCCCTGCTTCGTTGTCTGCGCCACCGCGTCAATTCGCTGGCCGTTATGCACGACCGTGAGCAGCGAAGGCGGCGAGGGGAAGTCACGGTCCCAGATGTCGTGATGCACACCCTGAAAATGCCAGATGCGCTTTCCGGTTGCGGCATCCAGCGCCAGCAAAGTATCGGCGAAAAGGTCATTGCCAATGCGGTCTGCACCATAAAAGTCAGAAACTGCCGAGCCGGTAGGCACATAGACAATGCCGCGCTTGTCATCGATCGTCATGCCCGCCCAATTGTTGGCCGCCCCGGATTTGAGCCATGCATCTTTGGGCCATGTGTTGTAACCAAACTCGCCCGGATGTGGAATCGTGTGAAAGCTCCAGCGCAGCGAACCTGTGTGGACATCGAAAGCGCGCACATCGCCCGGTGGAGCGGGATGCGTCTCGGGGTTTCTTCCACCCAAAATAATGAAGTCTTTGTAGACAACACCGGGCGTGGTGAGCGCGATCGACTGAACCTTGTAGTCTCCGCGAAGCCCCTTACGCAGATCGATCCGCCCGTTCTCGCCGAAGGTCGTTATCGGCTTCCCTGTCGTGGGATCGAGGGCATAGAGAAAATTCATCACGCCGGCAAAGAGGCGGCTCTGGGAGCCATCAGTCCACCAGCTCAGCCCCCGATCCGGCTGCGTGCCTTTGATACCAGAGTCGAAGGTCCAGAGAAGTTTGCCGGTCGCAGCATCGAGCGCGATCACTTTTTGAGTTGGAGTGAGGGCATAGAGAACGCGACCAGCCACCAACGGGCTGGTTTGCAGACCGCCCTGTTCTCCGGTATCGAACGCCCATGCAACCTTCAGCCTGCTTACGTTGCTGCGGTTGATCTGCGTGAGAGGAGAATAGTGGTCGTTGGCGAGTTGGCCGCCGTACACCGGCCAATCTTTTGATGGTGGTTTTGCGGTGGCCTCGTCAATCGACGACGTCGACTCGGCCGCTTCCGCGGCCCGCACGCGAAAGCGCACCACACCATGGAAGGCAAAGCAAATTGGCAGAACCACCCAGATCGCCAGAAGTCTCTTCTTTATGCAGCCCACAAGCCGTTTCCCTGCTCACCCAGTCGATCAGCCTTGAGTGAGGGATGTCTCTTCGTTGAAAGATCCGATGATTCAATCTACAGAAGACTTGTCCGATTTATACACACTACTCTCGGTTTTGCAGTGCGCAGTTTCAGTGGCTGGCGGAAAATTCGATGCCATCCGCCCTCGGATCAAGGGCCGCAAACGACGGCACGTTTGGGCGGAGCTGAGGTCCAGGCTCCTCTCGCCCCGACTCGTTACCTCTTAATTGTTAACAATTTCGAGTAGATCGCCGCGCTCGATCCGGCAGGCTTCAATCTGCCCGGCCGGTAATTCGAGAACGCTGGAGATTTTGAAGCTGACGCTGGTCATGCGAAAGGGACGTAGACGGCGCCAGACCTTCACAACGCGCATGGCTTTGTCCAACGCGACAACGTCGATTGGGAACATCATCCCTATGGTGTGAACGCCCGATGAGGGACGAATCAGCAGCCCGCAGCCGGGCTCAAGATGGGTCTTCCCGAGAAGGCCGAACAATCGTGACAGGAACGAATCCGCGGGAACGATTCGTGTGCCGATGGTTACGGCCTTCCCAGTGTTTCTAACGGTTAGATGCTTCATTTCACTCGCAGCCGGCCTCAGTTGGAAGGGTGGGTAAGCACTTCGAGGACGAGCGCAGCCACCGCGCCGGCAACAACGACAACGAGCATGATCGATTCCGTCATTGCATCCTCCTTTGCAGGTCAGAACGGAAGTACGGGATGCGGCCGAAGCCGCATCTCAGGCAGTCTTCTTGCGGCGAAATACAATGATGCCAACCACTACGACGGCTAACGCAGCGGCAACCACTCGCACGATAATCATTGCGTCCATGGATCGATCTCCTTTCCCGGTCAAGCCGAGGGTCGTTCAGAACTGTTTGTGCAGAAGGCGGAAAGACTAGGTCGTCTTCTTGTTTCTGCGGAATGCGATCACGCTTACGGCCAGCACGGCGAGCGCACCTGCGACGATACGGATAATCACGCTTGCTCCCATCTTCGTTCTCCTTTCCGGCGCAGCCGAGACAACTGCGCACCATCATTCGTTCCCGTTGAAGTTACAAATCAGTGACTCAGCGTTCGCATAAGCTGAAGAATCGCCGGCCCAATCAACACAATGAAAATGCAAGGAAAGATAAACAGCACCAGTGGGAACAAAATCTTGATCTTCGTTTTGGCGGCGGCCTCTTCGGCACGTTGCCGCCGCCGCGTACGAATCTCTTCCGCAAAGCGGCTCAGCGCGCGCACGATCGGCGTGCCGAACCGGTCTGTCTGCGTCAGCATCGTTACCAGACCGGCGAACTCCGGCAGTTTGGTGCGATCGGCAAGGCTTTGCCACGCATCGATGCGTGGCTTGCCGGCGCGCTGCTCGAGATTGATCTGCATGAATTCCTCGTGCAGATCAGGATGACTGACGGCGATTTCCTGACCGATGCGCAACAGTGCCTGATCGAGCCCCAGGCCGGCGTCCACGCAGATCACAAGAAGGTCGATCGCGTCGGGAATGCTCTTCTGGATGCGCTTCTGACGACGCTTGACCAAGCGCGTGAGCCAGATATCCGGCAGGAGATAGCCCACTCCGCCAAAGACAAGGCACCAGGTAAAGCTGTTACTCGGCATGAAGCTACCGGCTGCGATGCCGGTGAGCGGCACGAGGAAGCGAGCGGTCAGGTAGCCATCCATCTTGTTACCGCCGCGGAGCCCCGCGCTGAGGAACTTCTGCTTCAGCTTGTCGTCTCCGGTAAAGCCGATACGGGCGTGGAAGGCGCGTGCGATGGCAAGGATCTTCTCCTTGACGCGTTCCTTGTCGCTGATCTTTCTCTGATCAGGACGGTCGCTCTTGATGACGTCGAGAATGCGTCGCTCATGGCGCGCGGGACGCAGGAAGAGTGGCGCGAGCAACAGCGCGAGCACGAAGGCAACTGTCACGGCGAGCGCAATGTAGAAGATAAGGTCCATGTCTCTTGCCTAAACATCAACTCCGTTGACAATCTGGCGAATGATGACCGCGCCCAGGACGATCAGACCCAGCCCCACGTAAATGAGTTTCTGGCCAAGCGGGTCGGTGAGCAGGATGCTGGAGTAACCGGGATTAATGATGTTGATCACCACCATCAGCCCGACCGGCATCAGGCTGAGAATCCAGCCCGTCATTCTGCCTTGCGCTGTCTGAATCCTGATGTCGCCCTGGATCCGCTGCCGTTCACGGATGAGGAATACCGTGCGGTCCATAACTTCGACCAGGTTTCCGCCGGTTTCACGCTGGACAATGATGGCCGTCACCAGAACGCGAAGATCAGGCGACGGTACGCGCTCCAGCATTTGCAGGAGGGCGTCGCGCAGCGGCAAACCGAAGTTCTGCTGCCGGAAGACCTCACGAAATTCGACTGCGGTTGCTTCGGGTGCGGAATCGGCAACCATTTCGATTGCGCCTGACATGGCGTGTCCCGCACGGAGCGCGCGCGCCATCGTGTCGATGGAGCTGGGCAACTCAGTCTCGAACGCGCGCAGCTTGCGCGAGCGCTTCCACGCGATCCGTATCCACGGCAGGCTTCCCAGGATGCACGCCGCGCCGATCTCCGCGAACAGCACAGGAAGAGCGATCAGCGCGAGCAAAAGGCCGATAACAGCGAACGCCAGGATCTGCATCACGACACCGGACGCCGTGCTCTTCACGCCTGATTGCGCAACATACTTCTGCAGCTTCCTGCCCATCGCATATTTCTCAAAGGAATCATCGACCCAGCTGAACCGACTGGAGGAACCCTGCCGCAGCAGATTCGTAGCCTCTTGTCCCGCATCCTCGAGCCGAGCAGTTCCCGTCTGGATCAGAGCGAGCCTCTGCTCTATACGCTTGTCGTGCTGGGTGGGGCCGGCGGCCAACAGCACAGCGCCGAAGGAGACGACCAGAATCGCGACAAATCCGGAAATGAGCAAAATCATGTCGTCACACTTCCATCGAGTGGTCCATCAAGCCTGCTGGTACTGGAATCCCCGCGCCTTTCAGCCGTTCGCTGAACTTGGGCATGATGCCGGTTGCGCGGAATCTTCCCTTTACCTTGCCGTTTGCGCCCAGGCCATCCTTCTCGAAGACAAACAGGTCCTGCATGCTGATGACGTCACTGTAATTGCCGGTCAACTCGGAGATATGCGTGATGCGGCGGCTGCCGTCACTCATACGAGCCGCCTGCACGATGATGTGAATCGCGGACGAGATCTGCAGCCGGATGGCCTTCTCCGGCAAGCGGATGTCGCCCATCATGCACATGGTTTCGAGGCGCGCAATGCCATCACGGGGAGTGTTGGCGTGGATCGTCGTGATCGAGCCGTCGTGGCCGGTGTTCATGGCCTGCAGCATGTCGAGGGCTTCTTCGCCGCGCACCTCGCCCAGCACAATGCGGTCGGGGCGCATACGCAGAGCGTTAATTACGAGTTCGCGCTGTCGTATCGCTCCGCGTCCTTCCACGTTGGGAGGTCGCGTCTCCAGCCGGACAACATGCTCCTGCCGCAGTTGCAGTTCGGCGGAATCTTCGATGGTGACAATTCTTTCCTTCTCGGAGATGAAGCTCGAAAGCATGTTGAGCAGCGTGGTCTTGCCGGCGCCAGTACCGCCCGCGATCACGATGTTCAATCGCGCCTGCACTGCTGCGCGGAGAGTTTCCAGCATCGGCGGGCTGAGCGCTTTGTAGTGCAGCAGATTGTCGGCCGTAAGCGGCGACGATCCGAAGCGGCGGATGGAGAGGATCGGACCATCGATCGCCAGCGGAGGAATGATGGCGTTCACACGCGAGCCGTCTTTCAGGCGCGCATCCACCATCGGCGTCGATTCATCGACGCGCCGGCCTACCGCCGAGACGATCTTGTCGATGATCTGGAGGAGGTGGCGGTTGTCCTTGAATGTGACATTGGTGCGATGCAGCACGCCTTTGCGTTCCACGTACACGTGCGTGCAGGTGTTGACCAGGATGTCGCTGATCGTGTCGTCCTGCAGCAGAGGCTCCAGGGGACCCAATCCAAAGAGCTCGTCCAATACCTCATTCGCCAGCCGATCGCGTTCCCCCGAGCTTAGCGGTATGTTCTGCTCGCCGATTACCTGCTGAATCAGAGCAAGCAGTTGCTGCTGGCCGATGCGTGTCTCCTGCGCCTCGCCGAGCCTTTCGAGATCCAGGCGCCGAATGAGCTCCTGGTGTACAGCTGACTTGAGCTCCTGCTGCTGCTTCTCTTCCAGCGGACGCGAAGCCCGGTTGCCGTTGCGAAGGCTCGACCCGTTTGCGCGAAGTGGTGCGATCTCTGTTCGCGCAGGTGCGATGTTGAGAGCCGCGTCAGCCATGAATGGTGCTCCTCGTATCCTTCTCTAACGCCATAACGAAAACTTCTTCTTCGCAGACTGAGCCGGTTGCGTGCCGTTCGTGCCGCTGAGATTCGCCGCCCACTTCGAGAGCTGCGAGACGAATTCCGTCTTTTTCTTCTCCGGCACGACAGGTTCGCCAAGATTGATTGCGCGCTGGCATTCCGCATAGTTGTTGGCGATCCTGGTCTGCACCGGCACGCGGATTGCTTTTTCGATTTGTTCAATCCCGATCGATCCGCTCGACGAATGGCGGTTGATGATGACGTGCAGTTTTGCCGTAGCCTGCTCATTCCGGCTCAGGTTGTCGATGTACCGGGAAAGGTCGCGCACGGCTCCGATCTCCGGTGTGGCAACCAGGCAAATCTGGTCGGAGCTGTCCATCACCGCCAGATTGACCTCGCTCAGTGATGTCTCGCAGTCGAGAATCAGGTAGTCGTACTCGCCGCGAAGAAATTCGAGCGTCCGTTCCATTGCATCGGGATCAGTGCCGCGGTTGGGATCGTGCGACTCGGGCGACGAAAGCACGTCCAGGCCGCTCGAATGTTTGGCGATGAAGCCGCGCAGCAGTTCAGAGTCGAGCCGGTTCACATTCCGGATCAGCTCGTGGAAGTGGTAGCGATTGCCATCTAGTCCGAGATAGAGACACACATGGCCGAATTCTGCGTGGTTATCGATCAACAGCACACGCTTTTGCAGTCGGGCCAGCTGAAAGGCCAGGTTTACGGCGATGGTGGTGGTTCCCACCCCGCCCTTGGAACCGAAGAAGGATAGGATCTGTCCTGCGCTTCGGCCGTGACTCATCGTTGCCGACCACTGGCGGTTTTGCCGGTCCAGCATCTCCGCCAGTTGCCGTGTATCAAGAGGTTTCTTCAAGTGCTCGTTGCATCCCGCGCGCATCGCGCTCAACAACAGATCGCTGTCATGGCGCGAGGAAAGCGCGGCGATGAAGATCCTGCCAAAGAAAAGCTGTTGCAGGAATGTGGCCGTCTGCTGGGCGCCATGCGGGTCGCGGTCGAAATCGACGATAGCCAGGACTGCATCGGCGGCTTTGACATCCGTCGACACCGCGGGACGCCGCATCGCCGAAACATATTCGTCGAAGCTGTCATGTATGAGCGCCCACGGCTGATTTCCGGCGCCCTGCTCGACCCTCTCCGCCGAGTCCTGATCGACGCACACGGTCAGCAACGCCACGGCCAGCGAGGGCGCGCTAGTCACCGCGCGCGTCATGGCTTGGCCGGCTCCGTTACCGGCGTTTTAGGTGTCATGCCCTTGTCAAACTTGGGGTCAGAGAGAAACGGAATGGGCAGCTTTGGCTCGGCGGGATTGCCGGGATTCTCACTTAGCGGGTCGACCAATGTCGGTGTAATGATCACAGCCAGTTCTGTCACAGTCCGGCTCACATTCTTCGAGCGGAAGAGATTTCCGAGAATCGGGATGTCGCCGATGCCCGGTGTTTTCGACAGCAGGTCGGTGGTGCGATTGTCCAGCAGGCCGGAGATCATGAAGCTCTGGCCGGTCCGCAACTCTACCTGCGTTTCTGCGCGGCGTGTGGCGAGCGCGGGAATCGTGTAGCCGGAAATGGTAACGGCATTGGTATAGTCGAGCGCACTCACCTCGGGCGCCACTTTCAGCTGAATCGTGCCGTCGCGAAGCACCTCGGGCGTGAAGTCGAGTTTTACACCGTAAGGGCGAAACTGAATCGTCACCGAGGTGAATCCGCCCGTGCCACCCTGCACCACAGGAAAAGGAAATTCTCCACCGGAGAGAAAAGATGCTTTCTCCCCGCTCACCGCCGTGATCGTCGGCTCAGCGAGAATCTGGAGTATCTGTTTGCTCTGCAGCGCCTCAATCGCAGCCCCCAGGCCAAGTGCGTTGTTGTAGTAGAAAAGATTCAGCAGGCTACTGAGCGCGAGCAGCGACGATGCGGCGGATGATGCTGTGGAGCCGCTCGATGAACTGCTCGAACTGCTTGAACTGCTAGAACTGCTGCTCGACGTGTTCGGGGCGACCGTGATCGCCGGAAACTGCCCGGTGGTCGAATTGAACGAGTTTTTGCCCGTCCCGAAAAAGTTGAAACCCAGAGATTGCGCGCGCGACCGGTCAATCTCCACGATGCGAACCTTGAGTCTGACCTGGCGGGCATGCTGCGGTGCGATCAGCATGGAATTTGCGATGCTCTTCGAGAACAAGGCCGCGAGCTTGACTGCCACCTGTTCCGCTTCAGGACTGGACACAGTTCCCGCAAGCGAAACATCGTCTTCGTGGCCCTCGGCGCGGATGCGCTCTGACGGCAGAGCGTCTCTCAGCGCGTGACGCAGTTCGGAAACATCGACATCAGAAGCGATGAGATAGACCTGTGATTGCCCAGTCTCGTCCCACAGAATCAGGCTGCTCACTCCGGGCGATTTCGCCGTGACGACGATCTGATGAGGACTCGCAGTGAAAGAATCGAGTACCGCTGGATTGCTTACATAGACGCGGCGCAGCCGATTCGCTGTGTTGAAAAACATGGAGCGCCCCACTACCAGGTGCATCGGATCGCCAGCCGTTGCCGTGCTGGTCGACATCATATCGGCGGTCACAGGTGGCTGGCCGGCCTCGGCATATGCGCCGCCGGTCGGTCCGGGACACAGCATCACTGCCAACAACATCCTGAGGCAGTTACGAATTGTTCCTTTGCGAGTGGTCATCTCCGGCCTCAGTTAAAGCTCTCCGTCGATGATTTGGCACCCATCAGCGTTTCGACTACCCAGGGCTTCGCCACAGAAACTCTGGGTCTTTTCGCAACCGGCGCAGCTACTACGGTCACCGATGGCTTCGAGGTTGGAAGTGAAGCCAGTTGGGCCAGGGCTACCGGTTTCGCGTCTGCCTGTTCGTGATCTCCTCCATTGCGGAGCACGAAGTGAATGGTGCCCTGCGCGGTCGCCAGCACTGCCTTCTCTGCGTCCTCGGGAGAAAGGAGCAGTGTCACCACGTCCACGCTTGCCGGCTTGCCGGAAGGATCGGGCTGCACCTGGTGGCCGGCGGCCAGCACCTCAGCATCCTGCAGTACCGTTGCGGTCAGCGGGTCCGGATGCCCGGTGTCGCGATAAGTCACAAGCACATCCACATGCGTTCCCGGCATCAGGAAGCCGGCCACGCCCACAACCTCATCAGATCGCAGAGCGATCGCCCGCATGCCGCTGGGAATTTTTCCGGTGAGGCCGATGCCCGATCCAGCGGCAGCCAGATGCCGGTCAAGGATTGGCTCGCCTGCACCCAGTGGGTACAGCACGGCGCGTCCAACGACATCGTCAATCTTGTTGAATGCCCCGGTGATCGGCATAGATTTCGGCCACTCCACGAGGGAGACGTCCTCGCGTTTGAGCGTCTCTCCGGGATCGATAGCTCGGACAGCTGCCACATATCTGTTCGGAACCTGAGCGGCGTTGCGGCTTCGCGCCATTTTGCGGCTCAGCCAGAAGGTGAAGAGTCCGGAGATCACCAGAGCCACAATGAGTGCGAGCATCAGACGGCGGGCCATGGCGATTTAACCCTGAATTGCCGCGAGACACAGCGTCAGTGCACACCCGGCAGCAATGGCTACGGCATACGGCAGACGAAGTGTCTGGTTATTGGTGACATTGAGCGACGGATGCGGCGTCAGCCCTTCAAATCGGTGATGGATGGCCAAAGCCCCGACATTCAGCAGAGTCTCCTTCATACGGCCGCGCCACAGCGCCATCGCGAGGGCCATCACGCCCCCCGCCAGCGCCGTCAAAATCAGCAGTGGAGCTACATGTGTCAGGCCGGCGAGGCACGCGACTGCCGTAATCAGCTTGACATCGCCGGCTCCCATTCCGCCGGCAAGCCAGAAGACGAGAAAAATAAGACCGCAGATAAGGCCGGCGGCAGCCGCAAGCCCGAGCTGGGCCCATCCGCCGAACACAAGATGAAGCATTAATCCACAGACAATTCCGGGGAGCGTCAAAAAATTGGGTACCCGGCGACTGCGCACATCAAACGCCGCGCCTACTGCCGCGCAGACTAGTGCAGCGGCCGGGTACATCAACTCGGTAACTTGATTCAACATTTCGAGATCCCCAAGGCAATAACCCCACCTGCGGTGGAGCAAGAAAAAGAACATCTGTAACTGTGACTGATTGTTGGGAACGTCGTGAACGGCTATGCCTTGACTGCGTGGCTGCCTTTCATCGTCGCGACGAAGTGGTCCGACTAGCTGGTTAGGTGTTGGCGACGAGCTTGTTGCCCACGTCGTTGAAGGCATTACCGATCTGGCCGGCAAGGCCCTGCATCGCGGCGATCGCTCCAAGGGCAATGACAGCAGCAACCAGGGCGTACTCGATCAGATCCTGGCCTGACTCGTCATTCAAAAGGCTCTTCATCAACTGCTTCGTGCTCATGCTGGTTCTCCTTTTAATTTCCACACCGATGCAAACCATGCACTTCAGTAACCGCACGGGGGTGGGTTGTTGGTACTCAATATCGAGACAGAAGCGATTACCGTAAATGACCCATTTGTGTTAGATACGGTTACCTATACCTGCTTTATAGTGCCTGTGGACAACCTGTAAATCGCGGTTACTGCCAAATAGATCAGAGATTTGCGATTGTTGATCAGTAACCGCAGCTGCTGTCCAAAACTGTCGTAATTTATTGCCGAGGTGAGGGTGTCCGCAACGCGAAGTAACCATTCGCGAACTCCGGCGAGATTGTTGTGGGGAGATAACCAGCGTGCAGCAACCCGTTATGAATTCATTGCGATCCATCCAGACCGCCAGAGCGTTGCTGGTGGCGATGTTGTGCGCCGCCCCTGCACTTATATGCTTCTACGGCTCAGCCGGAGCCTGTGTGGCTGATCCCGATCTTGGCTGGCACTTGCGGACCGGAGAATGGATTCTTCAGCATCGCGCCTTCCCGCATGTGGACGATTTCTCCCGCTTCGGCGCGGGCAAGCCCTGGCAGGCGTATAGCTGGCTGTTCGAGTTGCTGCTGCTCAAGCTATACGGCTGGTTCCACCTCGACGGGGTCATGATCTACATGGCGGCGATGTTGACCGCGATCACTGCTGCCGTTTACCGGATGGTGAGCCGGCTTCAACCCGACTTCACCAAATGCGCCATCATCACGACCGCGGTAATGACCGGAATATCCCGGCTATACACTCCGCGCCCGTGGCTGTTCACGATTCTTTTCTTCATACTTGAGATCGACATCCTCATGCAGGCCCGCCGCACCGGGCGAAGCCGCCTGCTCCTTTGGCTGCCGCCCCTCTTTGCACTGTGGGCTAACATCCACATCCAGTTCATCAACGGACTACTCATGCTCGGCGTGGCCGCATCAGAACCGCTGCTCGCGCGATGGTGGAAGGCGCCTGAGAATCGCCTGCCAGCGCGCAGCCTGTGGGCCGCGCTCACTGCCTCGATCGCGGCGGCCTGCCTCAATCCCTACGGTGCCGGGATCTACACAATTGCGCATGATCTCGCTGCGCAGAGCGGCGTTCTCAATACAGTGAGCGAGATGCGCGCTCTGCCATTTCGCTCGATAAGCGATTTCGTTCTGCTCTTTCTTGCTCTCGCCGCCGCGGGCGTTCTCTTTCGCTTCCATCGGTTCTTTCCTTTTGAGACATTGATGCTCGCCATTGCGGCAGTTCTCTCTTTCCGGTCTCAACGGGACATGTGGTTCATGGCCGTGACGGCCGCGTTCATTCTTGCTGAAGGCCTGCCTGTCGCGCCTGATCGAGAACAGGCGCACCGGCAACCGCTGTGGGCGAAGCTGGTCGCTTTCACAGCAACTGCCCTCGTTGTCGCTGTCAGCCCGCTTCTGCTGCATATCAACAATGCGCGGCTAGAGGAGCGCCTGGCCGCAGAAATGCCGGTCCAGGCTGTGAAGGTCGTCCAGGAGCGACAGTATGCCGGGGCGCTCTACAACACCTACGGCTGGGGCGGTTTTCTAATCTGGAATCTGCGCCATCCGGTCAGTATCGACGGGCGTGCCGCATTCTATGGTGATGAACGGATCGACCGCTCGATCGCGACCTGGAACGGCGGCCCGGACTGGTCGTCCGACCCGGATCTCAAGTCCGCGGGCATCGTGATCGCCCCGGTCAAGACAGCTCTGGCGCAGCTTCTGCGCATGGATTCGCGGTTCGCTCTTGCTTATCAGGACAAGGTCGCTGCCGTTTTCGTGGCGCGTGACACCGCGAACAAAGCGCCCGGCACCCTCGCCGCGCTTAATCCTCACGCAGCCTCGCAAGTCTCGGAGAAGAAGCTGTGATGTTCATCCCCGCGCAAGTTGAGTGCAGGACGATGACAGGCAGGCGTGGCCGTCGCCTGTGCCGCGAGTCGGCGGGACAGAGTCTCATCGAGACAGCGCTGATTTTGCCGTTTTTTGCGGTTCTCGCCTTTTTTGCCGTCGACTACGGCTATTACTTCATCGTGGCCGCGGCGCTATCATCGTCGGCGCGCAACGCCGCCGAATATGCGATTCAGGGTTTCGCTTCACCGATGCAGAGCTCGGCTCCTGCGGCCGGGCCGATTACCACGTCCACATCCGTGGCCGCCCTGGCTCAGGGGGATCTCAGCGGATTCGTGAATGCTTCAACAAAAACCACTGTGCAGGTCTGCTCAAACTCCGTGAATATCAGTTCCAGCGGAGCCACCTGCAAGACCTGGGGCGCTACGAGCACGTCATGGACGCCGCACACCGATCCCGAACCTACGCGATTCACACTGTATCGAGTCGATGTTCTTTACACCATCTCGCCGCCAATCCCCGGCACCTTTATGGGCTTCACCCTCGTGCCGAAGCTCAGCTTCCATCGCATGGCGGAGATGAGGGCAATCCAATGACGACGAGAACTCGACAACACCGGCTTATGCGTCTACCCGCCCTGTTCGATTCCGGGAGCGGACAGGCTCTCGTCGAGTCCAGCCTTTCGCTTCTGATGATAATCACCTCCGCGCTGGCGCTCTTTGAACTCTGCATGCTTGCATACACGTCGAGCGCACTCTCTGAGGTCGCCCACGAAGGCCTTCGTTATGCGATTGTGAACGGGTCCGACGCCGGCGTGAGCGCATCGGGTTGCTCAACGTCGTCGCCCTCCTCGGTGATCAGTACGGTAACCACCGCGGCTACCAATTACAACCTGAACAATGCTTCGTCCATGACCGTCACAGTCTGCTATCCAGCCACCGGCGGGGCGGGGCCAGGGTCTTTAGTAACCGTAACGGTGTCTTATCCCTACACGCCCTTCAGTTTCCTATCTGGCTTCCAGAAAACTCTAACGGCCTCCACCGAAGGCCGCATTCTTTACTGAGGATGGCAGGATGAGAAGCGGCGCATTCGGAAGTCTTCCACAAAGGTTTATCAGCTGCGAGTCGGGACAGGCCTCCATCGGACTTGTTCTGATGCTGTCGATATTTCTGCTTGCTGGAATGGGCTTTGCAGTGGACCTGGCTAACCTGTGGTTTCAACGCCAGGCTGCGCAGACTGCGGCCGACTCAGCCTGCGTGGCCGGAGCGATGGACATGCTGTATCAGATCGGCGAGTGTTCCACCGGCGTCAATACCTGTTTGACTGTAAAGAACACGTCGGGTACCGCGCTCTTCACAATCGGCACGTCCAGCAACTGCGTCTCATCGCCAAACGCGCCCATGTGTAGCTATGCCAGTTACACTGGGTTCAGCGGCGCCGGCTTTACCTCGACTACGGCTGGAAGTACCGTTTCCTGGACCTTCCCTAGCTCGGTGAGCGGTGTGACCTCGCCAAGTTCCACGCAATACACCAGCTATCCCTTCATGACCATGAGCGTTGCCCAGAACGTGAAGACGTGGTTTATGGGACTGGCAGGTAAAAAATACGTCCAGGTTGGCGCCTCCTGCACCTGCGGGCTCACCCCGGTTTTGTCAGCGCCTCCTCTTGTCGTGCTCCATCCCACTATGTCAGGCGCTTTGACGGTTGGCGGCGGCGGCAACCTGGTCATCGCCGGAGGCCCACAGCGCAGCGTCACCGCTAACTCATCCAGCAGCACAGGGATCGCCTGCTCCCCGTCCGGCATTGTCGACACCAGCCTCGCCGGCCCAAATGGCACGGGCGGCAATGTTGGGGTTGTTGGCGGCCCGTCGGCGACTACGGTGTCGGCGGCGAGCTGGTGCTGGGGGGGAGGCTTTAAACCCGGGACCACGGGCATCTGGCAGAATCCTGTTTCACCCGTGCCCGATCCCTATGCTGCTGTTCCTGTTCCCGCGGGAATGAAATCGCTCACGCCCATCACCGGGACCAGCGGGACCTGGGTCAGCTATCACCAGGACGGCTGCCCTGACAGCCGAACCTCGCACTATCCCACGACGAACCAGTGCATAGAATTCGGCCCGGGATATTATCCGAGCGGCATCACCAGCCTGGACGGTTACTCCACGGCGATTTTTCTCCCCGGCGTCTATTACCTGAACGGCAATCTTTCATCTGGCGCGAGCGAGTACCTGCGCAATGCGACGCCGTGCACGCCTACCTGCGGGTCAAAGACCTCCGGCGTGGTCTGGCACCAGACGGATGGCGTGATGTTCTACTTCCTCACCGGTTCGCTGCAGCTCTCCGGATGCACAGGCTGCGGCACGTCGATCGACAATGTGTCCTCGAGCATGCTCACCTGCAACGGCAGCGCACCATCGTCGTCGTTAACCATCCCGACGTCGCTTTCCGGCAACGTTCTCTGGGGACAGTGCACAGGGGGAGGCACGTATTGGGATAGCGCCGGCGACACCACCGACTCCGCCAGCAGTGCCGGAAGCCGAGGCCTGCTTCTGTTCATGGACCACACCAATTCGTCTGGCCTTTCTTTCAGCGGATCGGGATCGCTGGCATTCTCCGGATCCCTCTATCTGCATTCGACAACGTTCGGGAATCAGGTTGCCATCAGCGGTGGTTCCAGCAGCGGAACCTACATCCTCGGAAATGTGATCGCTGACCAGGTCAACCTTTCCGGGAGTGGCGTTCTGAAGATGGTACTCAACCCCAACGCCTCGACGGACCTGCTGAAGGTCTCAATTTTCCGTTGAGGATGTGGGGCTTCAGAGATTGGAAGGAGAGCGTTCTACACGTCTCACAGGTGCGGAAGTTTTGTGGTGTCCCATCCGCCGCCGAGGGCTTTGACCAGCAGCACGTCGGCATCCAGGCGACGTTCC
>Ga0335075_10006414_pt1 | contig 18177 bp, 16 predicted proteins | sample Lox_Sample_24_FD_206723 | JGI IMG/M metagenome (GOLD analysis project Ga0335075, IMG submission 206723) | Soil microbial communities from Loxahatchee National Wildlife Refuge, Florida, United States - Lox_Sample_2.4 | ecosystem: Environmental > Terrestrial > Soil > Wetlands | place: USA...
CGGCTGGTGATCATGGCCTTCCTGTCCCGGCCGGTCAGGTCGGGGTTCTGCTCCGAGCCCGACAGCGCGAACTCCTTGGCGATGATCGTGCGGGTCAGCACGAACCAGCTGTGGTCGTAGCCGGTGCGCCGCAGGTACTCGAGCGTGCCGAGCGTGTCGAACCCGGGGTACAGCGGTCCGGGTAGCCGCCGTCCGGTGGCGTCCAGCCACAGCGGGGACGGCCCGGGCAGGATGCGGATGCCGTGCAGCGGCCAGACCGGGTCCCAGTTGGTGATGCCCTCGACGTAGTGCCACATCCGGTCCCTGTTGATCACGCGAGCGCCGGACGCCTCGGCGATGCCGATCATGCGGCCGTCGACGTGCTGCGGGACCCCGGACAGCATGTGCCGCGGCGCCGTGCCGAGCCGCGCCGGCCAGGCGTCACGCACCAGGTCGTGGTTGCCGCCAATGCCGCCGGAGGCGACGATGACCGCCTGCGCGCGCAGTTCGAAGGTGCCCGCGGGCACCCGGGAGCTCGGCGTGCCACGCGGCGCGTCGCTCGGCTCCAGCACGGCGCCGGCGACGCCCTCGACGACGCCGTCGGTCACGATGAGGTCGTCGACCCGGTGCCGGAACCTGAACTCCAGGCGGCCCGCTTCGGCCGCCGCGCGGACCCGCTTCTCGAACGGCTCGACGATGCCCGGGCCGGTGCCCCAGGTGATGTGGAACCGGGGCACGGAGTTGCCGTGGCCTTCGGCGAGGTAGCCGCCGCGTTCCGCCCAGCCGACGATGGGGGTGACGCTGTGGCCCATCTGCCGCAGCCAGGCCTGCTTCTCGCCGGCCGCCCACTCGACGTACGCACGCGCCCACCGCCTGGGCAGGTCGTCCTCCGGGCGGTCGAATCCGGCGGTGCCCAGCCAGTCCTGCCACGCCAGCTCCAGGTCGTCGCGGACCCGCAGCCGCCGCTGCTCCGGCGAGTTCACGAAGAACAGCCCGCCGAACGACCACCAGGCCTGACCGCCGAGCGACTGCTCGGGCTCCTGGTCGAGCAGCAGCACCCGCCGTCCGGCCTCCGCCGCCTCGGCCGCCGCCGCCAGCCCGGCCAGCCCCGCCCCCACCACGATCACGTCAGCGTCGATGACCGGACCTCCCTTATCGCGGACCCAGCCTAGCGACGACCGTTACCCCTCGGTAACGCCGCCGGAGCGGACCGGCTTGACATGAATCAATAAACAGAACCATCATTCTTTTTATGAGTGTGAGCTTCACGGCGCAAACCATGGCCCTGCAGCGGGCAATGGAGACAACGCGGCCGCGGGCGTCGCGGCTTTTCCATGACCCGCTCGCCCGTGACTTCCTCCGCGGGCCGCTGCGCGCCGCCGCCGGCCTGGCCGCCCTGCCGGGCGGCCGGTGGTTGGTCCCGGCGCTGTACGACCTGGCCTGGCCGGGCCCCCGGCCGTCAGCGGTGGCCAGGACACGGCTGATCGACGACACCCTCGCCGGGGCGCTGGCCGACGGGATCGCGCAGGTCGTGCTGCTGGGCGCGGGCTTCGACAGCCGGGCCTGGCGACTGCCGGCCCTTGCGCGGGCGCGCGTGATCGAGGTGGACCGCCCGGAGACGCAGCAGGCCAAGGTCGGCGCCCTGCGCCAGGCCGGGCAGCCGCTGGAGCGGGCACGGTTCGCTCCCGTCGACTTCGAGCGTGACGACCTGGCCGCCGCCGTCCGCGCGGCCGGCCTCGACCAGGACCTGCCGGCGGTGTTTGTCTGGGAGGGCGTGACGAACTACCTGACCGGCGGGGCGGTCGACCGGACGCTCAGCGTCGTCAGGGAGCTGGCCAGCCCCGGCAGCCTGCTGCTGTTCACCTACGTGCATCAGGGGGTCATCGACGGCTCGGCGCACTTTCCCGAGGCCGCGCGCTGGGTGCGCAGCGTGGCTAGGGCAGGCGAGCCGTGGACGTTCGGCTTCGTCCCTGACATGCTGCCGGGCTACCTCGCGGCACGCGGATTCACCCTCCGGTGGGACCTCTCCACAGCCGAGGCCGGTGACCGCTACTTCGGCCCGGCCGGCCGCCGCGACCGCGCCTCACGGCTCTACCACGTGGCTCTCGCTGAGGTCCCATGCCACGGCTGACGGCGGGGACCGCGGCGGCGCGCAGGCGGCAGATCCTCGAAGCCGCCACGGCCTGCTTCGCGGAACGCGGCATCCACGCCACCACGATGCAAGACATCTGCCAGCGGGCCGGGCTCAGCCCAGGCGCAGTGTACTGCTGGTTCGCCGGCAAGGAGGCGATCATCGAGGCGGTCGCGGACCAGCGGCACGCCCGCGAGCGCGACATGCTGCAAGCCGCCGCGACGGCAGGCGACCCGCGCACCGCCTTCCGCTCCTTCTTCGACGCCTACCTCGACTGGCTGGCCGACCCAGCCGAACAGCAGCGTCGCCGCGTCAGCATTCAGATGTGGGCCGATGCCCTAGTCAACGACCGGCTCAGGCCCAGCGTCCAGGCGGGCACCGATCAGCGGGCCATCGCCCGCGACTTCATCGCGGCCGCCCAGGCCGCCGGCGATCTTCCCGGGGACGTGCCCGCCGACGGCCTCATCCGGGTCATGCTCGCCATCATCCAGGGATTCATCCTGCAGCAAGCCTGGGAGCCCGGCATCGACATCGCCGGCTACCGCCGGGCCGTCGGTTTCCTCATCGACGCCCTGACGGGGGCAGCGCGCTAGCCGTCAGGATCCACGTGACAGGGCGCCCGGGGTCAGGGTCGTAGCGGCACGCGGCGCCGGTGCGGACGGTGTCCCGGAAGAGCCGGGCGAGCGCCGGGTCTTGCTGTTCCACGCGGGCCAGTGCGGCGCTGATCGCCTTGCGGACGGCGACCCGCGCCTGTTCGCCGGCCGAGCCGAACCGCCGCTGTCGGCCGCCCAGGCCGGTCGCCGCGGCCACCTCGCGGAGCAACGCCTCGCGTTCCATCCCGAGCCGGGTGACCCGCGCCTCGTCGGCCCAGTCATGGGCCTCGTCCAGCTCGGCGTCGATGTCGCGCAACCGCTGCCGGTAGGCGCCGAGCGCCTGGTCGTCCGCGACTTCGCCGGCCAGGGACCCCGCGAGCACGCCGCCGCCGTGGCCGGCGGCCGCCAGGTCCAGCGCGGTGACGTCCGCGCCGGGACGCCGGGCCAGCTCGCGCAGGTAGCGCAGGCCTTTAAGGTCGGGCAGTGCGAACGTCGTGCCGTCGAAGCCGACCAGCCAGCCGGCGCCGTCGGGACGCAGGTGCACGACGGCGGCCGCGGGCGGCCGCCGTGTCGCCGGCTCGCCGAGGCTCGTATCCAGGCGCGGCAGCCAGCAGGCGGCGCCGAGACGCTGGTAGCTGGCCGACGCCTGGTTCCGCCAGCGTGCCGCCGCTGGCTCGTCCAGCGCCGTACAGGCGCGGCAGAGGTACTCGTCCACCACCCCGTGGAACACTACCGCTCCGGCGTTCAGCACCGCCCGGCCGGCGTACGGCTCGAGGAGCCGCGCCCCCTCGGCCGCGATCTGCGCAGCGAGTTCGTCCTCGCGGCGCAGCGCGGCGGCCACCTGGACGAGCGACACGGTCGTCAGCAGGAAGTCCACGTCCCGCGCGACCGCGGTCAGGCCGGCGCCGGCGAGCTGGCGCAGCAGCTCGAGCGCCCGGGCTGGCTCGCCGCCTTCCAGCCACAGCACGGCGGCCTCCGCGGTGACCGATGGCACGCCTTCGGCCGCGCCGTACGCGGCGAACGCGGCCGCCTCGGTCAGCAGTGTCGCGGAGTCCCCGCCCCGCCGCGCCCGGGCCGCGGCCAGGCTGTGCGTCACCGCCTCCAGGTCCGGCTCGGCGGCGGCGGCGCCAAGCTCGGCCGCCCGCGCGATGGCCAGGTCCGCCGTCGCCAGGTCGGCGGTGACCAGGGCGTGCATGGCCTGCCGCGCGGCGGCGAAGTAGCCGATCCGCGCCGATCCCGACTCCTCCGCCAGCCGGTCGAGCGCGCGCAACTGGCGCTGCACCGCGACGACATCCAGGCACTCCCACGCGGTCGTCAGCCGCCACAAGCAGGCGGACAGCCGCAGCTCAGGCTCGGTCAGGTGGGCGGCGACCTCCTCGAGCCGCACGGCCAGGCTGAGCCGCTCGGCGAAGCAGTCCGGTCCCCAGTTGGCGAGCAGCGCCGCGTCCAGGGCGTCGGCCACCAGCCGCGGGTCGCCCGCGCTGGCGGCGAGATCGGTGGCCTCGCGGGCGAAGACACGGGACCGTTCGGGATAACCGCCGTACACCCACGCCCTGGCCAGCGCGGCCGCGAGCCTGCACCGGCGCGGCGCGGCCGTCGCCTTCGCGTACGCCTCGTACAGCAGCGCGGGCACCTGCCCCGGATGCGTGCCGAAACGCTGGCCCAGGGGCAGGTTGACCGCGGCGTCCGCGATGAGCTCGGCGTCGTCGGCCTGCCGCGCGTCGAGCAGCGCGCGCACCAGCGCCGCCTGATCGCGGGGGCCGGCGCCGTCTGTCATGACCGAATCGTAACCGTGGGTCACGGCCGCAGCAGCGCGACGGCCTGCGCGTGCTTCGCGACGAGCGCCTGGTCCCAGTCACCGGTGCAGTAGACGGCCAGCTGGCTGATCGAGCCGTCGGCGATGTCGGCGCGGAACAGCTCGCGGCAATACCAGGACTCGCCGTCGGCGTCCCACTCCTCTTCGACCTCGAGCACGAATCCGGTGGCGGTGGGGTCGAACCGGGACCTGGGTACCCGGCTGGTGCCGGAGTGCCCGGCGAGCCGCAGCGCGACGACGTCGCCGACGCCCTGCGCCTGCAGCCGCCACTGCGGGAGCGTGAAGTCGCAGAACACGTCCGGCGCGAACAGGCCGTCCGGCGGCGCGCCGGTCTCGAGGAACGCGATGAGCTTGCCCGCCAGGTCGCGGACGGCGGTTTCCGGCATGAGAGCCTCCTTGAGTCGGATTTTCGGTCCGTTACCCGGGAGGCGTGACTTTCCGGCGTCACATTGTGCCGTCCCCGTTGGTATCTGGCCGCGGGGTACGCGGATCTTACAGTCACGGAGGTAGAGCGGTCCATGCATCAGGTCACGCGTTCGCGGCTTGTGGTCGGCGCTGTCTCGCCGTCGGCGCTCGCGGTTCTCCCCGCCGGCTGCGGCGGGGGCTCGGCGGCCACCTCGTTCGCGGGCAATCCGACGTTCCAGCAGCAGATGCAGCCGGACTCGACCGCCGCGGCGCAGGTCGCGCAGCAGAACCTCGTCACCGACCTGGCCCAGCTGAAGAAGGACGCGAAGTCGCTGACCAAGGACACCACGGTCCCTGGCGACCCGACCACCTTGTCGGCCGCCGTCACGACCGGGCAGCAGGACTGGCAGCAGATGCAGCACGACAGCTGCTCGAGCATGACCAGCGACCAGCAGGTCGTCGCGTTCGACGACCAGACCGTGAGCCGCGACGCCACGTCGCTGCGAGGCGACGTGGGCGGAATGCGGACCGGGGACATCACGGCGGTCAGCAACGACATGTCCGAGATACAGAACGACCTGTCCTCCCTGAAGACCCTCGGCATCGCCCCGCAGGTCACCACCGGCACCCAGGTCACCGCCGGGACCACGGCCACGCAGAGCGCGAACGACATGATCAACTCGGTCAACAAGCCGGCGGGCGCCCTCAGCGCCAAGGCGGCCCAGTACCTGGCCAGCGCGCGGCAGCGGGCGAAACAGCACGCCTGCTGAGCTGCCATGACGATCCCGTTCCCTGAACCCACTCCGTTCCCTGAACCCACCGAGCCCGCCGCGTCGCGGACGGAGGTGTTCCTCCGCTACCTCGCCTACTTCCGCGACCAGCTGGCCACCAGGCTGCGCGAGCTGCCCGCCGCCGAGCTGCGGCGCAGCGTCGTGCCGTCCGGCTGGGCGCCGCTGGAACTGCTCAGGCACCTGACCTACGTCGAGCGGCGCTGGCTGGAATGGGGCTTCGAAGGCCGGGCGATCGGCGACCCGTGGGGCGACCAGCGCGACGGGCGGTGGTACGTGCCGCCGCACGAGACCCTGGACGACCTGCTGGCGGCGTATTCCGAGCAGGCGGCGCGCAGCACCGCCATCATCGAGAGCCACGACCTGACCGAGGTCGGCGAGCCCGGTGAGCGCTGGTCGGGCGCGGCGCCGGCCACGCTGGAACGCGTGCTGTTCCACCTGCTCCAGGAGTACGCCAGGCACCTGGGCCACCTGGACATCGTGGCCGAGCTGGCCGGCGCGGGGACGGGCGAGTTAGCCCACCGACAGCAGGCCGTCGGGGAGCAGCGCGTGCACTCCCCACGTCATGTTCGCGACCTGCGTCACCCGCAGGTCCACGCAGGTGGACGCCACCGCCAGCGCCTCCACTCGCGTGGTCCCGTACAGCGTGGCCAGCCACGTCACCATCGCGTCGAGCGCGTCGCCCATGGCTTCGTTCAGGTCGGCGCTGAACCCGAACGTGATCCGCCCGGCGGGCGTTTCGGCGTGCACCGACGTCAGCGGCCGGCCGACGGCCAGGTCAACGACGATCTCGGTCGTCATCGGGCACTCGATCGCCGTGCCGCACACCTCCCCGTCGCCCTGCGCCCCGTGCCCGTCGCCCAGGTAGAGCAGCGCGCCGGGCACGTTGACCGGCAGGTACAGCGTCGAGCCCGCCACGAGCTCCTTGCAGTCGATGTTCCCGCCCGATTCGGCGCGCGGCGGCACCGTCGAGTGCTCCCCGGGCGCGGCGGGCGCGACGCCCGTCACGCCGAGGAACGGCGCGAGCGGCCGGGTGTAGGTCCCGTTGGCCGTGGCCGTCCCCGCCGCGGCGTCGATTTCCCAGAGGAGCCATGACGGGTCCGTTCCGGATAGTCCGAGACGTTGCGCGACCGGGGAGTCCGGGACCGCCGGTGCCACCGTCCAGCCCCAGTCCCCGGGTGTCACAGACACGAGCCGCACCGCGAGCATGCCGCCGGGCGCCGCGCCGCGGACCGCGATCGGCTGGTTCAGGCAGTGCCCGCGGAAGTCGCCGGGGAACATCGTCGGCTGGTCCGCGTCGCCGGGGAACTCCTGCCGCGCCAGGTACCCGGCCGCGTCCAGCGTCCTGACCATCACCGTGTCTCCCGGATCCATGGTCAGCACCGGTTCGTGTGCCGCGGAAAAGACGTTGACGGTGCTCTCCGGCGTGGGTTCCACCACGTGCAAGGCCATGACGGCATTATCCCGAAGTTGACTCGCCCGCCCTAGCGATCTTGGCTTGGGTCATGCAGCGAAGCACCGATCGCATCTACACCACCCACGTCGGCAGCCTGGCCCGGCCGGTGGCACTGCTCGACCTGATGCGCGCCTCCGCGGCCGGGGAACCCGTCGACCCCGCCGACCTCGACGGTGCGCACCGCCGCGCCGTCGCCGACGTGGTCGCGCGGCAGCGCGCTGCGGGCATCGACGTGATCAACGACGGCGAGCAGGGCAAGACCGGGTTCTTCGCCTACATCGCGCAGCGGCTGAGCGGCTACGAGCCGCGCGCCGGCCGGGACACGATGGGCAAGTTCCGGCCGGAGATCGAGGAGTTCCCCGAGTACTACGGTCAGTACTTCCAGCGCGCCATGACCGGCGGGATGGCGGTGCCCGCCGCGTCCCTGGCCTGCACGGGACCGGTGTCCTACACCGGCCAGGAGCAGCTCGCCCGCGACCTGTCCGCGCTGCGCGCGGCGGTCGGGACTGCCGACGCCGACCCGGACCAGGTGTTCGTCTGCGCGGTGGCGCCGAGCGGCGTCGGCGGCAACGAGTACTACCGCGACGAGGACGAGTACCTGGGCGCGGTCGCCGACGCGCTGCGCGTCGAGTACCAGGCCATCATCGACGCCGGGTTCACGTTGCAGATCGACGACCCGTTCCTCACCGAGGAGTTCAGTTACGGCACGGGCTCGTCGGCGCAGAAGCTGGAGACCGCCGGGCGGTACGCGGACGCGATCAACCGCAGCCTGGCGGGGATTCCGCGGGACCGGGTTCGGCTGCACACCTGCTACGGGATCAACGAGGGCCCGCGGCTGCACGACGCGCCGCTCGCCGACCTGATCGACACGCTGTTCACGATCAACGCCGGCGCGTTCTCCTTCGAGGCGGCCAACCCGCGGCACGAGCACAGCTACCACGTCTTCGAGACCGTCAAGCTGCCCGCCGACACGGTGCTGCTGCCCGGCGTGATCAGCCACGCCACCAACATCGTCGAGCACCCGGACACGATCGCGGACCGCATCGTCAGGTTCGCGGAGGTCGCCGGCCGGGAGAACGTGGTGGCCAGCGCCGACTGCGGCTTCTCTTCCCAGGCGACCTACATCCCCGAGATCGACCCGAAGATCGTGTGGGCGAAATTCGAATCGCTATCGGAAGGGGCACGACGGGCGACGCAGCGCTTGTGGTAGCGGCAAGATAGCGCCTATGCGCATCGAAAACCGCCTCGCCGAACTCGGCCTCGAGCTTCCCCAGCCGATGAAGACGCCGTCCGGCCTGGAACTGCCCTTCCCGTGGGTCCGCCTGTGGCCGGGCCGCGCCTTCGTCTCCGGCCACGGCCCGCTGCACGCCGACGGCACGCTCTGGTCAGACCTGGGCAAGGTGGGCGCCGACCTCACCCCCGAGCAGGCCTACGGCGCCGCCCGCGCCGCGGCCCTAGCGGTGCTCGCCAGCCTCCAGCACGCCCTCGGCGACCTGGACAGGATCACGGCGTGGCTGCGCGTGTTCGGCATGGTGAACACGGCGCCGGGCTTCAACCAGACGCCCGGCGTGATCAACGGGTTTTCCGACCTGATCCTCGAGCTGTGGGGGCCCGAGGCGGGGCCGCACGCGCGGTCCGCGATCGGGGTCGCGGAACTTCCGTTCAGCATCCCGGTGGAGATTGAGGCGGAGGTAGCGGTCGACTGAGCGCTCGCTACTCGCTGGGGCGGTTGATCGTCATGTCGCGGCCGGCCACGTAGGCGTCGCGGCCCGCGCGGATGTGCTGGGTCACCGTCGTGTTCTGCACCGGGGCGAGCAAGGTCCGGACATCCGCCAGCATCCCCGCGTCGGCCTCGAGCTGGCGGCGGATCGCCAGCCGCAGCGCGCCGAGCGCGTCCTCGTCGTCCGGGTAGGCGACCAGCTCGGCGAGCGGTTCCGGCAGCGGCTCCTCCTCGGTATGGTGCCCGAACACCCGTTGCAGCAGCCGGCGGCCCAGTCCCACCGTCGCGTCCGCGGCGTCGTCGCGCACCTTCGCGAGCACCGCGCCGCCGTACGCGCCGACCGCCGCCGTCATGTACGGCGTCGCCTCCGCGACTAGCGTCGCCACTTCCCCCGCCATCGACCCTCCCCGCCCGCGCGACCCGATGAGGTCAAGTATGGGGCCTGCACCATCAGGGTGGTGCTATCCGCACCGCAGCGGCAGGTTAACCCGCTGTCGGGGACTTCCCCGGCCGGAGATACTCAGCTTGTGCCGAGCGCGTCAGACCTGCGCGTCGCTTGGTACCGGTTCCGGTGCACATTCGGGCAGCGCTGGACCGGGTACCTCGCGCTTGTCCTGCTGCTCGGACTCGTAGGCGGACTCGCCCTGGGCTCGCTCGCCGCCGCCAGGCGCACCCAGGCCGCGTTCCCCGCCTACCTGGCCAGCACCAACCCGTCCGACCTGACGGTGCTGACTGGCAACTTCGGAGACGCCGGGTCGTCCGGCTACGATCCCGCGCTCATCGCGAAGATCGCCGCGCTGCCCGGCGTCCGCCATACCACGAGTTACGTGGGGCTCAACGTCGCGGTCCTTGCGCCGGACGGGTCCGCGCCTGGAGGCGCTGGCCCAGTCGCGGCGAGCGTCGACGGCGAGTTTTTCAGCACCGACCGGGTCACGATCGTCGCCGGCCAGCTGGCCGATCCGGGCCGCCGCGACGAGGCGGTGATCGACGCGCTGGGAACCCCGCCGCAGGTGCACGTTGGCGATGTCGCGGCGTTCGGCTTCTACACCAACGCCCAGGCGGCGCGGCTGAACACCGGTCAGCGAGTCAAGCCTGTCCTGCGGGTCAACGTCAGGGTGACCGGCAAGGCCGTCTTCAGTTCTGAAGGGGCGCAGGACGACGTCGATACATTGCGCAACGGCGGTCCGCTCTTCACCCCGGCGCTGGCTCGGCAGCTCGCCGGGTGCTGCGCCAACTACACAGAAACGGCCGTCCAGCTCACCGGCGGGAACAGCGCGGTCGCGGCTGCCGAAGCGCGCATCCAGCGGCTCCTGCCGTCAGGCTTCCCCGTCGAGTTCTACGTGACGTCCGCGACGGAAAGCAAGGCGGAGCGGGCCATCGAGCCCACGTCGATCGCCCTCGCCGTCTTCGGTGGCATCGCCGGGCTGGCGGCGCTCGTCATCGCGGGCCAGCTCATCGGCCGGCAGTTGCGTCTCGGGGCGGGAGACCTCGCGGTGCTGCGGGCGCTCGGCTCGCGGCAGGCTGGCATTGTCTGTGACGGCCTGCCGGGAGTCGGCTGCGCGGTGGCGGCGGGCGCGCTGCTGGCCGGCGTCGTGGCCGTTGCCCTGTCGCCGATCGCACCCGTTGGCCCGGTGCGAGCCGTCTACCCGTCCAGAGGCCTCGCGTTCGACTGGACCGTCCTCGGCGGCGGCGCGGCACTGCTCATCGCGGTGCTGTCCCTGCTCGCCGTTGTCGTGGCCCGCCGTCAGGCACCGGGCGGGGCCGCGCGCGCCCGGCGGCCTGGGCCGGGTTCAGGGACGTTCTGGGTGCGGGCCGCGCGCGCCGGTGGCCTGCCGGCGTCGGCGGCTGAGGGGATCCGGCTAGCCCTGGACTCCGGTAGCGGACGCCGCCAGGTCCCGCTGCGATCGGCCGTCGGCGGCACGGCGCTGGCCATCGTCGTCCTGATGACCACGGTCACGTTCGGCGCGAGCCTGCAGACGCTGGTCTCGCACCCGGCGCTGTACGGGTGGAACTGGACCTTCGCGCTGAACGCGGGATCGCCCAGCTACATCGCCATGGACCGGGCGGACGCGCTGCTCAGCCGCGATCCCGCCGTCGCCGGGTGGACGGGCATCTACTTCGCGACGGCCAGGATCGACGGACAGACCGTGCCCGTCATCGGCATGAGCCCGCACTCGCCTGTCGCGCCTCCGCTGCTGTCCGGGCATGGCCTGGACACCGCGGGACAGGTGGTTCTCGGTTCCGCCACCCTGGCGCAGCTGCACAAGCGGGTAGGCGATGTGGTCACGGTGGAGACTGGCGGAGCGCGGACGTTCCTGGTGCGGATCGCCGGAACCGCGACTCTCCCGTCGCTCGGCGCGCCGGGCACACTGCACACCGAGATGGGAACGGGGGCGGTGTTCTCCTACCAGCTCATCCCCGGTGCCGTCAGCGGCCAGCCAAACGAAATCCTCGTCTCGCTGCGGCCCGGCGCCGATCCCGGCGCCGCGCGTGCCAGGCTGCAAGCACTCGTGCCAGCCGACAGCGGCGGGTCTGTCAGCGGAGTGCAGCGCCCCGCGGAGATCGTCGGCTACCGGACCATGGGCACTGCCCCGGCGCTCCTGGCGGCGGCGCTGGCGGTCGGCGCGGTCAGCTCGCTGTGGCTGGCCCTGATGGCTTCGGTCCGCCAGCGTCGCAGGGACCTGGCCGTGCTGAAGACCCTGGGATTCACCAGGAGACAGCTGGCCGCCACCGTGGCCTGGCAGGCGACCGTCACGGTAGTTGTCGGCACCGCGGCAGGCGTCCCCCTGGGCATCGCGCTCGGCCGTTTCCTCTGGGACCTGTTCGCGCGGCAGATCGACGTGATACCCCAGCCGATCGTGCCTGCTGCCGCTATCGCCGCGGTGATCGCGGGCGCGCTCCTTATCGCGAACCTCGTCGCCGTGATTCCCGGCCGTGCGGCGGGTCGCACCCCGGCCGCCGCCCTGCTCCGCAGCGAATGAGCCGTCAGGCTCCCGCTACGGAACCGTGAACTGATAGCCCTCGCCTAGCAGGCGGGGGATGACGATCTTCAGGGCGGCCACGGTCTGGGACCGGTCGCCGCCGCCGTCGTGCTCCAGGATGATCGAGCCCGTCTTCGTGGTGCCCATGATCGTCTTGACGATCTTGCCGACCCCGGGGCGCGACCAGTCGGCCGGGTCGACGGACCAGTCGAGCGGGGTGAGCTTCTGGCTGGCGAGGTAGTCGAGCAGGGTCGGGGACCACGCCCCGTAGGGTGCCCGGAACATCTCCGGCGTCTTCCCCGTCGCGGCCTGGATCTGGTCCGTGGTCCTGGCGACTTCGCCGGGCAGCCGGCTCCGTTTCATCGACGTGAGGTTGGCGTGGTTCCAGGTGTGGTTGACGATCATGTGGCCGGCGGCCGCGACCTCTTGCGCGATCGACGGGTAGTAACTCACGTTCTCCCCGATCATCGAGAAGGCCGCCGTGATGCCGTACTCCGCCAGGATGTTCAGCACCTGCGGGGTGTAGACGGGGCTCGGCCCGTCGTCGATGGTCAGCGCGATCACGCGGGGCCCGTCGTCCAGGTAGTACATCGGCTTCCCTGAAACGGTGTCGATCGTCTTGGCGGGCCGCCGACCGGACGGGTGGCCGGTTGACGGCTTATGGGTGCCGGACGCAGGCCGCGTCGCTCCGGTGTGCGGCGCTTCGTCCGTCTCACTGGCCGCCAGATGGCCACCGCCACCACGGGAGGTCACGGTCGCGACCCCGATCGCCACGCCACCCGCGACGACGAGAAGCAGCCGGCGTCGCGCCATCATCACTCGGCGGGAAGGCGGCGTCGGTCCGCCGTCCCGGGGATTCCGATAGTTCCGCGTAGTCACCGTCGCGCCCCTTTCGCCCCGTTGGTCATAATGACGGTCGATAGCGGCCGACCGTTGGATTGAGGCGCTGAGCGATGCGCGTGTCGCCTGCGGATCAGCCGTAGATCGCGGACCCGAGCCGGGCCAGCGGCTCCAGAATCTGCTGCTCCTCGTACGACAGGTGGGACAGCAGGGCGTCCGTGAGCACGTCCGCGGCGGCCTGCACCGCGGGGATCCCGGACGCGAGCCTGACGAAGGGCAGGCGGGCCCCAGGGCCCGCTTCTTGCTGTTATCAGGCGCACGCCATCATCGTGCGGGATCGCGCCCGGATTCCGGCGCGTGATCCCGCACGATCTTCTGCGGACGGTGGGCGCGAGGCTGCTTCTTGCTGTTATCAGCGGGCGAGTGCGGGATCGGCCGCTTGTCAGAAGGTGTTCGCCGCGAGGCCCGGCCATATCCTGGCGGTCCGATCGCCCACATAGTCCCTGGCTTGCTGCGCGGTCGCGGTCGTCGGGTCGAGGTCGGGCTTGTGCCCGGTGTACTTGGTGTCCAGTTCGATCGCCCCGGCAAGGAGGTACTGGCCGAGCGGCGGCAGCTGCTGGCCGGCGGGCATCATCCTGTCGGGTCCCTGCGGTACTGGCTGCGGCGTGACCTCTGGCCAGTCTTCCTGGGGCCGCGGGGTGCCGCGGGTAAGGATCGGTGCGATGTCGGGCGCGGTCGCGTCGCGGCGGGTAAGCGGCGCTCCGAGCGGCCAGCGTGCCCGCAGCGTCGCGATCACCGACGTGCTCCGGTACCCGCTGGTGACGACGGTCTCGGGGTCGATGTAGGCGGACACCGCGATAGTGGGAATGCGGATGCCCGCCCGGTCGAACCGGAAGCCCATTTCACCGGGCGGCCCTGCCGGGTCGGGTGGATCGGCCCTCGGCGGCGGCACGTGGTCGAAGGTGCCGCCGTGCTCGTCGAAGGTGACCATGAACAGCGTGTTGGCGAAATTCGAGCCCTCCGGGACCGAGGACCCGCGGATCGCCGCGTAGATCCGCGCCAGGAGATCTTCTCCGCCGAGAATCGACGATGGCGCGTCGACTGACAGTCCCGGGGATACCGCGTTGATGGCCGGGTGATAGTCGTTGTGGGCCTTGAGCAGATTCGGCTCGATGAAGGAGTAGGCGGGCAGGCGGCCGCGTTCGGCGTCCTCGAAGAAACTGTCGAGCGAAGAGAAGTGTGTCGCGAAGAACCGCTGCAGGCGCGGCGCGCTGATCATGCCGGTAGCCGATATCGGCTGCCCCGGGTCGACGTAGACCCGCCACGGCAGGCCAGCGGCCTCCAGCCGCTCGAAGATCGTTTCGGCGTCGTTGCGCAGCGGGAATTTGTCGACGGGGAAGTTGACCACGAACCCCGAGGAGGTGGCCGTGTGGAAGAACGACCGGTTCGGGAACGTCTGGGACGGGACCTCGCAGTGCCAGTGGTCGAAGGTCGCGAAGCCCCGGGCGATCGTGGAGATGACCGGCACCTGCTGCGGCGTGTGGCCGGTCATGATCTGCGAGTATTCCTCGTAGCTGGGCTGACGGCCGATTTCCGCGGTGAACGCGCTGATGTAGTCGGCGACGAACCCGTCCATCGTCGGCTCCGCCCGCGGGTCGCCCGGCGCGTTGAACGGGGCGGTCATCTGCTCGGACAGGATGAACTTGTTGCCCGGCGGATCGATTACCCCGAACAACGACGTGTTGACGTGGGTGAACTCTTCACCGGCGTCAGGATTCGGGGTGTCCATGTGGGGCACCACCCCGTACGGCACGACCTTGCGCTCCACGCCGTGCTCGGCCCACTCCGGGATCGGGTTGGTCAGCTCCTTGCCGATCACGCCCTCGAAAGCGGGGACCTCGCCCGGCTCATACAGCCGCCCGAGCAGGTTGTCGAAGGACCGGTTCTCGAACATCACCGCCACGACATGATCGAACCTGGGTCCGCCGTCGTCAGCTCTCGCCATAGCGCCACCTCTCCGCAAACGAGGGTCGCGCGCATCCTGATGCCTCGCATCATCCGCCGCGAATGAGGTCAGCGATGTCAGGCCGGCCGGCACGGTCGTGGGTAGTTAGTCGGGCCGCGGGGGGACAAAGTAGCCACGATCCTGGCGAGGGGCGGCGCTTCTTGCTGTTATCAGCTGAGGGCTGGACTGGGATCAGGCGCTCAGCCGACGGCGACGTCGGCGCGGTTCGCGTAGAACGCCACGTGACCGGCGATCTCCTTGACCGCGTCGTAGGGCTGCTCGTAGGTCCAGATCAGGTCGTTCTCGCATCCACCGTCGGGGGTCTGGACGCTGTAGTAGCTGGCCTGGCCCTTGTAGGGGCAGTAGGTGTGGCTGTCGGTGCGCCGCAGCAGGCGCTGGTCGACGTCGCCGAGCGGGATGTACTGCACCACGGGATAGGACGCCTCGGCCAGCGACAGCGCGCTGTCCGACGCGGCGACCGTCACGCCGCCGACGCGCACGGTCACGCGGGAACCGGTGGGGCGGACGGTGATCGGGTGGGTGGCATCCGGGATCTTCACGGCGCGGTCCATGACAGGCTCACTTCCGGAGACGAGGTCAACGTGTATCTCCGTAAGCCCGCATGGGGCCACGGACATTCCGGAACGGGCGGGCTATCTCGCGGGCTTGCGCGCCACGCCGCCGTAGAAGCTGTGGTAGTTCTCGTCCCGCTCGATGTACGCGCCAGGCTGCGGGCGCCATTCCGGGAGCGGCACCAGCCCGGGCTCGAGCAGCTCCCAGTCGCCGAACCAGCCGCGGATCTCCTCCGATTCCCGCCACCGCCCGCTGCCGAGCGTGCCGACGAGCAGTTTCTCGCCCTCGATGGTCACGGCGCGCAGTTCGGGGAGCTCGGGGCCGGGCAGGTGCAGGCTGGAGATCGCGAGGTAGCTGCCGTCCGGCATCGCGTCCCGCAGCTGGGCCGCGATCCTTCCTGGCTCGTCGTCGTCCGTGACGTGGTGCAGGATCGCGAACAGCAGCAGGCCGACGGGCTTCCCGAAGTCGATCAGCTTGTGCACGTCGGGATCGGCCAGGATCTCGGCGGGGCGGCGGATGTCGCCGACCACGATGTCGGTGGTCCACGAGTCGGTGAGCAGCGCCTTGCTGTGCGTGTAGACGATCGGGTCGTTGTCGACGTGCACGACGTGCACCGTCGGGTCGATGGCGTGGGCGACCTCGCTCACGTTGCCCTGCGTGGGCAGCCCGGAGCCGATATCGAGCAGCTGGGTGAGGCCGGCGTCGGCGACCAGGTGGCGGACCACCCGGCCCAGGAACGCGCGGTTATTTTTCGCGGACATCGCCGCCTTCGGCGCGAACTCCAGGGCCTGCCGCACGAACTCGCGGTCCGCGGAGAAATTGTCTTTCCCGTCGAGAAAGCAGTCGTATACGCGCGCGATGTTCGGCCGGGTGATGTCGATGTCGGCAACGGTGTACCGATTGCCGCCCTCGTCACTGGTCATCGATGACCTCCGCCCCCGCCCGGACACGGGCTTTACTTCAACTTAACGATAGCCCTGGGCCCCGGGCCTGGCAGCCAAGTATGGCATTCGGCCAAGTACTCTTTATGTGCATGACCGGGTCCTCGCTGTATCGGAAGGTAGCCGAAGATATCAAGGCGGCCATCGCGGCAGGCACTTACCCGGCGAACACCAAGCTGCCATCGGAAAGCGAGCTCGCCGAGCGGTATTCGGTGTCTCGTGGCACGATAAGGCAGGCGTTCGCCGCGCTGCGTGGCGACGGCGTGATCGCGTCCCGCCGGGGCGCCCGCCGGGTGGTGATAGGCGGGCCCCGGGTGCAGAGCTTCGGCGAGCTGCTGTCGTTCTCCCGCTGGGCGCGGGCCATCGGCGAGGTGCCCGGCGGACGGGTGGTGGCCCTCACCCGGCGTGCCGCGACCGCCGACGAGGCCGAACGGCTCGCGGTGCCCCCCGAGTCCCACGTCTGGTCCCTGGTCCGGGTGCGGACGCTGGCGGACCGTCCGGTGATGGTGGAGCGCGCCACCTACCCCGACCACGTGGGCGCGCTCGTCGCCGAAATGGACCTGACCGTCGAATCCATCACCGAGCGGCTCGAGCAGCTCGGCGTCGTGTTCACCGACGCCGAGCACGTGATCGACGCGGTGCCCGCGTCCGCCGAGGACGGCCGGCTGCTCGGCGTGCGGGCCGGCCTACCGCTGCTGCGCGAGCGGCGCTTCACCACGGACCGTTCCGGGCAGCCGGTGGAGTGGTCCGACGACCGGTACGTCGGCAGCTCGACCGCGTTCAGCGTCCGCAACTCCGTCGCCTTCAACGCCCTGTCCCGGACGTCCGCCGCTCCGTCCTAGATCAAAGTTGGCTATACAAGTTATACTCGTACTCTGTGGCTGAGCAGCGACTGGTGATCGTCGGAGGCGGCGTGCTCGGCACGATGCACGCCGTCATGGCACGGCGCCGCGGGTTCTCCGTGGTGCACCTGGAACGGGAACCGGAGGCGCGCGGGGCCAGCGTGCGCAACTTCGGCCTCGTCTGGGTGAGCGGACGGCGCGCGGGCCCCGAGCTCGCGCTCGCGTTGCGCGCCAGGGAGCTGTGGGAGGAGATCGCCGCGTCGGCACCCGGCGCCGGGTTCCGGCCGGCCGGATCGCTGACGCTCGCTACGTGCGACACGGAGCTGCGCGTGCTCGGCGAGGCCGCCGGACTCCCCGACGCCAAGCAACGCGACTTCGAGCTGCTCGACCCCGCTGGCGTGCGCGCGGTGAACCCGGCGCTGCGCGGGGAGTTCCTCGGCGGGCTGTACTGCCGGGCCGACGCGATCGTGGAACCGCGGGTCACGCTCCCGGCGATCCGCGGGTCGCTGGCCGGGCCCGGGTACGAGTGGCTGCCCGGCCGCGAGGCCGTCGAGGTCGCCGAGCACGGCGTGCGCGACCAGCGCGGCCAGTGGTACCGGGGCGACCTCGTGGTACTGTGCACCGGCGCGAACTTCACCGGCGTCGCCGGGCCGCACCTGGCGTCTACCGCGCATCACCTGCGGCGGGTGCGGCTGCAGATGATGCAGACCGCGCCGTTCCCCGAGCCGCTCACGACGTCGGTGGCGGACGGCGACTCGCTGCGCTACTACCCGGCCTACGATGTGCCGTCGCTCGCGCTCCTCGGGCCGCAGACCCCGGTCGCCGCGGCGAGCCGGGCGCAGCTGCTGCTCGTGCAGCGGGCCGGCGGCGGGCTCACCATCGGGGATACCCACGCCTACGACGAGCCGTTCGCCTTCGACGTGGAGGAAGAACCGTACGACCACCTGCGGGCCCGGGCCGAGGCGCTGCTCGGCCGCCCGCTGCCTCGCGTGCTGCGCCGGTGGGCCGGCGTCTACAGCGAGGTGACCGGCACGTCCGATCTTTACCACCGATCCGTGGTCGCTCCTGGCGTGGTGCTCGTCACCGGGCCTGGCGGGCGCGGCATGA
>Ga0335075_10006415_pt1 | contig 18176 bp, 12 predicted proteins | sample Lox_Sample_24_FD_206723 | JGI IMG/M metagenome (GOLD analysis project Ga0335075, IMG submission 206723) | Soil microbial communities from Loxahatchee National Wildlife Refuge, Florida, United States - Lox_Sample_2.4 | ecosystem: Environmental > Terrestrial > Soil > Wetlands | place: USA...
TTACGAAGGTGGCTGCCCGCGTCGTCAGCCATTCGGCGCACAACTCTGCAGCTCTGGCGGCATCGCGGCAATCTATGAGACGGCGGGCGAATTTTGTCTCGGACTCGCGAGCGCGCCTGACGCTTTCTGACCAAGCATGGTTTATCGCCTCGATCTGCCGAAACAGCCTCAAATGGGCCTCCGCCATCAAGGCCATTTGCCGCGATCCCGTCAGCACAACGGCGGCGTTGGATTTTGGTAGGGACGTGACGAATTCCTCGTTCTCTGCAGCCATGCCTCATCTCCCTTCTTTTGACGTTGCTCCGGTTCAGGTCGAATGCGACAGCATCGTCTGCTGCGACGACCAGCTGTCGGTCTGCCAGCCGGGGCAACCGGAACCACCCCATGCAATCCTCCACCTATGGCAGAGTCAGCACGCGACCCTGCCGCGACGAATCTCACGGCAGGAGTCATTAGCCTCATTGGCGGTTGAAAGGGGGACTCCATCCCCTTGGGCATGGTAAGCCCAAAGCTCCGTCAGTTAAGCGAGCTCAAGCGCTGCCGTCACCGCAGCGGTGATGCGGCAATTCGTCTCACTCTCGATGGAAGAGATCGTAAGGCTCGATCGCAATAACGCCAGGCCCGACAGCGACTACGCGGAGAGCCTTGAGAGAGCCCAAAAGGTGCGGAGATTACGAAAGAAGCGAGCGGCAGAAAAAGCTGGCGCGACGCTTCCGTCAGGACTGGATGCGCTGTTCGATGACGAGCGCGATGGCCTGGACCCTGACGCTCCTATGTCCTGGACGCGAAAGCTTCCTGACAGTGGAATGCTGGTGAACGGGGACTATGCCCTTCACGCTCACTTTCACCTGATCAAGCGATTGACGGGCGGCGCCAAGCGGCTCTGCTTCTATACTGAAAAGGAACCCGGCATGTCCGCCGCATTGATGGCGGCATTCCGAGATGAGGTGCTCACTGACCGTCTCGAGGCCTTCCAGGTCAAGGTGTCAGAAGAGCTCAGCACGCGCCGAAAATGGTCGCTGGTGGGGAAATCGAAGGCCGAATTCCGGGGGTGGCTCAAAGCGCGCCGGGCCGATGGCACCATAACGACGCAGGATCTCACCCAGGTGAGGATGCTGCGGCTGCTCGAGGCGTTGCGGGACGCCCAGCCAATCGAGGACGCTCGACTGCAGAAGACCGGAATATTGGATCAAGCATCCGTTCCCCAATGCGGCCGAACCGGATCGGATGGTGCTACATCTGACGTCGCCAAAGCCCATGCTGCGAGAGAAGTTCTCCGGGGCAAAAGTGCGGGAGCGCAACTCCCTTGATCCAGAGCGCCTCGCGGGTCTGGTCGACGCGGCGACCCTGATGCCGGTCGACCGGTATTTCAAGCAGATCCGACGCGACCTCATGATGCTCGAGCGTCCGGTGGGGGTGGCCGGCAACAAGATGCGCATGTGGTACGGGTACTCGCCTTATGATCCCTCGATCATCCCGCAGCTTCTCGACATTCACCGCGCCTAATACAACTGGGTCCAGATTGGAAAAAAGAGCGGGATGACGCGCGCGCAGCGCTTCAAGCTCGCCCGCGGCCGGATCCGCCACCACCAGGACATCGTCTATTACGGCTGACTTGAGTTTCAAGCCTCAGCACCGGTTCTGACCGGTCTCTTGACCCAAGCAGGCACAATCGCCGGCCGCGCCCGCTCCGCCTTGAGCGTCGTCGAACTCTTCATCGGATCGAGAGGTACCGCCTCTGGGTGCCGCGCCCGGTCAATCCGGCGTCGTCGAACGGCTGATGTTGAACCATGTGCACGCTTATGTGAAGGAGCCGAACCTTCCTGCGACGCCGAACAACGGCAACCGGGCTAACGGGAGACGCGAGGCCGCATCAACACAGGAGAACGCGAGCAGACGACCAGCTTCTTCGAGCCTCGCGTCATTGCCACGTAAAGATGCCGAGCATCCATGTCCTCGACGTTCAATACGACCGAAACATCTGCTTCGAGCCCCTTCAGCAGAAGCGTGCTGCCGACTGCTCGTCGCGCGAGAGGCCGACCGACCATCCGGTTCTGCTCACGAGCCCGGATCGCTGCATCGTAGAACGACCCATTCTCTGTCGGATCGCAACCATACAAAGCCTTCAGGCAGGCCCGGAGGACGGCGGGGCGATGCGGTCGAACGCCACCCTGCTTCCCGAGCTCTACGAGAAGGTTCGTCGCCCGCGTAGCGGATGGCGCCCGCACAAACTCCAGCGCCGCCAGCTCTGCCTCGCTCGGCTCATTCCGCGCCGTGCGGCGTCGCTGAGAGTCGACTCGGCGCAGGAAATCGGTCGTACCGATCCCAGTCATCACCTTCCCCGCGAACTCCACGAGCCGTTCCACGGCGTCCGGTGCCGTCAGATTGAACCCTCTGGCGAAGTCGACCAGATCGCGGAGATCGACGCTCTCGACCGTTACGGCGCCGGGCGTGTGGCTTGCGATCTCTCGCTGCCCCGCTGGATTCGTACTTTCTGCGATCACCAGGACGGTGCCGTCGCGGTGCGGCGGGCGCGTGCGGGCTGCTGCAAGCCTTTTCGCATAGTCGTCCTTTCCATCGAGTTCGACCCAAGAGACCTCCGAGGGAGCCTGCCGGAGATCTATTGGCCGCCCTAACCACAGGTCTTGCCGTATAGCCAACAGCCACTCGCCGAATATTTTCGTCCCGGCGTTCATCCATCGCCACGGATAGGTGAGCTCGCCGAGCGGCTCGAAATCCTTCAGGACCTCCGTTTCCCAATCAACTAACTTTCCGGCGAACCCAAAGATCGCCTGCATCGGATCTCCCAGAACGCAGGTCGGCAGCCACTCGGCTGCCAGGCAAACCATCCCGTGCTGCCGCACCGAGCAGTCCTGGTACTCGTCGACGATCAGCCTGTCGTAGCTTGCGCTGAGCACCTCGCCAATGTGTCCGGACCCGAGCAGGTTCAAGGCAGCGTCCCGGATCGCCGGGTAATCATTTCGGGGGCTGCCCAATTCGAGGATCGACCGGTCGTGGCCGCTCCTGGTCGGAAAGGTCGAGATGAGCCGCATCGCCCATCCGTCCAGCGTCGCAAGCTTATAATGGCGTGCAGGGACACGAGCTTTATCGAGACGGCTGCGCAGGGCCGCGACCCCCGCATTCGTGTGCGTCAGGACCAAGATTGGCTTTGGACCCTCATGCCGTGTCAACCCGTCCGCAATGAGGTGCGTCTTCCCGCACCCGGCGGGCGCGGTCACCGTCCCGCGCGGGGCCGTAAGGAGGCCGAGGTCAGCCACTCTTCTTTGACGCCCATCGGAAAATGTCCTCGACGAAGTCGCGGAAGCCCTTATCCGCGTGTTCGAGGTCTGGACCGATGATCTCTCGTGCTGCGTCCTCCATGTCGCCAACGTTCTTGAACCATGATGCTTTCTTTGATCGCGCTGCGGCGGCCAAGATCTTCCGATTTTCCTCAGAGACCTCTTGGGCAAAATCGATCTCTGCAAGGATACGGTCGAGCTTTACACGCCCATTCGACGCCGACTCGATATGGGCGGCGACAAGCTCCTCGCCGTGCAGGTCGACGGCGCGGGCGAGAAGCGCGGCGACGCCCTCGTGGCTCAGGCTCCGGAATAGGTCGTCTTCGAGCGCTCCTCCCTCCAAACAGGCAAAAACCTCTCCGCCTGCATGGAGGAAGGCCTGCTCTGGCCCGGCATTTGGCTTTACGTCATCGTCGCGCAATACCGCGATCCTGTAACCGAGCCGTTGAAAGGCCGTTGCGCGCTCATAGGCCTTGTCGGGGTGACCGCCGCCGACGTTGACGAGCGCGGTTCCGAAGCTCGCAATCGAGGCAAAACCTTGCTCGACGCGGTAGAGGTCGATCCCTCGCACGAAGCCGACCTCGGTCGCTCCCTCACCAACCAACACGGACGGCGCGAGGAACGCATCCGGAAAAAGACGGATGGTGCCTTGAGTATCGTCGTCGGTGCCCACTACAAGCGTCTCGTGGTGGTCGCCTCGGTCGCGAAGAACGACGAGCTGGTCGCCATCAAGTTCACGGAGCACGACCGGCGAGTGGGATGTTAGAAAAGCCTGGAGAGGCGGCTGGTTTTCTTTAGCCCCCAAAGACCCGAGAAAGCGGATGATGCGATGAGGCTCCAGCCCGTGCTCCACCTCGTCCACGAGGATGACAGACGACGTGGCTGAGGCGCTCCGCTGAAGACCCGCAATCAGAAGACGCGTCGACCCGAGACCGAGGCCACGCAAAGGAACTCCGCTTTCGTCGTGAAGTGAAATCATGCCTCCGGCGAAGGAAATCGAGTGCGCGTCGAGCATCGCCTTGACGGTCTCGCCTACCGGTATTCCGAGATCGGTCGCCGTCTTCGCAACGATCTCCAAGGCCGCAGAGAGCTGCGCGTCAGCTTGGTCCCCGAACGCTTTCCTCGCGTCGCGTGCGGCCCCGACCAGCGCCTTCGCCACGTCAACGGTCTCGTCGGAGAGCCGGTTCAGGACGGAACCGCGTCGCCAAGCCAGGTGGTAATCGGCAGTGGCGCCAATGCGGGTCGGGGCGAGGCGCACCCGGTCGCCCCACACGAGGTTGCGGAACTTCCCCTGCGCTGCGGCGCGATCCGAGTACAGCGCCCACACGGGTTCGAGGTCGATTCCGACCGTCAACATGACGGTCAGGGCGATCTCGCTGTCCTTCTCTGGCTCGTCCTCAACGACACCGGTCTCGGCATCGAATCCGCGAAGGAATTCTCCGTACGTTTCGAAATTCTTCAGCGCGTCATCCAGCTCACCGACGGTCAGCGAAATCTGGATCGGCTTGTCGACGTTGAGCTTGTGGAAATCCGCATCCGAGAACTGCGCATTGCGGCGCGCGCCGAGGCAAAGATCGATCGCATCCAGGATGGTCGACTTCCCCGTGTCTCCGGGACCGATCAGGCAATTGACGCCCCGAGACGGCAGCCACTCTAACCGCTGAATGCCGCGAAAATTCGAGATCTCGATCTTTCTTATCCGGGCCATTTCCTTGGCACTCGCGCGCGGAACCTCAACAGGGAACTCGGCCGACTGGCTCTCGCCAAAGTTGCGAGCTTATCAAAGTTGTGACGGCGGAGCGACTGCAACCAAGGTGATCGGTCAGGGAGCGTTCCCGGCCGCCAGGTACGGGAGGATGCCGTTCGGTACCGCGGAGAACGGAATGAGCCGGTTACCGTCGAAGTTCCAGCCTGTAGCTCCAGGTGTTGGAATCTTCCAAGCCCTTGCACCGCCAGAGATTTTCGGACGAGCGTAGCTCTACGGGTCAAACTCAGTGGTCGTATCGACGTTGGCCACTATAGCCTTGACGCACCAGCGGGTGGAAAAGTCAGTACGTCTCTGTTGACGAGACATTTTGTCATTTGTTATGGTGCGCCATGACGATCACGCTGGTGCGCCATGGATAAGGCCGAACTGGTCCAGTGCCTGCAAGAGCTCCGCCTGACTCCCAGAGAGGCCGGTGCCCTGCTCGGCGTCGATCCCAAGACCGTCGGCCGATGGCTGACGGGCGTGATCGCCGTATCAGGCCCGGCCGAACAGGCGCTCCTCGCCTGGCGCAGGCTCGAGCGCCGACGGCTGCCATGGCGGCCGGATGGCCTGCCGCTGATGTCGCCGTCGGAGATGGAGGAGCAGGTGCGTCTCATGCGGGAGCACGTCATCGTCCTTGACGACGTGCTGGAGCGCGTGCGACAGCGCGGCGGTCCTCGGATGCCCTGGGCCGTCGATCTCAAGAGCTGCCGCGCGGAACTCACTGATCGCATGCATGTGCATTTCTATGCGCTGCCCAACGGTGGCTTCTCCGTGGGCTCCTACCGGCGCACCGATAAGGCGCCGGAATACGCGCGCGATCTGCCGCTGATCGAGGACGCCATCGCCTGCATCGCCGACGCCATCGAGGCGGAGCGCAAGGCGGGGCGGAATTGGATCGAGGAACGATGATGCCGCGCCGCCACGGGCGCTTCGGGCTTTGTCCTTCGGCATCGCGGTGATACTCTCCCAAACTCTCTACAGTTCCGCGATCTCGCATCATGCCGAAGTCTCGAGAATCCGGTTCCATCTGGCGGCGGTGGGATCTTCACACCCATACGCCCGACACCATCCACGCCGACCAATACGAGGGGTGGGAACCCTTTCTTCGCGCGATCGAGGCGCAAAACGACGTCGTCGCCATTGGCGTCACCGACTACCTCTCGATCAGCAACTACCGGCGCATGCGGCGCGAAAAGACGGCAGGCCGGATTCCCGGAGTTCGGCTTCTTGTTCCCAATATCGAATTCCGCATCACGCCGGCGACGAGGCACGGCCGAGGCATCAACCTCCATCTTCTCGTCGCTCCTGACGAGCCAGATCACGAGGAGCGCATCGATCAGGCGCTCGCCCGCCTCGTATTCCCCTACGCGGGCCACAACTACTCCTGCACCGGCGATCAGTTGATCGCGCTGGGGCGCGCGTTCAATCCAGCGCTCCACGATCCCAGTCCCGCTCTTGCCGAGGGCGCCAACCAGTTCAAGGTCGAGTTTGTCCGTTTTCAGGAGTGGTTCGAGCGGGAGGGCTGGATCAAGCGCAACTCGCTGGTCGCCGTCGATGCCGGAGAGCAAGACGGCGCGGCCGGCCTGCAGCACGACGGCGGCTTCACTGCGCTGCGACACGAGCTCTACGGTTTCGCCGACATGATCTTCTCGGCGCGGCCCGGCGACCGCTCGTTCTGGCTGGGGCAATCGCACAACGGCGAGGCCATCCAGCGCTACGGCAGGCCGAAGCCCTGCGTCCATGGTTGCGATGCTCACAGCATGGCACGGCTGTTCAGGCCGGACGGCAACCGCTTCTGCTGGATCAAGGCGGATCCCAGCTTCGAGGGTCTGCGCCAGCTCCTCCACGAGCCAGCGGAGCGAGTCTGGATCGGGGAAACGCCGCCGGATCAGCATGACCGCAGCCGCACCTTGCAATCGGTCGCCGTGTCCGGCGCGAAGGGATGGTTCGACGAAGATCCGCTGCCTCTCAACCCCGGTCTCGTCTCCATCATCGGCCGTAAGGGCATGGGCAAGTCTGCGCTGAACGAGCTTATCGCCTATGCAGGCGGCGCTTGGCGAGAGGGAGACGAGCAGTCGTTCATCCACCGGGCGCGGCCCCGGCTGAAGGGAATGCGCGTCCGCCTGACCTGGGGCGACGGCAGGACGACCGAGCAGGAGATCCTCGCCAAGGGGACACCGACGGCCGAAGCCGAGGTGTGCTTCCTCTCGCAACGTTTCGTCGAGCGGCTTTGCGCCGATCCGCGCGCTGGCGGCGAGCTCGCCAAGGAGATCGAGGCTGTCATCTTCACCCATCTTGCCCCGACGGAGACGCTGAACGCCTCGAGCTTCGAGAACTTGCGCGAAAAGCGCACCGCCACGATCCGGCAGGAGCAGAAGCGATTGATCGGCGATCTGCAGGGCTTCCATCGTGAAATTCACGAACTGTATCGCCGCGCGCTCAGCTTGCCGGAGCGGCGGGCGCGTCTCGCCGCCTTGATCGCCGAACGGGAAGCCGTCGTCAATCAGATGCCGCAACCCACGACCGAGGACGAGCAGAAGGTGGCGACCGAGCTCGCCGGAGAACGCGAGGCGCTTGCGGCGGCGATAGCGCAGCAAGCCGGCCACAAGGAGACCCTGCTCCGGATCGAGAACGTGCGCGAGAAGGTTCGGGCATTTCAAGTCAGGATGGATCGGTTGTGGACTGAGATCTCGGCGGATCTGCGCGAGATTGGGGTTGCGGAAGCGCTGCAGGCCGCGTTCAAGCCGATCTTCACCGGCGACGTCGAAGGTCCGTTGAACGACCGGCGCAATCAAACTTAGCTGGCGATCCGTGATCTCGAAGGCGAGGAAGAGCATCCGGCTGCCGGCACGATCCGCGCGCGTCGCCTCAAGATCAAGGAGCTTGAGCAGCAGTCGAGCGCCGATGAAGCCAAGAAGCTCCGCATGACGGAGATGCAGAACCGGATCGCCGCCATCGACCTTGATATCCAGCGGGTTCGGCAGGAGATCGAAACCATCGAAGGAGCCGAGGCGGAGACCTTGGCGAATTTGCGGGCGGCGCGCAGGAAGACCTACGTCGACTACTTCGACACGCTGCGTCGGGAAGCGGCTGCGCTCGCCGAGCTCTACCACCCGCTCGAGGAACATCTCGGCGAAGCTCATGAAGAGGCTCGCCAAGTCAATTTCGACATCCGATGGAACGTCGATCTAGACGCCTGGGTCGAACGCGGGATGGCGATGCTCGACGGACGGAAGACGTTGCCCTACCAGACGCCGGACGCAATGAAAGAAGCGGCGACCGAGCACCTCCTGCCCGGCTGGCAAGGGGGCCCGCCGGAAACCATCGGAGAGGGCATCGACCGCTTTCTCGCGCGCTTCGGCGAAGACCCCGCCGTTGCGCTTCCGGGCCTGCTTCGCTCGAACTTCTCGCCGGTCGACTTCTTCGACTGGCTCTATTCTGTCGAGCACATCCGCTTGAGCTATGGCCTGACCTACGACGGGACGTCGCTGGAGAACCTGTCGCCGGGCACGAAAGGGATCGTCCTCCTCATCCTCTATCTGGCGATGGACAGTGGCGACACGCGTCCCCTCCTCATCGACCAGCCGGACGAGAACCTCGACAACGAATCCATCTATGACTTGCTGGCGACCTATTTCCGTCGTTCGAAGCGACGCCGTCAAATTCTGCTCATCACGCACAATCCGAACCTCGTCCTGAACACGGACGCTGAGCAGATCATCGTCGCCACGTGCGCCAAGGGTGAAGGCGGCTTCCCCTCCATCGCCTATGAAGCGGGGGCCATCGAGAACGCGAAGTCCCCGGATGGCATCAGGCAGCAGGCCTGCCGAGTGCTCGAAGGCGGCGAAGAGGCGTTTCACCAGCGCGAACGCCGCTACGCGCTGTCGCGCGGCTGAGCCGAAGCGAGAGGCAGCGCCATGACATTGCGACGGAGATCGGCCCCGTCGTCCCGGAGCGGAGCAGAACCATGCCGGAGGCGCGCCTTTTCGACCTGAACATCGAGAAGATCCTTGAGGCCTGGGACAGCAGTCATGCCGTTCGCGAGCTGATCGCCAATGCCCTCGACGAGCAGACGCTGAGCGGCAGCGCCGACATCAAGATCTCCAAGGACGTGACCGGCGCCTGGACCATCCGAGATTTCGGCAGAGGTCTGAAATACGAGCACTTCACCCAAAACGAGAACCCGGAGAAGCTGCGTGCGGCAGGCCGCGTCATCGGCAAGTTCGGCATCGGCCTGAAGGACGCCATGGCGACGCTCGACCGGAACGGCGTGAAGGTGGAGATCCAGTCGCGTCACGGCGGGATTGCTCTGGCTCAATGCGCCAAGCACGGCTTCGGCGACGTCGTGACCCTGCACGCTGCGGTCCTGCCCCCGCGATACGCGGCGTTCGGCGGCACCGAGGTCCGGCTGAGCGGCCTTCCGGACGAGGACATGGCGCGCGCAAAGTCCTTCTTCCTCAAATTCTCCGGCGAGACCGTGATCGAAGAAACGCGCATCGGTCGCATCCTGGCAAAGAAGGGCAACGTCAGCCGCATCTACGTGGCTGGCCTGCTCGTCGCCGAAGAAGAGAACTTCGCGTTCTCCTACGACGTGACCAGCCTGACCGAGCCGATGAAGAAGGCGTTGAACCGCGAGCGGACGCATGTCGGTCGCACGGCCTACGCCGACCGGGTGAAAGCGATGCTGCTGCAGACAAAGAGCGAAGCGGTGGCGAAGACGCTCGCGACGGAACTCATGGCGCTTGAACGAGGCACGGGGTCTGACGAGGTGCATTGGAAGGACGTCGCCGTGCACGCATGCAAGATCCTGAACGCCAGCGGCAAATACCTCTTCGTCACGGCATCTCAGCTGACGTTCAACGCCAGCGCGGTCGACCGTGCCAGAGGCGATGGGCTGCAGATCGTGACGCTCCCCGACAACATCCACGAAGAGATCGCTGGGGCGAAGGACGTCGACGGCGCTCCCATCCGGGATCTCACGGTCTATCAGGACGAGTGGAACAGCAGTTTCAAATTCGAGTGGATCACACCGAAAGAGATGACCGCGGCAGAGCGGGAAGTGTTCGCTCGCGCCAAGGAGATCTCAGGGCTGGTCGGTGGGCTCCCGCGCCACGTCAAGGCCATCCGCGTCAGTCGGACCATGCGCCCCGATTTCAGCACCGGCACCGACGCGTTGGGGCTCTGGGACCCGGAGACCAGCAGCATCGTGATCCGCCGCGATCAGCTGGGCTCGCTGCGAAAATTCGCCGGGGTGCTGCTGCACGAGGTGGCGCATGCCCGGGGCGGCCACGACGACGTCACCCGAGAATTCGAGAACGACCTGACGGATCTGCTCGGGCAGACGGCCGCCGCAGCGATGAGTGAACGCGCCCGACCTGAGAAGCGGGGCTTCTGGCGTCGTTAATGGAACCATCGTCGACATGCCTCCGGCCTCTCGCGCCGCGCTAGCAAGAGCCTGTCGTAGGCGTGACCTGTTTCGACCGCGCCGGAAGGGTGCCCTCGAGGCGCTCGGAGCTGGCTCACGGCGATCAGATCAGTCGCTGGAGTTCGAAAGCGGTTCAAGCGCCAGACGTCGGATCTCGGCATCGGTGACGCATTCCTGGTCCGCCGCGCGCTGTCGGCATAGCTCGATGAGCTGGAGCAAGTCCGGATCGTCGCAGCGCCAGTCGCGCTGCCCGGACTTTCCCGTCAATGGCACGTAGGGATGGGCTCGCGTCCGCCCTTGGGACAGCGGACCCGGTATCGGCGTCTCGTTCGGCTCCGGATCTCGCGGAGGCCCGAACAGATGGTGCGCGACGCGCAGGGGATCGCGAACGATCTGCTTCATGACGCGCCGTAGCGCCTTGGCGGCAATCTCTCGCGCCTTGCCGTTCGCATGATCGAAGCCGCAGGGCCGCGCCGCGATGCTCGCGGCTTCGCGCGCCCGCTCGTCGAGCCTGCGGCGCAGGCCGACGAGGTCGCAGCGAGGCTCGTCCGCGCCGCGGGCGATCCGGTCGATGATCCGCGCGGCCTCGACCCTCATCGACCGCTTCCATTGGGGCTTCGCCGCCCATCCGCCACGCTCGATGTCTCCGCCGGCCACGCGCCCGCGTTGCCGGGCGGCCTCGAGCTCCGCTTGACGGATGACCGTGAGCGCCATGGTCGTGCCGTCGGCGCGCCGCAGCCGAAGGACGTGAGCGCCATGGTCGTGCCGTCGGCGCGCCGCAGCCGAAGGACGTGAGCGCCCTCGACCAGGACGTCGTAGAAGACGTTCGGCCCCGCCTTGAGCCGGCCCTCTTCATCCTCGAGAGCCGTCCTAGACGCGAGGCAATCGATCTCGGAATCGATGCCCTTGAAGCGGCCGATCGGCGGCGGCCAAGCGCGGCAAGCTGTTCCAGTGCTCGAGCTGCCGGCGCCAGACGTCCCTGACTGCCAGGACCATCTTCGACAACACGAAGCTGCCGTTAACCGTCTGGTTCCGGGCGATGCATGTCATCACCCGGACCAAGCACGGCATCTCCAGCATGGAGCTCTCCCGCCAGCTCGGCGTCTCGGTCAACGCGGCCTGGCGCATTCAGCCCAAGCTGATGCAGGTCATGCACGAGCGCGAGCGCGACGGCAAGCACAAGCTCGGCGATCGCGGCGGCCAGATCCAGATGGACGACGCCTATCTCGGCGGCGAGCGCAACGGCGGCAAGCGCGGCCGCGGCGCGGCGGGGAAGACGCCCTTCATCGCGGCCGTCGAGACCGACGAAGAAGGCCGCCCGCAACGCGCCCTGCTGCAGCGCGTTGTGGGCTTTCGGAAGACGGAGGTCGAGAAGCTGCGCATGCGCGCGATCCTGCCCGGCTGCGAGGTCGTGTCCGACGGGCTCTCCTGCTTCGACGCGCTTCCGGCGCCGGGCCAGGTTACGCACCTGCCCATCAAGACCGGCGGCGGCCGGAAGTCGGCGCAGCGCGAGGAGTTCTTCTGGGTGAACACCGTGCTCGCCAACGTGAAGAACAACGTGCTCGGCATGTATCGCGCCGTCCGCCCGAAACACGTGCCGCGCTATCTTTCCCAGTTCCAGTGGCGCTTCAACCGGCGCTTCGATCTGAAGAACATCCACCGACGCCTCGTCTACGCGGCCGCGCGCACGCCGCCGATATAATCGTGATTAGTATAATCGCGATTATATTGACGTCCGTGGCGGAGAACGGATGCCTTTGATCACGCGTCCGATTGGGAAATCACGACCGTCTGATTGGGAAAGCAGGAATCCCTCGCGGCGAGACGCAGTGCCCAGGATTCTTATCTGAGCGGCTGAAACTGAGTGGTAATCGGGTTGGCCTATTGAGACTAGGTTTTCGCGTGCGCGCCCCGTCCGCGTCCCTGCTGCGAACCGGACCACAGTCTTGTCTACGCCAAGGCACCGTCGAAGGCGGCCTCTACAAGGAGCCGAAGAAGACGGCGCATCCGAACACGGAACTCTACGCGGCACCACCGGTGGGCCGTGCCGCCTCCCGGTCTCAGTGATTACCTAGAAGAGACGAATTGCACTCATATCGCCGAATCGGGTGTCTGTGGCTGGAATATCCGATTGTAAAGATCCGCACCAAAGCTCTTGGACAGCGGCTTCGCCTCCCGCAAGCGGAAGCTTCTCGTACCATCAACACCGCGATCCGCCCGTAGAAAGAGCACCCGGTCATCATCGAGAAACGAGCGAGCAAATTCGTACATATGCGAGACAAAAAATACAGTGATATTGTTGTCGAGCAGCGCTGACACGATTTGTCGAGCGATTTCGGACCCCTCCTGCTCATGGGTGGCGGCGAAGGATTCGTTGAACAACGCTAATGATCGTCGATGAATGTGATCCGCGATTGTGCTCATTCGAACGAGCTCTTCATCGAACTTGCCGCTTCGCATGTTCCGGTCCTCCTCGCGCTTGTAATGCGTGAACAGGCCGGTACGAAGCGATGATGCGAAGGCGTCAGCGGTCACGAATAGCCCGCATTGCAACATCAGCTGGGCGAGGCCGACGCTGCGCAGGAAGGTCGACTTGCCGCCGCGGTTGGCGCCAGTGATAATCACCAGCGGCTTGCTCTCCGCGTCAACGTCGTTCCCGACCACGGGTCGCCCTATCGTCAAAGCCAGGCAGACGTCCCGAAGGTTACGGCAGCGGAATCGCGCCTCATCTTGAGGGATGTCGGGAAAGGCGATCGACTCGCCGACCCGATCGAGTTGCTCCTTGAGGTTGATGCAGCCAAGGTAGAAGGCGAGTTCAACCCGCAATGCCTTCAGAAAGTGGAGGACGTGCTCCGCCGATTGATAAACTGCGTCGGAGATGAGGCTGAGCCCTCTGTTCTGAAGCTCGCCGAAGGCCTGTGCGCCTGCCTCGTCGCGGGGATGCAGCTGTAGCGTGAAACTCCGGGCGCCCGGCGTGAACGCTCGTCGCATCCAACTTAGATCGCGGGGCTGAGGCTTGCGTAGCATTGTCCCGGCACCCTTGCCTCCGTCGCCGACTTGGGCGCTGAGAAGCAGGCCGTTGCGAAATGTTAAATTGTTCAAATCGGCTCTCGCGGCGCGTAAATAGTCGTCGTCGAGGTCCCGCTCAAGTGTATGGAAGAATTGGCGAAACCCCTGCGAAGCAAATCTGCCTGCATTCGCCGAGCAGGTATTGCGAAGCCGAGCGAGAATGTCGAGGCAGCTCTGCAGCGTTCGTACCCCGCTTACCACCATCGAGGATGCGTCGCGTCCATAGAGGCTGAAACTCCAACCACGGTCGCGGCCGAAGGGCTCGATGGCGATTGCATAGAATTGCCTTACGATCGAAGGATTGGCGAGGCAGTCCTTGAGGACGTCTTGGCGATAATGAATCGTTGCGACGTCATTTGTCCATGCGCTGAAACATGCGGATGACATGACCTCGTAGAGATACCGATCGTCCGCGGCCGCCGCGCTGAGGAGCACGTCGAGTTCGAGATCTTGGGCGAACGGGATCGGCTCTTTTGGCGAGGGTTGAGACGCATCGAAGTCCCGATCGGGATGCATCAGTAACGTCTTCATGGGCGAACCCGTGTGCGGAGCTGCTGGTAGGTAACACCATGTTTTTGCGCGAGTGAGAGCGCATAGGCGAGACCATCGGCCCGCTTGCGTATGATCTCGAAGGTTCGACGCGCCGGATCGTCTGGGTCTACGGTGCTCACCATGCTCACGGTCTTTTCACTGAGGGTGGACAGCGCGTCGACGAATGTCACGCACACGCCGACGGCATCGGCGGCTAGGATTTGGTGGAGAATCCTCGTGCTGAGAAGGACTTGATCGTCGAGGCTTGTCGAATTGAAAATCTCATTGAGGACAATGACGCTATTGGACGTCATGGCTTGGCAGGTCTGGTGAAGCCGGACGAGGTCATCCTCGAGCTTGCCGCGCAAATTGGTGACGTCCTCCTCACGTTCGAAATGCGTGAACAGGTGGTCGGGGAGAAATAAAGTTGCATCCTTTCCCGGCACGGGGCAGCCTAGACCGGCCAGAAAGTGCAATTGACCAAACATTCGGGCGAAGGTGGTTTTGCCGCCCTGGTTCGGACCCGAGACGACGAGCAGGCGCTCCGGTCCCGTGAGATGAAAATCGTTGCAGACGACGGTAGCTTTCTCCTGGACGCGCTTTGCAGCCAGCGCCAGGTCAAAGCTTTCGGAGACCCTTATTTCCTGGGAAGAAGCGGATACGTCTGGGTAGCAGAACGGCAAGCCGCTGTTCTTGAGCGGTTCAATGAATTGCAGATAAGCGACGAAGAAGTCGATCTCGCGATCGAATCTCGCCACCACGTCATCGATGAAGTCGGAGTGCCGCGCAACGTAATCGGCAAGGCGTCGGAATGGGTCGGGGAATAGCCGGCCTACGAACTCTAGAATGCCTTCTTCGATATGGTTGAGCGAAAAATCGTCCTTCGGCTTCCGTAGAACGGAGGGCTGGATGGTCGTCTCTCTGAACTTCGCGAAACGCGCGAGGATCTTCGCTGTGTAGTCGGGTTCCGACGCGTACTTGCGAACTGTGATCTTGTCTCCCCGGAACACCATGCCGTAGCTGATTGCGGACAGCGCTTGGCGGAGGTCGCGCGTTTCCCCCGCAAGCTGTGTGAAGGCGTCAGAGCCGGTATAGCCGGTCAGGTAGGTCTGTAAAGCCTTGAACCCTGCGGATCGGGGGGCGAGGGATCGCAGGTCGTGCAGGAGAGATGCGACGGCGACGCAATAAAGTCGAGCGGCACGCAGAATCACCATGTGCCGGTGGCATTGGGAAGAGAGTTTCTCGGCATAGTCGAGGTTCGCTCGGACCATGCGCATCGCCTCGCAGAAGACAGGAAAGATCTTGAAAATGTCGGGTCGGTCGAGGTCGGCGAAGCAGGCTTGCCGATATCGTACGATCTCTTCATTCCTATAAGGGGAGTAAAAGAGCGGCCGCAGAACCTCTTCATTCCGCTTGGTCACGACTGCATCGATGGCCTGATCTAAGTTCAGATCAACAAAGCAGGCTGGCTCGACAGCACGTTCGGAGCGCAATTCCTCGAGCCCTGGGGGAAAGAGAATGCTGCGAAATGTTGAAGACTCGAACGCGTTGCCCTCTCGGTCGTCGTTTGTCATGTTCTCTCCGATGGGCCTGATCCTGTAGCGTAGTATGACCGAGGCCGAGCCTGGCAATACCGCCCGCGGATGTGCCGGCGATCAGATCGAACCATTCGCCGATCGGGCGTCGCAGTTGATCCTCGATTCGCGCGAGGAACGCCGGCGGGGAGGCGGCCGTGGCGCCCCCGCCATCAATTGTCAACAATCGGCGTGGCATCGAATTTTTTCTCGGTTTCTGAACTTGCCTGCCGGCGCCACAGCGATAGGCCGCGGCGCAGAACTTCTTTTACGAAGCCCATGGCTTCGATGTCCGTTCCGTGGAAGACAACGCCATGTTCATTGGAAATCTCGACAATGTCTTCGCCGTTTCTCACGATCAGGGAGGGCGTGCCAAGCGTCGCGGCTTCTTGGGCCACTTCGGATCCTCGTCCATCGGGCAGAAATGCGTTCGTGATGAGCAGACTAAGGTGGGAATTGTCGCGGAGCGCCTCGCGCGCACATGCGGCGGAATCTGTGATCGTCACGCAACCGCCCGCTTGTACGATGCTTTGCCAGAGCATTAAACAGCTTTCATCATCAGGCTCGACCAGAAGCACGTTCAACATCATGTCCTCCACCGACCTGGCAGCCGGGTGCACTCCGTCGCGAATGCGTTTTCTGCGTTACGATGGTCTTCGCGTGGTCGACGTTTTGCTATCAAAGCCTCGGAGCCGGGCATGGGCTGGCGAAGACATCGACCGGCGACACGCGATGAGAGAGGGAGGCGGCGCTCAGTTGCTTTGCTGTGCGCGTTAGGGGTGGGCGCCTTCGAATAAGATTTAGCGCCGCAATCAACGCTTGGCATTTGAGCAAGCGGAGCAAAGGACGGGTCCGTGGCAATGGCTTGAGGATATCCGTGCCAAGACGTTTCGAGCATAGTCAGCACCCCGGCGCAATGACGCGACATCACTATCGCGAACGTCGCGTTGCAAACGGCCAAACAGCGGACGGTGAGCTATGGGTCGCCCACCACAGTGGTGGATCTGGCCGGACCCCACCACGTCAACCGTGGCAGGGATCATCAGCCGGTGGGCGGTTTTGGGGGATCCCTTCCCCTTCAAGAAGACTATAGCTGGTCCTCGATCGGCATGGAAGCCAGCACATCTGTACTGTCGAACTGACGGTCTCCGTCTGGTACTCCGTCCCCATCGGCTGGAGTTCGAGATGCCGGCGGGCGGAGCTCAGCTGCTCCGCGCCTTGGGCCAAGCTGTGGAACGGGTGCCCTTCGATTCAACCAAGCGAGATCATGCTCTAGCGCAGCCGCATCGGTACGCAGCTAGAACAATGCGGCCGCCTTCTCAAGCGCGATGGAGAGGCCGATGAAGAATGGAACTCCGACGGCGAGCCAAGCCAACACTCCCCCGACGCCGAAACTGCCCCTCGCGGCGATCTCCGCGCCGGCAGTGACCCGATCTTCGCGCAGGAGGGCGCGTTCGCGTGCAAGCTCGTCGTCCGTCATGTGGTGCTTGCTGTGCACTGGCTTGACGAAGAAGTTACACACTAGACCGCAGAACAGCAGAACGGCCATGATGTACAAAGTGATATCGTACACAAGGTTGTGTGCGACACCGTGATCAATCTCGAATTGGCGCAGCCCTGCGATCAAGGCAGGGCCGACAACGCCAGCGACCGACCAGGCGGTGATCAATCGCCCGTGGATCGCTCCCACCATCTGCGGTCCAAAAATGTCGGCGAGATAGGCCGGCACCGTCGAAAATCCACCACCATACATGCTCAGGATCACGCAGATCGAGAGCACGAACAGGGTCGGAAGGCCGAGATGGCCCCACGTCGGCAGCAGGCAATAGAGGATGATGCCGAGAACGAAGATCGCGTAATACATGTTCTTGCGACCGATTTTGTCCGAAAGCGAGGCCCAGAAAATGCGGCCAAGTGCGTTGAAAAGGCTGATCAACCCCACTAAGCCGGCAGCGGCCGCGACAATGGCTCCTCGCTGCGCGGTCGTAATCGATGCGGCGTTATCCACACCAAGCAGCTTCGCGCCGAACACGTCCTGAAGCATCGGGCTCGCCATCGAGATCACGCCAATTCCAGCGGTGACGTTCAGACAGAGCACACCCCATATGAGCCAGAATTGTGGCGTCTTGATCGACCTATCAAGATGGACGTGATTTTGCGTGATCATTCCTCTGCGCTGATCGGCCGCCGAGGGCGTCCATCCGACAGGTCGCCAACCGGCGGGGGATGCGCGAAATCCGAACGCTCCAGCAGTCATGAAGATGAAGTAGATGATACCGAGCCCGATTAAGGCTGGCGTCACACCAGGAATCCCGTTGGCGGCGAAATGCCCCATGAACCACACCGCGAGCGGCGCGCCGATCATCGCCCCGCCGCCATAGCCCAAGATCGCGAAGCCGGTTGCCATGCCGCGGCGGTCGGGGAACCACTTGATGAGCGTCGATACGGGCGTGATGTAGCCGAGGCCTTGGCCGATTCCGCAGATGACGGCTACGAGATAAATAAGCCAGAGCTGATGGAGCGTAACG
>Ga0335075_10006416_pt1 | contig 18173 bp, 18 predicted proteins | sample Lox_Sample_24_FD_206723 | JGI IMG/M metagenome (GOLD analysis project Ga0335075, IMG submission 206723) | Soil microbial communities from Loxahatchee National Wildlife Refuge, Florida, United States - Lox_Sample_2.4 | ecosystem: Environmental > Terrestrial > Soil > Wetlands | place: USA...
ACCCGATGCCGTGTGCGGGCGTCAATCAGGACCAGGGACCCTTCGGGCCGAACGGGCCATACCCGGCGCTGCCCGACGTCGCATCGTCGCCGCCGAACCCCAACGGCTTGCCCCCGACACCGGGCATCCCGATCGCCGGGCGGCCCGGGGCCCCGCCGCCGGACCTGCCGGGCACACCGGTGCCGCTGCCGCCGAACGCACCGCCGGGGGCACGCACCGAAGACCTGGCGCCAGCCGGCCCGCCCCCGCCGCCGTCGACGTTCGCCCCCAGCCTGCCACCGGGACCGGCGGCGCCGCCGGGACCGGGTGAGCAACTGCCGGCACCGTTCATCAACCCCGGCGGTGCAGGAGGCAGCGGTGTCACAGGAGGTAGCCAGAATTGAACGGCACTGGTACTTTCCGCACTCTCCGCAACCTGCGGCCACGCGCGTCGGTGATCATCGGCACGCTCGCGGTGGTGCTGGCGCTCGTCCTCGCCTTCGTTGGCTTCCAGCTGTTCCAAAAATTGGCGAACAACACGGTGGTGGCCTATTTCCCGGAAGCCAACGCGCTGTATTCCGGGGACCGGGTCCAGATCATGGGCGTTCGGGTCGGCGCGGTCGACAAGATCGAGCCGGCCGGCGACAAGATGAAGGTCACCTTCCACTACGCCAACAAGTACAAAGTCCCCGCTAACGCACAGGCGGTGATCCTCAACCCGACGCTGGTGGCATCGCGAAGCATCCAGTTGGAGCCGCCCTACAAAAGCGGTCCGGTGCTGGCCGACAACGCGGTGATCCCGGAAGAGCGCACCCAGGTGCCCACCGAGTGGGATCAACTGCGCGACAGCGTCGCCAACATCATCTCCAAACTCGGGCCCACCAAGCAGCAGCCGAAGGGGCCGTTCGGGGACATCATCGAGTCCTACGCCAACGGGCTGGCCGGCAAGGGCAAGCAGATCAACACCACACTCAATAGCCTGTCGCGGGCGCTGACCGCGTTGAACCAAGGGCGCGGCGACTTTTTCGCGGTGGTGCACAGCTTGGCGCTTTTCGTCAACGCCCTGCATCAAGACGACCAGCAATTCGTCGCGCTGAACACCAACCTGGCTCAGTTCACCGGGAAATTAACCCACTCTGACCACGACCTCGCCAACGCGGTACAGCAGTTCGACGGCCTGCTCTCCACACTTCGCCCGTTCTTGGACAAGAACCGCGATGTGCTGACGCACGATATCGACAACCTCGACACCGTGACCACCGCGCTGGTGCAACCCGAGCCGCTGAACGGTTTGGAGACCGGCCTGCACGTGCTGCCGACGCTGGCCGCGAACCTCAGCGAGATCTACCACCCGTCGCATGGCGCGGTGGTGTCCATTCCGGCCATCCCGAACTTCACCAACCCAATGCAGTTCATTTGCAGCATGATTCAGGCCGGTAGCCGACTTGGGTATCAAGAATCCGCCGAACTGTGTGCGCAGTACCTGGCGCCGGTGCTCGATGCGATCAAGTTCAACTATCTTCCGTTCGGCCTGAACCTGTTCAGCACCGCCGAGACGCTACCGAAGGAAGTCGCGTACTCCGAGCCGCGACTGCAGCCGCCGGAGGGCTACAAAGACACCACCGTCCCGGGTATCTGGGTGCCCGACACCCCGTTGTCGCATCGCAACACCCAACCCGGCTGGGTTGTCGCGCCGGGCATGCAGGGCACAAAAGTGGGTCCGGTCACGGCGGGCTTGCTGACACCGGAGTCGCTGGCCGAACTCCTCGGCGGCCCGGATATTTCCCCGGTGCAATCGAACCTGCAGACACCGCCGGGACCGCCGAACGCGTACAACGAGCAGCCCGGTCCGCTGCCGTACATCGGCCAGCCGGGTAACCCGGGGCCGATACCGCCGCCACCGCCCGCGGCGGGCGTGGTCCCAGGGCCGGTCGCGCCGACGCCCGCGCCTGCCACACCGCCGCTGCCCGCCGAAGCGGCCGGGTCGACAGGAGGCGGTCCATGAGGCATACCCCGAGCGCGATGCGCATGGTTCGCCGCCGGGCCGGCCAAGGCCTGGCTCTCCTGATGACTGCCGTCACGCTGACGTCATGCGCGAGCTGGCGCGGAATCGCGAATGTGCCGATGCCCGGCGGCCCGGGCACCGGGTCCGGCTCCTACACCGTCTATGTGCAGATGCCAGACACGTTGGCCCTCAACGACAACAGCCGGGTGCGGGTAGCCGATGTGTTTGTCGGCACGGTCCGCGCAGTTACGCTGAGGAACTGGGTCGCCACGCTGACACTGAGTCTGGACAAGAGCGTCAAGTTACCCAAAAACGCCACCGCCAAGATCGGACAGACCAGCCTGCTGGGTTCACAGCATGTCGAGCTGGCTGCGCCACCCAACCCGTCACCGGAGCCGCTGAAGGACGGCGACACCATCCCGCTGGCGCATTCTTCCGGTTACCCCACGACCGAGCAGACACTGGCCAGCCTCGCCCTGATCTTGCGCGGCGGCGGCATTCCGAACGTCGAAGTGCTGCAGAACGAGGTCTACAACATCGTCAACGGGCGAGCCGACCAGATCCGTGCCTTCCTCGGCAAGCTGGACACCTTCACCGCCCGACTCGACGAACAGACCGACGACATCACCCGGGCGATCGATTCCACCAACCGACTCTTGTCGTACGTGGGTCCACGCTCGGACGTTTTGGATCGGGTACTCACCGAATTCCCGCCACTGATCAAACATTTCGCCGAAAAGCAGAATCTGTTGATCAACGCTGTCGACGCGACGGGACGGCTCAGCCAGGTTGCCAACCAATACCTGGCCCCCTCGCGGAGCAACCTGCATCAGGACATGGTGGCGCTGCAGTGCCCGTTGCGCGAACTCGGCCGTGCCTCACCGTATTTGATCCGCGCACTGAAGCTGATCCTGGTCCAGCCTTTCGATATGGACGCCGTGCCGAAGTCGTTCCGGGGTGACTACTTCAACCTGTCGCTGACCGTTGACCTGACCCTCAGCTCTGTCGACAACGCGGTCCTCACCGGGACCGGATTCTCCGGGGCGCTGCGCGCGCTCGAGCAGTCGTACGGCCGCGATCCCCAGACGATGATTCCGGACGTCCGGTACACATCCAACCCGAACGACGCACCCGGCGGCCCGCTGGTCGAAAGGGCGGACACGCAATGCTGACCCGTTTCGTCTACCGCCAGCTGATCTTTTTCGGCATCATCAGTGTGATCACAGCAATTGCGCTGGGCTGGTACTACTTACGGGTTCCCACTGCCATGGGGATCGGCCAGTACACGCTGAAGGCGGACCTGCCCACGTCGGGCGGTTTGTACAAGACGGCCAACGTGACCTATCGCGGTGAAACCATCGGCAGGATCACCGCCGTCGAGCCGACCGAGACCGGGGTGCAGGCGACCATGAGTATCGGCGACCGGTACAAGATCCCGGTCGATGCGTCGGCGAATGTGCATTCGGTGTCGGCGGTCGGCGAGCAGTATCTGGACCTGGTGTCGGTGGCCAACCCGGGTAAATATTTCTCGCCGGGACAGACCATCACCAAGGCTTCCGTGCCCGCTGAGATTGGACCGGCGCTGGACGCCGCCAACCGCGGCCTGGCCGTGCTGCCCAAAGAGAAGATCAGCCAATTGCTCGACGAGACAGCAGAAGCCGTCGGCGGCCTGGGTCCCGCGTTGCAGCGGCTGGTCGACTCGACCCAGGCGATCGCCGGTGACTTCAAGACCAACATCTCCGATATCAATGACATCATCAAAAATTCCGCACCGATCTTGGACAGCCAGGTCGACTCGAGCGACGCGATCAAAAGCTGGTCGCACAACCTGAATATCCTTGCCGCGCAGACAGCGGAGAACGACCAGCACGTGCAAAGCATCCTTCACCAAGGGGCACCGACCGCGGATCAGGTCAACTCGGTGTTCAACGACGTCCGCGAGTCACTTCCGCAGACATTGGCCAATCTCGCGATCGTGTTCGACATGCTCAAGCGCTACCACAAGGGCGTCGAGCAACTGCTGGTGTTCCTGCCGCAAAATGTTGCGGCCGGCCAGACGGAGACGGTGGCGTTTCCGGGTTACGCCTCCCTGGACACCGCGCTGACGATCAACCAGCCACCACCGTGTATGACCGGCTTCCTGCCGGCATCTCAGTGGCGGTCTCCGGCGGACACCAGCCTGGCGCCGCTGCCGTCCGGAACATATTGCAAGATGCCGCAAGACGCCCCGGCCAACGCGGTGCGCGGGGCCCGCAACATTCCGTGCGTCGACGTCCCCGGTAAACGTGCTGCGACGCCGCGGGAGTGCCGCGACCCCAAACCCTACGTTCCGTCAGGCACCAATCCGTGGTACGGCGATCCCAATCAGATCCTCAACTGCCCGGCGCCGGGCGCGCGATGCGATCAGCCGGTAGATCCCGGCCACGTCATACCCGCGCCGTCGATCAACAACGGCCTCAACCCGGCGCCGTCCGACAGGGTGGCGGGGACGCCACCGCCGATCAGCGATCCGCTGCAGCGGCCTGGCTCTGGATCTGTGGAATGCAATGGGCAACAACCTAATCCCTGCGTCTACGTTCCCGGCGGGCCTCCCGCGGCCGTCTACAGTCCACAGAGCGGTGAACTGGCAGGGCCCAACGGTGTCAAGTACGCGGTCGACGATTCGAGCAAAACAGGAGACAACGGATGGAAGGATATGCTGGCGCCGGCCGGCTGAGCAACATGCCGGAAGTGATTGGTCTGGGCCAACTTCGGAGTGACACCTGTAGGTATCTCGGGCGGGTCGCCGCCGGGGAGACGATCGATGTCGTGCGCCGCGGCAAGCTGGTGGCCCGGATCGCGCCAGTCGGCGACTGCAGGGTGGCTCCGATCCCCGCGCACGCCGGTGGATGGGTCAGACTGGACGAACTGCGACAGCGTGCCGGGCGCTGTTTCGACAAGGTCGCGGCAGGGCAGACGCTCGAGGTCGTCCGTGGCGGCAAGCTGGTGGCTCGCATCGTCTCAGCAGCAAGAACGGACGAACGCAGGCCGGCCTGATCCACCGAAATCGACGTTATGCCGACAAAGTGCGAGAGCAGGCCTGCCGAACGTCGATCTCGACGCGAGGAAGGCAATTCCGGAACTCCCGCCCTGGGTCTCTGCAGATCACGATGTTCGGGCCGGTTACCGGCTCTCGCCGCGTACGGTAAGGCGGTGGCCGAGATTGCCCGCAGCCGTACCGTCGCGGCCGAGCCCAAGGAAGTCTGGGATGTCCTCGCCGACTTCGGCTCGATCAGTTCGTGGGCGGACAACGTCGATCACTCCTGCATCCTCAATCACGGCAGCGAGCCCGTCGGCACCACCCGAAGAGTCCAGATCGGTCGCAATACCTTGGTGGAGCGGATCACCGAGTTCGACCCGACATGGGCACTGGCCTACGACGTCGAGGGCCTGCCCAAGCGCCTGCACCGATTCCATAACCGGTGGACACTGCGGCGGGTGCAAAACGGCAACACCGTCGTGACACTGACCAGCACGGTCGAAATCGGCTCTGGCCCAATGCAAAAACTCGCTGAACGCGCGATCTGCCGCGTTCTGGTGCGACAGTCCGGCGTGCTGCTCACCGGGCTGGCGACGCGATCGGAGAAAGCTCGTGTCTGACCGCCCCGACATCATCATCGTGATGACCGACGAGGAACGCGCCGTCCCGCCCTACGAGTCACCCAAGGTGCTCGCCTGGCGTAATCGCACGTTATCCGGCCGGAAGTGGTTCGATGAGCACGGCGTCGGCTTTGCGCGCCACTACACCGGCTCACTGGCCTGCGTGCCCAGCCGCCCAACCATTTTCACCGGCCACTATCCCGACCTGCACGGCGTCACGCAGACCGACGGCCTGGGCAAGATGTCCGACGACTCGCGGATGCGCTGGCTGCGTCAGGGTGAGGTGCCGACACTCGGCAACTGGTTCCGCGCAGCCGGTTACGACACCCACTACGACGGCAAATGGCACATCTCGCACGCCGATCTGCACGACGACGACGGGCACGTGCTGGCGACCAACGACGACGACGGTCTCGTCGACCGAGCCGCAGTGCAACGCTACCTTGACGCTGATCCCCTTGCACCCTTTGGTTTCTCGGGCTGGGTGGGTCCCGAGCCGCACGGGCAGCGGCTGGCCGACGCCGGTATCCGTCGCGACCCGTTGATCGCCGACCGGGTCGTCGCGTGGCTGATCGACCGCTACGCGCGCCGCCGCGCTGGCGAACCGGACGCGCAGCGTCCGTTCCTGTTGGTGGCCAGCTTCGTCAACCCGCACGACATCGTGCTTTTCCCCGCCTGGGTACGCCGCAACCCGGTGCAGCCGTCACCGCTGGACCCACCAGAAGTACCCGCTGCGCCCACCGCCGACGAGGACTTGTCGACCAAACCCGCCGCGCAGATCGCGTTCCGGGAGGCGTACTACACCGGTTACGGCCCGGCGCCGGTCATCGATCGGACCTACACCCACAACGCGCAGCGCTACCGCGACCTGTACTACCGGCTGCACGCCGAGGTGGACGGGCCGATCGACCGGGTCCGTCGGGCAGTCACCGAAGGCGGATCGGACAACGCGGTGCTGGTGCGCACCTCCGATCACGGCGATCTGCTCGGCGCGCACGGCGGGCTGCACCAGAAGTGGTTCAACCTCTACGACGAGGCCACCCGGGTGCCCTTGGTGATAGCCCGGATCGGCGAGCACGCGACGTCGGCATGGACGGTCACGGCGCCGACGTCGCACGTCGATCTGGTGCCGACCCTGCTGGCGGCCGCCGGCGTCGACGTCGAAGCCGCGGCCGCCACGCTCGCCGAGTCGTTCTCCGAGGTGCATCCGTTGCCCGGCCGCGACCTGATGCCGGTCGTGGACGGGGCGCCCGCCGACGATACCCGCGCCGTCTACCTGATGACCCGGGACAACATGCTCGAGGGCGACACCGGCGCCTCGGGTCTGGCGCGGCGGTTGAAGCGGACGGTGAATCCGCCTGCACCGCTGCGTATCCGGGTCCCTGCGCACGTGGCGTCCAACTTTGAGGGGCTGGTGGTCAGCGTCGACGACATCGCCGGCGGCGACGGCCACCTGTGGAAGCTGGTACGCACCTTCGACGATCCGGCGACCTGGACCGAACCGGGGATCCGCCACCTCGCGTCCAATGGACTTGGCGGAGAGGCGTATCGGATGAGCCCGCTCGACGACCAGTGGGAGTTGTATGACCTCACTGCCGATCCGACCGAGTCGCGCAACCGGTGGACCGATCCGGGCCTGCACCAGCTGCGCCAACACCTGCGGACTCAGCTGAAGCACGCGCGGGCCAGTTCGGTTCCGGAGCGAAATCAGCCGTGGCCCTACGCGTCTCGCCAGCCGCCGACCGCGCGGCGTTCGTGGTTCCGCTAGACGCGCGGGAACGCCTCGAGCTCTGCGATCTCTTCGACGAGCTCGACCCTCGCGTTCCTACCCTGCTCGAAGGCTGGACCGCTCACGATCTCGCTGCCCACATCGTGCTGCGAGAACGCGATCTCGTTGCCGGTCCCTGCATCGTCCTGCCCGGCCCCTTCCAACGATTCGCCGAGCGGCGCAGGGTCACACTGGCCAGGCGTGCGAACTTCAACCGGCTCGTCGCGCGGATCCGGTCCGGCCCACCGGTCGGCTTGTTCCGCTTGGGCTGGGTCCGGGCGCTGGCGAACCTCAACGAGTTCTTCATTCATCACGAGGATGTCCGCAGAGCAAATGGCCGGGAGCCCCGAAGCCTGACGCCGGCAATGAATGCTGCCCTGTGGCGAAACGTCCGCCGCAGCAGCCCCTACCTGAGCCGGCGGCTGCACGGTTGCGGGCTGGAGGTGATGTGGGCCGGCACCGACCAGCGGGTGACGGCCCGGGCCGGCGAACCGACGGCACGACTCAGCGGGCCGCCGGGCGAACTTTTGCTGTATGTCTTCGGACGCCAGGCCGCGGCGCGCGTCGACGTGAGCGGGCCGCCGGATGCCGTTGCGGCGGTGCAGCGCACCCACTTCGGCATGTGAGTAGGGTCTTCTTACATGACACTTCCACCACCATCGCCGGGCTCGGTCGCCGTGGTCACCGGCGCGTCCTCCGGCATCGGAGAACAATTCGCCCGTCAACTCGTGGCCCGCGGCTACCGCGTCGTCGTCACCGCCCGCCGAGAGGACCGGCTGCACAGCCTGTGCGCTGAGCTGGGCGGCGACGAGCACGCCGTCGCGGTGGGCACCGATCTTGCGGTGCCGGCCGACCGGGACCGGCTGGCCGCACGCATCGACGAGCTGGGCGCGCACGTCGACATCTTGGTCAACAACGCCGGCCTGGGCATCTACACGAAGTTCGGCGCCGAAGGCCGCGACAAGGAACTGCAGATGCTGCGTGTCGACGTCGAAGCAGTGGCCGACCTGATGCTGCGCTACCTGCCGGGTATGGTGGGACGCCGCCGCGGCGCGATCATCAACCTGTCGTCGGTGTCGGGATTTCAGCCGGCGCCGTTCAACGCCAACTACGCCGCCGCCAAAGCCTATGTGCTGTGGCTGTCCGAGGCGGTGAACGGCGAGGTCGCCGACAGCGGCGTGACGGTCACCGCGGTCTGCCCGGGCCCGGTGCCGACGGAGTTTCAGGCGACCAACGACGCCGACTACCTGGTCAGCCGGCTTCCCGGTTTCACCCACGTCTCCGCCGAACGGGTGGTCGCCGATGCGCTCAAAGCCGCCGAGCAGGGTCGGGCGTCGGTGGTGCCGGGTGGACCGCAGGTGAAGTTGGCGCTGGGATCGACACGGTTCGTGCCGACTCCCCTGGTCCTGCCGGTCCTCAAGCGAATGTTGAAGCGCTAGCCGGATATTGGGGTCGGGATCGGTTCGAGCGGGTTGCCTGCGGGGATCGATGAACAGTTTTCCGGCGCGGGGAGGCCAGCGAAGCGCTGCTTGATCCAAGAGATCGAGTTCAGCAGCCAGATCGGGACGCTCCAGATGTGGCTCAGCAGGTTGTACTGCTCGTAGTGAACCCTGGTGCCCTTCGCGCAGTAGTCGCGGGCGAGCGTACGCACGTCGCCGGCAATCATCACACCGTCACCGGCGCCGATGCCCTCCTTGTTACCGGGGGTGCCCTCGAACTCACCGTTGGCGCCCTGGCCGATGAACAGCGGGATCGTCGGCGTGCCGCCGGTACCCATGATGAGCTTGTTGGCGCAGCGGACGTAGAGCGGCAGGCTCTCCGGAGTCGGATACTCGCGGTTGACCATGTCCGACCACGTCAAGCCCGGGTATTGGCCGAGGACATTGACGATCGACGCGGTCTGCATTTCGTGAAAGATCCTCGCGCCACGAGAGCTGAGATAACCGGCCAGCTCGGTCTCGATCTCGAAGGCACGCGCGATCCCAACCAGCGCCATCGCCATGACGCCCGCCCAGAACCCGGTGCCCTCAACGTAGTGCAGGTTGTGGGCCGGGTCGACCAGTACACCGCCGATCGCCGCGCCGATCATGCGCTCGTTGACGTCGGGTGCGTAGCTCGGGGCCAGCTCGGCGGCCCACTCGGTGGCGATCGCACCGCCGGAGTAACCCAGCATCGCGACCGTTGCATCGCGCGGAATGGTCGACGAGCCAAACGCGGCGCGGATCGAGTCGAGCGTGTTCATCCCGTACTCGGGGCCCGCGGCGAAATCCGCCCGCTGACCCTCGGTGTCGGGAACGATGACGGTGTAGCCATCGGCGATGAACGGGCCGAAGACCGCCGCCTCGACGTTGGGGATGATTCCGCCGAGTCGGAGTCCACCCCAGATTGCGTACGACGGCTCGTCATTGCGGTTGAGGGAGTCGTAGGCGGACTGGTAGGAGATCACTTTCGTCTTATCGACTTGGATCGGCGGTGCAATGACGGAGGTGACGTTGACGGTCGGCTTGCCGGTCTGGCTGGTCGACCGGTAGAGCAGCTGAGTGGTCTCGAGCAACGTCGGGAAGCCGAATAGGTGGTAACGAAAGTTGCGAGCCTTCAGCATCGTTCCCGGTGCGATGCTATCCAGCGGCGGGGGGCCGGTATACGTGTAAAAAGGATCATCCTTCGGCTGCAGAGAGGCCGCCGCGATGCTGCGATCGGGATACCCGCCCGGGTGCTGTGGTGCGGTCATAGCTTCCTCTAACTGATCCTGGTGGCAATCGTTTTGCACCGTTGTACAAGCTCGGCGAGCTGATCGTCGTGTTCGTCGTCGGCAGGCACCGGCAGGCTGAGACCGGTACAGAGCCCCGAGTACCACTCGGTGAGAATGTCGGGGATCTCCTGGTAAGTGCCTTGCGGGATAACGCGATTCATCACGTCATCGGTGAGGTGTTCGGCCAGGTCGTTCCATTCGGCGCGGTGCGCCATCTGGCTGAGCGCTTCGCCGACGTCTGCCAAGCCGAAGTCCTCCAACTGGCGGCGATAGGCGGGCGTGCTGTAGAGAAACGCCAATTCCGCACGACGCGGCTCGCGCTGTTCTTCGAGCGCATCGCGGGTCGCCGCCATCATGGGTTGCGGGTTGGCAACGATGGCCGGCATCCGGCTGCGTCCGGACGCTTTCGCGCCCTCGGCGATCGCGGGAAGGGTGCGCGCCGTCAGCACGTCCGGGTGGGAATTGGTGGGATGACAGACAAAGCCGTCGGACAATTCGCCGGCGAGGACGCACATCTTGGCGTTGACCCCGCCGGTCCAGATCTGCGGGACGGGATGGTCGATCGGGCCGGGGTGGAAGTACGGTTGTAATCGATCGAATCGATAATGCTTCCCTGCGTGGTTGAGCCGCTCACCGGTTTGGAACGCGTGGAAGATCGCCCGCAGTGCTGCGATGTAGTCGCCAAGGCGCGACACCGGCTCCGACCATGGGGTGGAGAAGCGGCCAACGATGTTGCCCCGCACCTGGGAAGCGATGCCCAACTGGAACCGGCCGTCGAAGTACTTCGCGAGATCCCAGGCGGCATACGCCATGATCATCGGGCTGCGGGGAAATGCCAGCGCCATGCTGGTACGAACCGTCAGCTGCGTGGTGTGCATCAGCGCCATTGCTGCGATGGTGAACGGATCGTGGATGGTCTCGGCGATATGGATGACGTCAAAGCCGGTGCGCTCCATACGTGACGCCCACCCGGCGATTTCACGTAGACCCATTCGGGCCGGAGCAGAAGCGATGATCTCCATGGGTTCTAGCCTCCTGCGGCTAAATCGCCTCCAGACTAAGCTGGCGGCCGTGCGCAGGGAACCGCGGCTGGCGCGACGCTTCTTCGATCGGTTCGAGCCGGTGCATGGGGTGACGTACTTCGCCCCGGAGGCGCGGGCGGCGTTGGACGGGCTGGGCTATCGGGGCTATTGGATGGGCTACTTCGCCGCCCGGTCGGCGCCGCTGGGTATGGTGCCGCCCGAGGTCGTGACGGCGATCTTCTACAACTTCGCCCCCGAGCGGGTCGCCAAGGCGCTGCCGGCGGCGTGGCAGATCGCCGGCCCAGAGGCTGCATTGCAGGCCAGGGCAGAATCCGCGGTTGCGGCGCTGCGCAGGTACGGCCTGGAAGCGGATGAAAACGTCGCTGCCGCAGCGGAATTAGCGGGCAAGGCGGTCAGCGCGGCAGCGCTGGACGGGCGGCCGCTGTTCGCCGCGAACCGGGCGCTGCCGTGGCCGGATGATCCGCTGGCCGCGTTGTGGCACGCCGCCACGATGTTGCGCGAGCATCGCGGCGACGCGCATGTGGCGGTACTGAGCGCCGCCGGGGTGTCGGGTCGGGAATGCAACGTGCTGCAGGCCGCCGCGGGTGGGGTTCCGCGCGACTACATCGCCCGCACCCGCGATTACGACGAGGCGGCGTGGCGTCGTCACGAACAGCAGCTGGCCGAGCGGGGGCTGCTCACCGACGACGGATCGCTGACCGCCGTGGGTCAGGAACTCAAGGACTTTATCGAGTCGACCACCGACGCGCTTGCGATGTCGGTGCTCGACGCGCTCGGCGACGACGAGGTGGAAGCGATGTTTCAGGCGCTCACACCGATCACCCGCGCGGTGGTCGCCGGCGGCGATGTGCCCGCGATGACCCCGATGAATCTGCGCCGTGACGAATTAGACGACGGCAGCGCGCATTTGGTCCGTTAGCTGCTATGCAACCGAGCGTCCGAGATAGGCCATGAACCGAGCGGTCGGGGTGGCGCCCTCGGGTACGGGTTGGGCGGGCCCGAATCCGCCCGGGCGGCGCAGCATGTCTTCGGGCAGCGACTCCACCAACTCTCGGCAGAACGCCAGCAGATGCTCGGGCAGCTCGACCAGCCGGCCCTGTGAGCGGTAGACGTCCCAGCTGTGCATCGCGAGGTCGGAAGCGGGGAAGGTCAGCGCCCGGCGCAGCGGGACCTCGCCCTGCGGTGACGGCCGCATCGCATCCAGGTCCGCACCGGGCAGGGCGTCCTGCAAACGGGCAGCCAGCTCGCGAAGCCGCCCGGCGGGGTCCTCATACTTCCAGTCATCCGGCACCGAGGGCTTCTGCCAAATCTCTCCGCCCTCAACCAGGGCGACGATCTTCGCGGCGCTGCCGGTGGTGTGGGCGACCAGGTCCCGGATGCTCCAGCCCTCCAGATTCGACGGCTGATCCCAACTCTCCGAGGGAATTTCGTCTACCGCCGCGATGATCAACCTCAAAGCATCGGTGGCCAACGAGCCGATGCCCGGCCCTGGCAATTCAGGCTCACTCACCGGTTCCTCCTGTCGCTAAATCGTTTACAGATCGATCAAACCGGGCCGCCGAAATAGGCCATCAGCCGGGCGGTCGGTGTCGCGTCCCCGGCTACCGGCTGGGCCGGCCCAAACCCACCGGGCCGGCGCAGCGTGTCTTCTGGGACCGACGCCCGCATTGTTCATCGCGCCAGCGGCTTATAGAAGACCAGCCCGTTGCCTTTGTTGTCGTAGACCACGGCGCGGCGTTCGTGGGCGTCGTCGTACGGGGCTTTCACGATGCCACCGCCGCTGGCCTCGATGGCCTTCGCCGCGGCGTCGACATCCGTGGTCTTGATGCCGACGACAACCTGGCCGGGGATGGGATGGTCCACCGCAGTCGCCAGCGCGAGGGTGATCGGCCCGCCATCGAGAGCGGCGAAGTGGGCGCCGTCGCGGAACTTCAGCGACATGCCCAGGGTCTCGCTGTAAAACCGGATCGATTCGTCCAGGTCGTCGGTCGACAAGATGATCATCTTGACTTCGTGGTCGCTCATTGCTGCATCCTAGGCCTGCAGCAAATAGCTCCACGTGCTTACTGCCGCTCGGCGTCATGGCAACCGGCACCGTTGCTGCTATACCAATAAGGCAATGACCCCCTCGAGGCAACGGCCGATGCGGCGACGCCGGTACGCCGGAAGTGCAGCTGTTGTATGGACTTCCGGGGGAATTGGGTATCTGATCCTCGAAGCTATTGCGGCAGCTGCTTTTCGGCCTCATTACAGCTACACCCACAACCTCATCAGTGATCTCGGAAGGTCCGGCTCCGCACTGGCCCGGCTGATGAACACCGCGTTCTGTCTGCAGGGAATCCTGTTTCTCGCCGGCGCTATCCTCGTCGTTCGAGCTTTCGAGATACTCAGGGCTGGACTATTTCTCAGTCTTGCCGCCGAGAACGCCGTCGGCAACATTCTGATTGCGGTCTTCCACAGCGGACCCGCCGCGCAGGCCGACGGAACCGCGTGGGTACATGGCACCGGCGCGCTATTAGCGATCGTGGGAGGGAACGCCGCCATCCTGGCGGGTTCGTACAGCATTCCCGACGTCAGCTGGCCGCGGTGGTATCGCAGGGTATCCGCCGGGCTCGCCGCGCTGGGCCTGCTCAGCTTCACGATCTTCGCTATCGAGTCGAAGATCGCGGCAATTGGCATCGTGCCGCCCGCCACGTGGGAACGATGCAGCGTCTATTCGATCATCGCGTGGCAGACAGTCACCGCGATTCTCTGCTACACACGCAGTCGATAGTCAAGACTGGGTCTATGGCAGATCTCGGCGAGGGCCGTGTGGCGGTCTACCTTGACTTCGACAACATCGTGATCTCCCGCTACGACCAGGTCAATGGGCGCAGTTCGTTCCAGAAGGACAAGGCCAAGGGCCTGGACAACTATCCGGACCGGTTGGCGCGGGCCACCGTCGACGTCGGCGCCATCATCGACTTCGCCTCGTCGTTCGGCACCTTGGTGCTCACCCGCGCCTACGCGGACTGGTCGGCCGAGGTCAACACCGGCTACCGGGAGCAGCTGGTGGGCCGCGCGGTCGATCTGGTGCAGCTGTTCCCGGCGGCGGCCTACGGCAAAAACGGCGCCGATATCCGGCTGGCCGTCGACACGGTCGAGGACATGTTCCGGCTGCCCGACCTGACCCATGTGGTGATCGTGGCCGGCGACTCCGACTACATCCCGCTGGCGCAACGCTGTAAGCGGCTCGGCCGCTACGTGGTTGGGGTCGGGGTGGCCGGCTCGTCGAGCCGGGCGCTGGCGGCCGCGTGCGACGAGTTCGTCGTCTACGACGCGCTGCCCGGGGTTCCGGTGCCCGAGCCGGCACCCATCGATGCCGGGCCGAAGAAGCGGACCAGCCGGACCAAGGACGCCGGGGAGCCGCCACCACCAGATCCGCAGAAAGCGGCCACTGATCTGCTGACCCGCGCGTTGCGGATCGGCTTGGAGAAGGACGACGTCGAGTGGCTGCACAATTCCGCGGTCAAGGCGCAAATGAAGCGGATGGACCCCTCGTTCAGCGAGAAGTCGCTCGGATTCAAGTCTTTCAGCGACTTCCTGCGTGCCCGCTCCGACCTGGTGGAGCTCGACGAGAGCTCGACGACGCGGATGGTGCGACTACGCGGCAGCGATGGATAGCCAAAACCGGTTTGGAGTCGCGGAAACCCTTTGCAACCCCAGGTCGCCGGCGTATCATGTAAACATCATGTAAAAACATGCTCCCAGAGAGGAGCAGTCAGCTATGGACATCAAGTTTCTGGCTGGAGTGGCCGCGATTGCTACCGGAGTCGGGCTGTCAACATTGACATCGGCCGCCGGGCTTGTTCACGCCGCCCCGTCGAATCCACCCCCACCCTGCTTCAACTGCCAGCCAGCTCCCGGCGGACCGGGCAGCAGCTCGCAGGATATTCCCCGTCCTCCGGGCTCGCCGTGGATCCAGGTGCCGGGTAGCCGGTACATCATTCCCCCGGTCGGAGGAGGCCCCAAGAGCGGAGGACGTACAGTCGAGCTGCCCCGCACCGCGCGTTAAACGTGTTAGCGCGCGGACTGCTGGCCAGCTGAGTGCCGCCAAACGGGCCGCAATTCACTATTTTTGCGCGGACACGAACAGGTACGGCGGGGTGCCGTCGTCGATCTGCTGTGGGGGTTTGCGGCCGTAGCCGCTCATCAGCTCGTCCGACGGGGTCACTGTCACCTGCCAGCCGTGCCGACGCCACCACTCGCCGACGTCTTCACGTTCGTCGAAGTACCACAGCTCGTCGGTTCGTGGGACCTCGCGTTGCGGATCCGCCGTGGCCATCACCGCCCGCACCCGCTCCAGCCGCTCACGCCGTTGCGCGGCGGCCGCGGGGTCGGCGAAGTTGGGTGACAACGCCTCGATGGCGACCCGGCTGCCGGTGGCAGTCAGCCCCTGCACGCGGTCGAACAGCAGTTCTTGGGCCGTGGCGGGCAGATACATCAACAGCCCCTCCGCCGACCAGGCGCTCCGCGCCGATGCATCAAAACCGGCCCGCTGCAACGCTTTCGGCCAGTCCTGACGGAGGTCCACCGGGACACCGACCCTACGACACGTCGGTTCGGCACCGTGCTCGTGCAGTGTCGACGCTTTGAAATCCAACACCCTTGGCTGGTCGAGCTCGAAGACCGTCACCCCGTCCGGCCACGGCAACCGCCAGGCCCGCGCATCCAGGCCAGCCGCCAGGATCACCACCTGACGGATGCCCGCGTTGGCGGCGCCCAGGAAGAAGGTGTCGAAGAACTTGGTCCGCGAGGCGAAAAAGCTGACCATCGACTTCATCCGCAGCGGCAACGTGGGTTCGGCTTCGACGACCGCGGCGGGCAGCTCAGGAGCGCCGTACCAGTCCCACTCGCCCTCGCCGGCGGTGTCGAGGAAGACCCGCGCGAACGGATCGCTGATCAGCGGGTCGTCACTCTCGGTGTCGGCCGCCCGGGCCGCTGCCACACCCAGCGCCGTCGCGCCGACGCTCTCGGTGATGTCCCAGCTGTCGTCATCGGTTCTCACGCCATGCGACCCTACGTGAAGCGGCGGTACGGAAGAATCACGGTGACCATGACCGACGACAGCCCGGTACCGACATCGCGGCGACGCCACATCGTGCGGCTCGCGGTGTTCGCCGCTTTCCTGGTCGCGCTGTTCTATCTGCTGGCGGTCAAACACCTCGTCGACATCGAGGACGTGCGGCGGACCGTTAAGGCGACGGGGCCGGCCGCGCCGGTGACTTACGTGGTGCTGTCGGCCGTCCTCGGCGCGATCTTCGTGCCCGGCCCGATCCTGGCCGCCAGCAGCGGGCTGCTGTTCGGTGCGGTGCTGGGCGTGTTCGTCACGCTGGGCGCGACGGTGGGCACCGCCGTCGTCGCGAGCCTGGTCGGCCGTCGAGCCGGGCGCGACAGCGCGCGGGGTCTGCTAGGGGCCGAACGCGCGGACCGTATCGACGCGCTGATCGAGCGACGCGGGTTGTGGGCGGTGGTCGGTCAGCGCTTCATCCCAGGCTTGTCGGATGCGCTGGCCTCCTACGCGTTCGGAGCGTTCGGAGTTCCGTTGTGGCAGATGGCCGTTGGTGCGTTCATCGGGTCGGTGCCACGCGCGTTCGTCTACACCGCGTTGGGCGCCTCGATCGGGAACCGGTCGCCGTTGTTGGCCTACACGGCGATCGGGGTGTGGTGCGTGACCGCCGTCGTCGGCGCGTTCGCCGCGCATCGGGGCTTTCGGAAGTGGCGCGGGCAGGCCAGCAGTGAGCCGGATTCGGAACGTGAATCCTCGGCGCGCGGACGGCGGCGCGCGTTTTAGAGGCCGAGGGCCTGAGCCGCCGCGGTAGCCACGTCGCCGCGCAGACTCGAGATCGGTGGACTGCCGCGCAGATGGATCGAGTTCGCCAGCAGGCTGACGTAGGTATCTGAGCCTGGGTCCAGCCACACCGAGGTTCCGGTAAAGCCGGTGGCGCCAAAGCTGCCGATGGGAAAGATCAGGCCGCGCGGCTTGGAAAAGTCCGTGTCGATATCCCAGCCGAAGCCGAACAGGCTCTGTCCCTTGATCGCCGGATAGTTAGGAGCGAGCAGCGGATCCTTGGTGTTGGGTGTGTTCGCGATGGCTTCTCGGGCAGCGTCGTTCGCTGCTTCGACCTGTCCAGCGGTATGTCCGGGCTGCTGTGGGGTCGTCATCAACTGCAGCGTCGCTTGCTTCAGCGGAAACTTGCTCGGGCGACCGGCAAGCCGGTCAAGCAGGGCCTGCGCATAGATGCTGACGTCCTGGGCCGTCGAGAACACACCGGCATGCCCGGCGACTCCTCCCATGCGGCGCGCCGTCGGGTCATGCACGGTACCCCGCAGCAAGTAACCGAAATCGGGATTCTTACCCGGATCGGCGTTGCTTTGGTCGTCAATTGCCGTGGGCGCGATGCGCGGCAGCAGGCTGGTGCTCCAGGTGCCGGCAGAACAGGGGACCGGCACGCGCCCTTTTGGCGCGGGAGCCCATCCGGTCGCGGCTCCCCTCGTCTGGTGCGGACCGCATGCTTTGGCCGGCGGAAGATAGCGGGTTTCGTTCATGCCCAACGGCGCAAAGACATTCCGCTGAACGTAGACGTCTTCTGCCTCGCCGGTGAGCTTCTCGATCAGCGCGCCAAGCAGGATGTAGTTGATGTCGGAGTAGCGGAAAACCGCACCGGGACCCGACTGCAGCGGCGTGGTGAGCGCACGACGGATGCCTTCTGCTTTGTCGGCTGGGTCCAGTCCCCACGGATCTTGGAGGTTGACGTCGATGGCTTCGCCTGACGTGTGCGTCAGCAACATGCGAACCGTCACCGTCGCGCGCTGCGGGTCGTTCGCCGTGTTGAAGTCAGGTAGATATTTCTGTACGGGATCGTCGAATTGGACCTTGCCGTGTTCGTAGAGCTGCATGACGGCGGTCGCGGTCGCAAGGCACTTCGTCAACGACGCGATGTCGAA
>Ga0335075_10006417_pt1 | contig 18173 bp, 11 predicted proteins | sample Lox_Sample_24_FD_206723 | JGI IMG/M metagenome (GOLD analysis project Ga0335075, IMG submission 206723) | Soil microbial communities from Loxahatchee National Wildlife Refuge, Florida, United States - Lox_Sample_2.4 | ecosystem: Environmental > Terrestrial > Soil > Wetlands | place: USA...
AACGCAGCGTATATCAAGCAGATTCCAGACCTCACAGGACTCAAGTCCGAGGTCATCATTCAGAAAGCACATCACAGCCCGTGGAACCATCAGATTCGTGCGACAGGAGTCAAGATTGTTGAGGTAGAGACGGTCGACGATGTGCATAACGCCATCAGCGAGCGGACCGCTGCCATGCATTTTTTGAATTTGGCGGATCCGATGGGGCAGATTAAGAGAGAAGATTGGTTGAAGTTGGCTCATACAGCGAATCTTCCAGCGTTTATTGACGCAGCCGCGGATACTCCCCCAAAATCGCATCTCTGGGACTACGCAAATATGGGATACGATTTGATCTCATTCAGCGGCGGCAAAGCCATGCGCGGGCCACAGTGCACGGGTTTGCTGATCGGACGGCAGGAAATGATCAGCAATGCGCTTCTGAATATGAGCCCTAACGAGGATACGCTGGGCCGACCTACGAAGGTTGGCAAAGAAGAGATTATTGGCATGCTGAAGACGCTGGAGCTTTATTTAGCAGAAGACGAACAAGAGCTCGCGAAGCAGCAGTGGAAACAGCTGGACACGATAGCGAATCGTGTTAGCAAAATTGCGGGAGTTACAGTCACTCGACGTGTTCCGGAGATCGCGAACAATTTTCCGACCATTCAGATCCATCTGGATCCCAGCAAGTTTTCAATTGACGCAGGCCAGGTGAATCGACAGCTGGCGAGCATGAAGCCATCTATTGTTCTGGGTGGCGGCGGACATCATGGGAATGGCACCATCGGGATCACCGCGATTGTGCTACAGCCGGGGCAGGATCGAATCATTGCCGATGCCTTGTCGAAGGTCTTGCGCGAGCACCAGGTTTGACCGCGGCGAATGGAAGCTGTAAATATCCTTGGAGTCTTTGCATTGCGAACTCCAGCGACATCTATTTGCGCGGTGCTGTAGCGCGAAAACTAACTAGATCGTGTCCACTTGTAAGTAACAAGTTAAAGAGGAAACTATGACGATTCGCTATTCACGCCGGTCCTTTTTTGCTCACGCTCGAACTGCCCTAGCCTCTATTGGATTCTCAAGCTTGATGACACCTATGCAATCGATCGGGGCGACAATTTCTCCCGGAGAAGACGATGGCGTCGATTATTACGCGAAACTTGGTGTGCAAGAGATCATTAATGCTGCGGGAACCTATACATTTCTCACGGCGGCCATTATGCCGGAGAGCGTCCAAATGGCCGTTGCCAGGGCCGCTAAACATCCTGTGCGACTGGAAGAGTTGCAGTTAGCTGCCGGATCCTACCTGGCGAAGAGGTTGCACTGTGAAGCGGCCTTAGTGTCTGCCGGGGCGGCGTCCGCACTTACGCTCGGAACCGCCGCATGTGCGACGGTGGCGAACGATCAACACGGTGAGCGAATTCCGCCACTTATCCCGCAGGGGATGGCCTCGCTGAAAAATGAGGTGATCATGCAGAAGGGGCACCGCTACGGATATGACCACGCACTGTTGAGCTGTGGAGTTCGCATAGTAGAAGTAGAAACCTTAGATGAGTATCGCGCGGCTTTCACCCCAAAAACTGTCATGACGCATTTCTTTAATGCGGCTACAAGTGGAACCATCAGTCGCGAGGATTGGATTCGAGTTTCTCATGAACACAACGTCCCTAGCATGAACGATGCTGCCGCGGATATGCCTCCTATATCGAACCTATGGAAATATACGCAAATGGGATTTGATTTAGTTTGTTTTTCCGGGGGTAAGGGAATTCGAGGTCCGCAGAATGCGGGCATGTTACTCGGCAAGAAGGAACTGACCGCGGCACGGAACAATAACCCAATTGATAATGTGGTTGGCCGTGGGCAGAAGGTGGCGAAGGAACAAATTGTGGGGATGGTGGCTGCCGTGGACTGGCTCCTAAGCCAAACGGACGAAGGTATGGAAAAGGAATTTCGCGGGCGCGCGGATCGAATCACCAACTACCTTTCTGGTGTGCCGACGCTGACTTCACAGGTCTATGTTCCTGAGGTGGCGAATCATGTTCCCACTCTTTTATTGCGTTACGACCAAAAGAAGGTGAAAATCGCGCCGCTGGAAGTGGCGAAGATGTGCCGTGATGGTTCTCCGAGTATCGAGTTACATCCGGCTACAGGCTCACCGGAGCCTGGGCTGCCATCCGATGCAAACACAATCGTGGTGGGGGTATGGATGCTGCAGCCAGGCCAGGATTTAATCGTCGCCAAACGGTTGCGGCAGATTCTGATGAAGGCAGCCGGGACTCAAGCTTCCTGAAAGTGAAGAGGCGAGAAAGAAGAACAAGAATCCAGTGAACGCACTTGCGACGGAGATATGCAATTTCCCTGGCGGTATGTGCGGTTGAAAAGGAGAATCGCGTGAAGAAAATGATCTGGACCGCGGTGCTGGCGTGCACGGTATTGGGGACAGCGCCCGTTTTTGGCCAAGTGAAGATGACGCGGCAGCAGATTCTGTTCTATACGTCGGGTTGGAAGGGCGAACGTTTCCCGGATGGACGTCCGAAATTGCCGGATGATTTGCTGAAGCGCGCCGTAAATATGACGATTGAAGACATCTGGGATTTTCTGCGCGCCCACGGTTACGACAATCAATTTGAAGGCGGGTGGCAGGCGCTTCACCCAAAAGAATCTTTTGCAGGCAGAGCACTGACTGCGCAGTACATGCCTTTGCGGCCGGATATGGCAGCAGCCATTGCCGCCGAGGGCAAGGAGGAGCACCGCGTGGGCGACACGAATTCATGGCCTATCGCCGAACTTCAGCCAGGCGATGTGTACGTGGCCGACGGATTTGGAAAGATTATTGACGGTACGCTTATCGGGTCGAACCTGGGCAACGCAATTGCGGCGCGAAGCCACGATGGTTTCGTTTTCTATGCCGGGATTCGCGATCAGGAGGAGAATCGAGAGATTCCTGACTTCAACGGTCTCTATCGCGGCTATGATCCGTCGGCTTGGAGCCAGATGGAACTAACCTCGATCAACGCTCCTATCCGAATCGGACGAGCCGTAGTATTGCCGGGTGATCTGGTTTTGGTGAAGCCGGAGGGAGTGATCTTCATCCCGGCAATCCTTGCTGAAGCTGCCATTAGTTCTGCCGAATTTACAGCGCTGCAAGATGCATTCAATTTTGAATTGAATCGTGAAGGCAAGAACGGGGCGCAATTTGAGGGAGGGTGGACTCGGCAGAAATACGACGCCTTCGTAAAATGGATCGATGCTCACCCAGCGATGCTGAAGATGCCACGCAGCGAGTTTGATGCGATGATTGCCAAGCGGGAGCAGCGTTCCGCTGTGCGAGGTAATTCTTCGCAGACTACTTCGCCGTAACCATCGTCGTTCCTTGATGCGTAGTCAGGCGCGTATGGACATGGCGTGATGAAAGATATTGTTGGGATCGTAGCGCTGTTTTACATTCTGCAAAAACGGGTAGAGTTGTTGTTCTCCGTAATATAACTGTGGCCAATATGGGTAACTCAACATATCTCTATCGGGGTAATTGATGTAACAGCCTTCATAGTGGTCGCTGAAGTAAGGAGTACCCTTATGATAAGGGTCGGCGTTGGGGCCCGAATATAAATCCGTGTAGAACTCTCTCATCCATCCAATATTACCGGCGTCGTTTTCCGCGTGTTCCCATATTGCTATGAACTGCAGCTTCATAATCGAGGAACGTTGAGTCACAGAAGTGCTTTCTGCAAGTTCTTTTCGATTGATCGCGCCGCCGTAGGAATCGACCAATATAGTAAATCCTCGCAGATCTGTTCCCGCCTCATCGCGGCGCAGATATTTGTAGCAGCATTCAATCTCGGCCGGAGTGAAGTTTCGTTTCATATAACTGGATTTGTATTTGCCGCGTCTCTCGCCGCCTCCTCCACCTTCTCCTCCTCGCACGGTAGCGTTCAGCCATAAATGACGAGATATGTTGTATCGCGTTTCGAGAGAGTCGCTTCCGGATGCGTGCAAGGTAGTCAGGCGGCCGCGTGTCGCGGAAGTCATGTTGGCGCGCGTACCCGCAACGGGATTGAACGGTTCAAACAGGTTGAGGAATTCATTCAGCACACGCAAATCTCGACATGTACCATCGGGATTACAGAACTGAATGGAGATGCCCAAATGGCCCGACGAGGAATGTGTCAGACCCATGACCGAAAATAGGCCCCAGGTCTCCTTATCCTGGCCGCGCGTTTCCCAGTAATTCCCAAAAGTACTCACGATGCCCCTAAAGCGTTCTGGCGTCATGTCAGCCCACGCGAAGGCAATGTATGCGGCAATCACTTGCTGGGGAGCGGTTGGAAGATCAGAGAAGTAATAATCGGTGATGATCCCGAAGTTACCGCCGCCGGCACCGCAGCAGGCCCGGAACAAATCGGGATGGTTATCTTTATCTACACGGCGCGAGATCACTTTTCCGTGACTATTAACTGTGAGAATGTCGACGGCGGAAAGCCAGTCGCATGTTAGTCCGTGCAGACGCGACAACAGGCCATACCCTCCACCGCAAATGTGACCTCCTGCGCCGACAGTGCCGCAGGATCCGCCTGGAATTGTAACTCCATAGCGCTTATATAAGTCGATATATGCGGTACCTAGCTGCGTACCCGCCTGAATTCTGTAGCGCGGAGCACCGGCTACCGGCGTCGTCCGCGTTAGCAAGCTTAGGTCAAGAATGGCTCCATGGGGATTGGTATAGACGAAATCTTCATAGCAATGTCCACCACTTCGAACCGTAGGTCGGCTACCAGAATTGACAACTCGCTGCAACGCCTGCGCGACATCTTCGGCCGTGTCGCAAACCTCAATGCGATCGGCAGCGTCGGAAAGTGAAGGGGGAAATCGGGCATTGTGGCCTTGGTTTAGGCTTGGAAAGCGGGGATCCTGTCTGGTCACAACTTCGATGCTCATCGCGCTCCATTATCGCAGTGGAATGGCTCCATTCACCGGGAGGTGACATATTGAGATAGTTGTCGATCTTGCAATTATGTTATCTGGAACGCGTTGCGTACACGACGCGCGATAGAAAAATCCTAACGGGTGCAGAAAAAAGTTTGCCGACTCCAGCTTAAACTGTCAGAGCCCAGAATGGGCAGCTACTCATACGGTAATTGAATCGTATTTTTATATCTCGATGGGCAAATTGGCGCGGTTCAGTCTGCAGGGTGTGAATTTTGTTGTCTCGCGGGAGTGGAATACCATAGCAACTAATGAGCCTGTTCTTCGCCGCCGGATCGCCGACTACAGAATTCTCTCCTGCAGAGGTGAAAGCGAACTTATTCGCCGCGCTCGAGAAACTCGGTCCTCGCAGAAAGGTGCTGGCCGTGCCGCCGGACTTTACGCGCATGCATTCGATGAGCGGCATCCTGACCGAACACGCCTGGAATTATTACCGAGCCGCCCTCGCGAACGTGCTGCCGGCGCTGGGCACGCACAACCCCATGACCGAATATGAGATGGAAACCATGTTCGGCTCTGTGCCTCGCAACTTATTTCGCGTGCATGACTGGCGCAATGACGTCGTCACGCTGGGAGAAGTTCCAGCCGTGTTTATCCGCGAAGTCAGCGAAGGCAAGCTGGAATTTCCTGTGCCCGTGCAGGTGAACAAGCTGCTGCGAGATGGCGGTCATGATCTGATCCTATCTATCGGGCAGGTGGTGCCACATGAGGTTATCGGCATGGCCAACTTCAACAAAAACATTTTTGTTGGCACCGGGGGAGTTCTCGGCATTCACCGCACGCATTTTCTGGGCGCAGTATATGGCATGGAGCGCATGATGGGCCGCGCGGATACGCCTGTGCGACAAATTCTCAACTATGCCAGCGACCACTTCGCACAGGATCTGCCGATTGTTTATGTGCTGACCGTTGTCAGCAAAAATGCTGCCGGCAAGCTGGTGATGAACGGTCTATATGTCGGCGATGATTTCGAGTGTTTTGAACGCGCGGCCGATCTGAGCCTCAAAGTGAATTTCTTTATGATGGACCGGGAGATTCGCAAAGCCGTTGTTTTTCTGGACCCGCACGAATTCAAATCCACATGGCTTGGCAATAAAAGCATCTACCGCACACGCATGGCGCTGGCCGATGGCGCTGAGCTCATCGTGCTTGCACCGGGTGTGCACTCGTTTGGCGAGGATGCTGCTATTGATGCGCTTATCCGAAAATATGGCTACTGTGGCACGCCTGCAACCCTTGAGGCAGTCAAGAAAGATTCGGCGCTGGCCAATAATTTGTCCGCCGCGGCGCATCTCATTCACGGATCCAGCGAAGGCCGGTTCACCATTCGCTATTGTCCAGGCGGTTTAAGTCGCGAGGAAATTGAATCTGCACACTACGCCTATGGCGACTTGCGCGATTACTGCGCGACGTATGATCCTACCAAGCTCGCCGATGGATGGAATACAGTGGACGGGGAAGAGATTTTTTTCATCTCGAATCCAGCGTTAGGGCTGTGGGCATATCAAGACCGCTTCAGTCAGTAAGCGCAGGGCGCAAACACCTCAGTTCGCAGAGTCTGCCCGGCAGTTTGCCGTCGGTAAAATTTCAAAAGTATTCATGCGCTGTGATGAGTCGCTCCTCACATTCGCGCAATAGCTACTTTGCGCTTTGGCCGATGTTGTGCCAGCGTGCGTCAATCTCTTCCAGCGTGCAGCCTTTTGTTTCCGGCACCAGGCGATAGACAAAAATCCATGCGATGATGCCGATGGCTCCATAGAGCCAGAACGTCCACGCGCGACCCAGGGAATGGAGCAAGCTGAGAAACGTGAGCGCCACCAGCAGGTTCGAGCCCCAATTGGTAACCGTAGCGATGCTCATCGCACGGCCGCGAATCTTTAGTGGGTAAATTTCAGAGATCAATAGCCAGAAAACCGGTCCGAGGCTGATGGCGAAACAAGCGACATAGACGGGTAGGCTGATCATTGCGACCCAGGCAACGATATTCGACAGCGTTGGAGAGAGGAACGAAAAGCCGAGCACACCGAGACTGATGATCATCCCAAAGATGCCGTAGAGCAGTAGCGGCCGACGTCCGACTCGATCGATCAGGCGCAACGCAACCACGGTCAACAACACCATGACGACTCCGACTCCGACAGTTGCCAGGATTGCGGCTGAAGCGGAACGAAGACCGGCGAATTCAAAAATGGTGGGCGCGTAATACAGAACTGTATTGATGCCGGTGAACTGCTGAAAGATCGCCAAGCCAATGCCAACGATCAGCGGACGTCGCATTGAACGAGCCAGCAGTTCCCGCCAGCCGCCTTCCTGCAATTGCAGGTCGGCTTCAATGTCGGCCAGTTCTGTACCCACGTCGGTGGTTTCCCGAATTCGCTGCAGCACGCTGCGAGCTTCCGAATTCTTCGACTGGCTCATCAGCCAGCGCGGACTTTCCGGAACAAAGATCAAGCCGATCACAAGCACCAGCGCGGGAATCGCCGCCAGGCCAAACATCCAGCGCCAGGCACGTGCGTCCGCCAATCCGTAGTCAGCGAGATAGGAGACGACAATCCCGATGGTGATCATCAACTGATTTAAGGAGACCAGTTTGCCGCGAATGCTGGCCGGCGATACCTCAGAAATGTAAAGCGGCGCTGTGAAGGATGCGATGCCAATGGCAACGCCGACCACGACGCGTCCGATCGCAAGCCATGCCGGCGTCGGTGCGAGAGCAGTACCTACTGCGCCGATGATGAAGAGGATGCCGACCTGAATGAGAATCTTGCGGCGTCCGAATCGATCCGCCAATTTGCCGCCAAAGGACGCTCCGATCACCGCACCCAAAAGGACCGCGGCGACGACGACTTCTTCCTGGACTCTCGTGAGCTGGAAATCTTGCTGCACGAAAAGAATGGCTCCGGAAATGACGCCGGTGTCATAGCCGAACAGCAAGCCGGCCAACGCAGAGATCCACGAGACCATGGTGACGAAGCCGCTGGTCGCCGGTTTAGAAACGCCTGATTCTGGAGATGACAAGAATGGCCTCCGCCCTATTGCGATACAGCGTACCTTACCCGGATCGTGCATTTGCTCGGCTTCGAGAGTAGCGGTCGGGCAGCGGCAAGTCCTCAGCGGCATAGTATGGATGCAGCCAAAAAGGAATGCCAAAAGCTCCGCTTGGCCCACTCAAGTGGCTGAATGCGCCCCTCAGAAGCATACCTGATTCTGGCCGATCTAATTCGTTATAGTTGTGGCAGTGGGCTCTTGCTGGGTGCGAATATATCGTCGAGCCGGTCGGGAGTTCCATCGACACGCTGGAGCGAAGGGTAACGCATGCCCTCGTAATAGGGCACCGCGATGGTTTTATATTGCTTGCCATCGCGAAACTGCAGCTGCAACGGCTGCTTATCTTTCTCCGCTGCCAGGATCGCATCTGTCAGCACCTTTGGATTATAGGCAGTGCCGTTCACGGAAATGAGTTCCATATTCGGAGTGATGCCGGCTTTGAAGGCTGGACTATCCCACCAGACGTTGGAAACCATGCCGGCCGGTCCGTGTCCGTGGTGAGAGCCCATGGAAATACCGAGAGACGTGGAGAAGTCCGCATAGCCCATTTTCTCTAACTCTTTCGATAGCCATTCGGTGGGTTTATCTGTGTAGACAAGCTTGTAGCCGCCCTGCGTGAATCCGTTCATCGGGACGGGTGGGTGCAGATCGTACACACGTTCCCTAAAGAAGGATTTCCAGTCGTAGGGTGCAACTTCGTTCAGGTCTCTCACCACATCGTTCAGCGTGTATTGGTCCGTAATCATGCTGCCGTTGTAGACGCCGAGAAACTTCTTACAGAAATCATCCAGCGACTTTTTACCATCTGTCAGCTCACGAATCTTTGTATCTGCGTCCAGCCAGATCAGAGTTCCTTCCATGTAGTAATCTTCCGGACGCTGATAGCTGACCCAGCTCACCGGGCGGCGCTGAGAGATGATCGGCTGATTTGTTGTGTCGACCAACGGGCGCCAGTCGCGACCGGGACTGATGGCATAGTTCGCGGCGATGCGCGCGAAAATGTCGCGCGTCTGCTCCGGCGTGCGCATCCCGGCACGCGCGGTCAGCACATTGCCCCAGTATTCCGTCATGCCTTCATACACCCATAGCAGGTCGTCACGCATGGGCACGTTGAAATTCGGTGTCCACAGATCCGCTGGGCGGCGAAATTTTCCGTTCCAGGAGTGCGTGTACTCATGGGCCAGCAGATCGCGCTCGAGCACGCCATTCGGCCAATCCGTCAGATAATTCGCGGGCTGGCCGTCCTCACTTGACTGGTGGTGCTCGAGCCCCACTCCACCCACCTTGTTGCTCATCAACAACAGGAAATCATAGTGCTTGTAATGATGCGACCCGTAGAGCTTGTCAGCTTCAGAGACCAGCTTCTTGTGTTCCTCCAGCTCTTCGGGAGTCATCTTCAGATCGTCCGCCTCATCGGCAAACAGGTCCAGATGCACGATGTCGGTCGTCGTGGGCGACAGGTCGATCCTTTTAAAGTAGAGGCCAGCATACAGAGGCGAATCCAACAGTGTGTTGAGCGTGGTTTGTTGGAATTTGATGGTGTCACTCTGGTCTGATGCTGTTTCCAGAGCCGTGGCGTATTTCCATCCGCTGGGCAACTTCAAAGTGGTATCGACTGGAATATCGCGGGAAAAATATCCGGCCGGGTACATCACCACTTCATTCCATTCAAGGTCAGCGATGGCATCGGAAATTTCGATACGGCCGGCGCTCGGTCTGATCGGTGACAGGTAGTCGAAGTCGAGCCCAACAGTCTTTGCGCCTGCGGTGAGCGGCACGTGGAAGGCGTACATGTTCACGCGGTCGCGCACCCACTGCACGCGCTTGCCATCCACCGTGGTTACGATGCCGGCCAGGCTTTCGATGGGGCCCGAGGGTTCATGGTCGCCGGGAATCCATTCCGGATAGAGCAGCACCATCTCTTTTGCGCCCGGTTCTACCGGGATCTCTTCATGTACCTTTTCCACGCGATCCACGATGTTGGTCAGGTCTACGATCAAATGAATCGGGCCGATATACGGCTTGTCGAGCGGTGCGACAATTGGCGGCGGCATCGGTACCGGCTGCGGTTGCGCTTGCGGTTTTGATTGCGCCAGGGCGCAGCAGGTGAAGGCGGCGGTAGAAACGACGACAAGGCAGGCGGAACGCATCATGGCATCGAGTGTAATTGTTGGTGGAGTTGGTGTGTCAATCGCAACTGGCCTGCGGCAGCGGTGTCGTTGCCGACAGATGCGCACCGAAGTGGTGACGCACGGAGTGAATCGAGCTACCAAGAGGACTGGAATTTCACAGCTGCTTTGTCGCCGGCGTATCGTAGGATTTTCTGAAGGATGCAGCCTATCGCTTATCTTGCCATTGCCGGCCTGAACCATATTCGCGCCATCGATCTGCTGATCGTTGTCCTCTATTTGGCGGGCATCACTTTATTCGGTCTGCATTTTCGCGGCAAAGGAGATTCTCTCCGCAGCTACTTTCTGGCGGAACGCACCATCCCGTGGTGGGCTATCTCGCTTTCCATTGTCGCGGCTGAGACCAGCACGCTGACGATCATCAGCATTCCGGGACTGGCCTTCACCGGCGATTTTGGATTTCTTCAGTTGGTCATGGGCTACCTAGTCGCCCGCGTTGTGCTGTGTTTGCTTTTTCTGCCTGCGTATTTTCATGGCGAGTTACTCACCGCATATCAATTGATCGATCGGCGGTTCGGTCCGAGATTGCACAAAGTCACGGCGACCGTATTTCTACTCACTCGCGCCGCCGCGGAAGGAGTGCGCCTGTTCGCCATTTCAATTCTGATCGGCATCGCGATCGGTACCAGCGATATCGCCTCGATCGTCATCATCACCGTGTTGACACTGCTGTACACAATCAAAGGCGGCATGGCGGCTGTTATCTGGACAGACGTGTTACAGATGTTCATTTATATCGGAGGCAGTATTGCTGCCCTGTGGGCATTGGGGCATCAGGTACCAGGCGGTTGGAGCATGATTCACCAGGTAGGGCTAGCGGCAGGGAAGTTCACCGTATTTCATTTCGCGCTGAACCTGACAACAACTTATACATTCTGGACGGGCCTGATCGGGGGCTGCTTCCTCACGATGGCGAGCCATGGTACTGACCAGTTGATGGTCCAGCGTCTGCTGGCAGCAAGAAATCTGCACGAATCGCGCCTCGCACTTTTGTCCAGTTGGATCATAGTCGCATTGCAATTCCTACTCTTTCTTTGCGTGGGCGCAGGGCTCTATGTGTATTACACACGGGTCGCGCCGGGGACAAAATTTTCCAGCCCCGACAGGATATTTCCAGCGTTTATCGTCGATCACATGCCTGCCGGTCTCTCGGGGTTGATCATTGCGGCCGTGCTGGCCGCAGCCATGTCAAACTTAAGCGCCGCTCTCAATTCGCTTTCTTCCACGACCGTTGTCGACTTTTATATGAAGCTTCGCCCCAATGCGGCGGGTCGCGAGCGGTCCAGTGTTTCGCATATTTCCACCTTCTTCTGGGCAGTTGCGTTGTGTGGTCTGGCCTTCATATCGCGCGGAAGCAAACACGTGGTCGAAGTCGGGCTCTCGATTGCATCGGTCGCCTATGGCTCTCTGCTGGGAGTATTTCTGCTCGGCACGCTGACGCGCCGCGCCAATGAAGCGGGAAGCATTGTCGGTATGATCTTCGGTCTGGGAGTGAATATTTTTCTTTGGCATCAGCCTGCTCCCATCGCGTTTCACATTGCTGGAATCCACGGCGTATTGCCCAGGATTGCGTGGACCTGGTACGTGGTGATCGGAACCGTGATCACCTTCGGCTTTGGATATGTATTCAGTCTGCTGTTTTCGCGAACGCGATGGGGACAACAGCCATCTTCGGAACCGGAAGTTTTGACCTAGACCAATGCTGGCCAAATACCTTCGACGCAAGAAACTACTTAGATGATTTCGCAAGCCGAGAGTCGAGAAATTGTTGGAAGACGGCGAACCGTTCGGCACGCGGCACGCGCTCCGCTCCAATCCTCCGACCTAACTCCTGACACAAATCTGTGGTCGTTTGATACACCGGCCACGCCGGCAATGCGGAAGTGTTGGGATCGCCTTTTTTTGCAAACTGCACCCAATATCCAATGATGGCGTTTGAAAGTGTTTTGTCGTAGGGCTGGCGGACCCAGGTAGTCCAATACTTCTTGCTGAGAAACATGCTTTCTTCACTGTGAAAGGCTCCAAGAGCGGCAAACGCTCCAGCTCCGGCATAGGTGAAGTGATAGAGGTAGGCGGGCTGGTGAATTTGAGCCATTTCGATCGCAAGCAGGCGCGCGCCGAAGCCGAAGTCGAAATCCGTATCCATGGTTCGGAACACAGCGGGAACGTCCTTATCCGAAGTTGCCGGATACTGTGCGAAAACTCTGTCTGCCATCGAGCCAAATTCTCGATGAAGCCATTGGCGATATGCCTCGACCGTTTTGGGCCGATTGGATTTGCCGCCCACCAAGGGGCTAGCAAAGATCGACACTTCGTCATTGTTGCTGCCGACGATTACTGGAATTCTTGCCTGTTTCCCGTTCGCGAATGTAGTTGCGGGTTGCTGCGGAAAGAACCAGCCGTCGACAACCGGCTCCAGATCGATTCGGTTATCCTTTGCGGCCTCCAACAGAAGCTTCTCCGCAGGCAACGCGCGCAGCGCGGCCAGAGATCCTGGACCGGTCTCTATTCCTAAATCTTTTGCGAGCAGTTCACCGTTGGATTCCGCCTGTCGTGTTACGGGATACACGGAATCGACGCAAACGCCACTTTGCATGATGGCTCGTTGAAATAAACCGGCGGCAATGGGAGAGGCCATCAAGTTGCAGATATCCAAAGCGCCTGATGAAGCGCCGAAGACTGTGACATTGTTGGGATCGCCTCCGAAACGGCTGATATTTCGTTTCACCCAGCGCAGAGCTTCGACCTGATCCAGGTGACCGTAATTTCCGGAAACATGATGCGGCGATTCCGCAGCCAGCGCGGGATAGGCGAAAAATCCGAAGACTCCCAGCCGATAATTCAGGCTGACGACAACCACACCTTCATGAGCCAAGGTGGCTCCCAACGGCGGCCATTCGGCGGAGCCCTCCACATTTCCGCCACCGTGTACCCAAACCATGACTGGCAGCTTTGCAGCGCCACGCAGGTTTGGCGTCCACACGTTCAGGTAGAGACAGGCTTCATTGGTCACCATTTTTTGGATGCCCAACATTTCTGGCAACCAGGGGCTGGGTGTTTGTGGACAGGCTGGACCATATTGGATCGCTTCTCTAATTCCTGTCCATGGCGGAGGTGGCTGCGGCGCCCTCCAGCGCAAGTTGCCGACCGGCTGCGCAGCGTAGGGAATACCAAGGAACGCTGCGACGTGGGACGCGCTTGTAACCCATGCACCTTGCAACGTTCCGGAGTCAATTTTCGCTTGCGGAGCCGCCGCCTGCGCTTGCAGGCGAAGAGAACCAGCGCTCAGGAAAATGAACGCTACTGCGACAATCGCTGTCCCTGGCCGGGTCAATCGTGGTGGATGTAGATGGAAACGCATGCAGACTCCAATCTCGCGCTACAAATATTTCTTACAATATATTTGGATCGATGGTTTCGTCCGTTTCGATCAGCAAACTCCTCGCAGGTGAATGGTCGAATAGGGAGCTCAGGTGCTACTCTGGTTTTTTCTCGGTGGATGATCTGCTCGGGCTTCGAATAAAATCGCCTGGCGCATTTCGGACGATCAATGGATTGCGATAGCAATCTGGAAACCCATGAAAACGATGAAACGATTTGCCTCGCGCGTTCGGCGCTGTTGCCTTGTGTTGCCCGTATTTCTGCTGGCCTGCCTTGTGGCTCAGGCCCAGGGTACTGGCACGCGCTTTGTGGTTTCCGTTCCCGTCGCCAACATGTTTTCAAAACCTTCCGCGGATGTCGACGTGGTTTCACAGGCCATCTTCTCTACCAATGTGGATGAAGTTGCGGAACGGCCGGGTTGGGTGAAGATTCGAACTCCACGGGATGGATATACGGGCTGGGTTTCTCGCGCGGATATGGTGGAGCTACACGGGGACACAGGGTATGCTACGACCGGCGAGATCGCCGAGGTCGAGGAACTTCGCTCGCATCTCTATCACGAGCCGAACGTGACGACGCAGGCACCCCTGATGACGCTGCCGTTCGAGTCTCGTCTGCAAGTCCTCCAGGAAATGCCGGGCGGTCGATGGTTGAAGGTGGAGCTTCCGGATCAGCGCGTGGCGTGGGAGCAGCAGGGTGATGTTGTCTTGAGCATGAACGGTGGCGCGGATCTGGCGCCGCACATGACCATTCGGCAGATGGTGAAGTTCAGCCGTCGTTTTCTGGGCCTGCCGTATACCTGGGGCGGAACCTCAAGCTATGGCTATGACTGTTCCGGCTTTGTGCAGATGCTGATGCGGCAGCGCGGTTATCTCATCCCGCGCGATGCAGATGTGCAGGCTGCGTGGAGTGGGTTCAAGCCGGTGAAGGTTTCAAAACTTCGCGCGGGGGATGTGTTGTTCTTCGGCAGTGATGGCAAAATCACGCACACTGGAATGTTTATTGGTCACGGAAAATTTATTCAGGCAACCACGCACGAGCACCCGGTGATTCAGATTAGCAAGCTGGATGCATATTGGCGCAAGTTGCTGGTTGTCGAACGGAGAGTCAAACAATGAATCGTCGCAATTTTGTTCAGACCGCCGGTTTGGGTGGACTGCTTGCGTGCCTGCCCGGGAAGTCGCTCGCACTTGCGGACGAGAAGAAAACGACCAAGGGCGGAACCTCGGTCGAGACGGATATCTATCGCCTGAAGCTGCGCCATACCTGGACGACTACGATGTCCTCCAGCACCTATCGCGATATTCTCTATGTCCACTACAACCACGACGGCATCAGCGGAGTGGGCGAGGGCGCGCCCATTGTGCGCTACAAAGAAGATGCCAAGGGCGCGCAGGCCGCTGTTGATTCCGTGTTGCCCATGCTGGATTCCTCCGACCCGACACAATTTGAAAAAGTCATCTCTGAAGTTTTCACTCGCGTGTCCGGACAGTGGGCAGGGAAAGCCGCCATCGACATTGCCTTGATGGACTGGATGGGGAAAAAACTTGGAGTCCCGCTGTATGAGTATTTTGGGCTGGACCCGAAAGATGCGCCGGTGACAGATTTCTCCATCGGGATCGATACGCCTGCGATTACGCGCGAGAAGGTGAAGGAAGCGGCGGCATTTCCGATTTTGAAAATCAAAGTGGGTCTGGACACGGATGAGCAGACGATTGCGGCGGTACGCAGCGTGACCGATAAGCCGCTGCGAGTGGATGCCAACGAAGGTTGGACCGATCGCGAAGTGGCCGCGCGCAAAATTGATTGGCTCTCCAAACAGGGCGTCGTGTTTGTAGAGCAGCCGATGCCCGCCGATCGAATTGATGATTTGCGTTGGCTGCATGAGCGCGCCAGTTTGCCGCTGATGGGTGATGAATCCTGTCGGCACCCGGCCGATATTCCTAAATTGGTTGGCGTGTTCGACGCATTGAATTTCAAGCTGGATAAAACTGGCGGAATGATGCAAACCTACATGATGATCCAAATGGCGCGTGCGCTGGGATTCAAAACCATGCTGGGCTGTATGGTGTCCAGTTCGTGCAGCATCACCGCCGCTGCTCACCTTTCGCCACTTGTCGATTACGCGGATCTCGACGGCAACCTTCTCGTCGCGAATGATCCCTATCGAGGCGTCACCGTGAAAGATGGCCAGCTGATTCTTCCCAATCGGCCCGGACTCGGGCTGCTGTCAGCATAGGAGCTTGCACATGGTGGGTCGGAAATCACCCGGTTACTTCGATTGCCATCTCTCGCGAGGTCTTGTCGCGCCAGGCTTTATCCGCGTTGCTTGCGTTGGCGTCGCCCTGTCGGTGGCATCGTCGATTGCGCTTGCTGCTCAGCCGACGCGGAAACAATTCACGCTGCAGCAGGTGTTGAGCGCGCCATTCAACTCTGATTTGATCGCGGCGCCTGTGAAGGATCGGTTCGCGTGGATTTCGAATGCGGAAGGACGGCGGAACATCTGGGTCGCCGAACCTTCCGGCGACGGCTATACATCCCGCGCGATTACAAACTATACGCACGATGATGGCCAGGAAATATCCGGGTTGCAATGGTCGCCCGAGGCAGATTCCATCGTGTATGTTCGCGGCAGCGATCCGGATAATCCGCAAAAAATGTCTGCCAATCCTGCGTTGCTTCCGCAAGGGGTGGAGCAGGACGTGTGGCTGGTCTCGCTCGATGGCAGCGTCCCGCGCAAGCTTGGTCCGGGCAATTCGCCTGCTTTTTCTACCCGCGGTGACGCTGTTGCCTGGGTGCTGGATGGGCAAATCTGGTTTCTCTATTTGAATGCTACGGATGCCAAGCCCACGCAACTGCTGCACACTCTTGGTACTTGCGAAACTCTTCGCTGGTCGCCGGATGGAACAGCCCTTGCTTTCGTCAGTGATCGCAGCAGCCATAGTTTCATCGGCGTCTATTCGTTCGCCACAAATACACTGGAGTATCTCGATCCGGGCTCCGATCATGATCGCTATCCCATGTGGTCGTCCGACAGCCGTCAGATCGCCTTCATTCGCGTTCCGTATTACAAGCAGGAGAACTTTGACGAACCGCATCGCGCCGGTCTGCCATGGTCGATTCGGGTTGCGGATGTTGCCACCGGCAATGGTCACCAGGTCTGGAAGGCCGATCTCGGGCCGGGCAGCTTTTTTCGCGAGATCGTCGGAGATGACCAGGTGTTCTGGACTGCGGACGACCATCTCATTTTTCCCTGGGAGCACGATGGCTGGACACACCTTTACAGCATTCCGGTGCAGGGCGGGACGGCAAAATTACTGACACCTGGGAATTTTATCGTCGAGTACGTTTCCATGAGTCCCGACCGCAAAACCATCGTCTACTCTTCCAATCAAAATGACATTGATCGGCGACATGTCTGGAAGCTTTCGGTTGCGGGAGGAGCTCCCGACGAGCTAACCCACGGAACAGGAATCGAAACCGCGCCCGTGGTTGCAAGCGACGACCGCACTGTCGCAGTGTTGCATTCCGATGCGAAAATTCCCATGCGGCCGGCGGTGATTGTGCGCGGTGGCCAGCTTCAGAATCTCGCGCCACATACGATTCCTGCATCATTTCCCGCGGCCAGCATGGTCACTCCACAACCCATCCTTTATAAGTCGACCGACGGCATGCAGATTCACGGGCAGTTGTTTCTTCCCAATGGCGTTGACAACTGTGTTCGCCATCCCGCCGTGGTTTTTGTGCATGGAGGGTCGCAGCGCCAGATGCTGCTGGGCTGGCATGACATGGACTATTACTCCAATGCTTATGCGATGAATCAATACCTGGCCAGCCAAGGATATGTTGTGCTGTCCATCAACTATCGCAGCGGCATCGGCTATGGGCTCGACTTTCGCGAAGCGCTGCACTATGGCGCAACTGGAGCGAGTGAGTTCCGAGATGTGAAAGGCGCGGCTCTTTATCTGCAAAGCCGCTGTGACGTCGAGCCCACACACATCGGCATATGGGGCGGAAGCTGGGGTGGCTTTCTGACCGCGCTCGCTTTGGCTCGCGCCTCGGATTTGTATTCCGCCGGCGTCGACATGTCGGGAGTGCATGACTGGAACATTGATCACCCCGAAAATTTTGCCATTTCCGATACCGCGGCCGATCCTAATGCCAGGTGGCGTCTAGCGTGGGAATCTTCACCGCTCTCTTCGGTAAAGACCTGGCGCTCTCCGGTGTTGCTGATCCAGGGCGATGACGATCCCGAAGTGCCATTTCTGCAAACTGTGGAGTTGGCATCAGCGCTGCGGCAGCAACAGGTCCCGGTCCAGGAATTGATCTTTCCCGATGAGGTTCACGGTTTCCTGCTGCATCGGAGTTGGCTGGCCGCCTACACAGCGGGCGCAAAGTTCTTCGACGAATACCTGAAGCCATCCGCGCCGCAATCGGCCCCTGCCGCCCACTAACGTCAAAACCCCGCATTTCTATCTTGGCTCAACATTTTAGGCTTAATGCATCCAACAAATTTGAGAAAGGAGCATCTAAGTCACTGATTGCCGCGACGATATCTGATCTGCTTCCGATGTGGCTTTGAACGAC
>Ga0335075_10006418_pt1 | contig 18172 bp, 14 predicted proteins | sample Lox_Sample_24_FD_206723 | JGI IMG/M metagenome (GOLD analysis project Ga0335075, IMG submission 206723) | Soil microbial communities from Loxahatchee National Wildlife Refuge, Florida, United States - Lox_Sample_2.4 | ecosystem: Environmental > Terrestrial > Soil > Wetlands | place: USA...
AGAAACTCCTTGACGTCTGCGACAACATCACGGGCCGCGCGTTCTGCGCGCTCGGCGACAGCGCCACGCCGCCGATCACCTCTGCCGTCAAATACTTCAGGGACGAGTTCTTGCAGCACCAGAAGGAGGGCGGCTGTCCCTTCGATCCGGCGGCCTCAACGCTCTGGGCCGAAGGCGGCGGGGGGTCCGGGGGGTCGTCCCCCCGGAAGTCAACAGAGGGTGCGGCGTCATGACGGTGGAGACCACGCAGGACACGGTGACCGTCACCATCGACGGGTTCGAGATGGCGGTGCCGAAGGGCACGCTGATCATCCGGGCGGCCGAGATGCTCGGCATCGCGATCCCGAGGTTCTGCGATCACCCGCTACTCGACCCGATTGCCGCCTGCCGCCAGTGCCTGGTCGAGGTGGAAGGCCAGCGCAAGCCGGTCGCCTCCTGCATCACCGCGTGCTCCGAGGGCATGGTGGTGCATACCCAGCTCACCTCCGCGGTCGCCGACAAGGCGCAGCAGGGCGTGATGGAGTTCCTGCTCATCAACCACCCGCTCGACTGCCCCATGTGCGACAAGGGCGGCGAGTGCCCGCTGCAGAACCAGGCCATGTCCAACGGGCGGGGCGAGACCCGCTTCACCTTCGACAAGCGGACCTTCGACAAGCCGGTTCCCATCTCGACCCAGGTGCTGCTTGACCGGGAACGGTGCATCTCGTGCACCCGGTGCACCCGGACATCGGAGGAAATCGCGGGCGACCCGTTCATCGAGTTCATGGGGCGCGGCCCGGCCCAGATGATCGGCACCGCCGAGGGCAAGCCTTTCAACTCCTACTTCTCAGGCAACACCGTCCAGGTCTGCCCGGTCGGCGCGCTCACCGGCGCGGCCTACCGGTTCAGGTCCCGGCCATTCGACCTGGTGTCGGTGCCGAGCGTGTGCGAGCACTGCGCCTCGGGGTGCCGGCAGCGGACCGACGTCAGGCGCGGGCGGGTGACGCGCCGTCTGGCGGGCGAGGAGCCAGCCGTCAACGAGGAGTGGAACTGCGACAAGGGCCGCTGGGCCTTCACCTACGCGACCCAGCCAGACCGGCTGGCCGGCCCGCTGGTCAGGGACGACGATGGCGTGCTCGTCCCGGCGTCGTGGCCGCACGCCCTCGCCGTGGCCGGGGCCGGCCTGGCCGCGGCGCGCGACGCGGGGGGGTCGCCGGGTGCGGCAAGCGGCGTCGGCGTGCTGGCCGGCGGGCGGCTCACGCTTGAGGATGCCTACGCCTACGCCAAGTTCGCCCGGGTCGCCCTTGACACCAACGACGTGGACATGCGGGCGCGCCCGCACTCGGCCGAGGAGGAGCGGTTCCTCGCGGCGCTGGTGGCCGGGCGCGGCATCGAGGTCAGCTACGCCGACCTCGAGCGGGCGCCTGCCGTGCTGCTGGCCGGGTTCGAGCCGGAAGATGAGTCGCCGATCGTCTTCCTGCGGCTGCGCAAGGCGATGAGGCGGCACGGCCTGAAGGTATTCTCCGTCGCGGCGCTGGCCGGCCGCGGGCTGGCCAAGATGTCAGGCGAGCTGCTTGTCACGCTGCCAGGAGACGAGGCCGCCGCGCTGACCGCGCTGGCAGCGGACGGCGCGGCCGTGGCTCCTGGCTGGAAGCCGGCCAACGGGGAATCGGCAGAAGCCGCCTGGCAGCGGGCCGCGCAGGCGCTGCGGACGCCGGGCGCGGTGATCTTGGCCGGCGAGCGGCTGGCTGAGGTACCTGACGCGTTCGCGGCCGCGGCCAGGCTCGCGGTCGCCTCGGGCGCACGGCTCGCGTGGGTTCCGCGCCGCGCGGGCGAGCGGGGCGCCGTCGAGGCGGGCGCCCTGCCCGGGCTGCTGCCGGTCGGCCGCCCGGCCACCGACGCCGCCGCCCGCGCCGAGGTGGCCAGGGCCTGGGGGAAGAGCTCGCTGCCCGCCACGCCGGGACGAGACACGGCGGCGATCCTGGCCGCCGCGGCCGCCGGGCAGCTCGGTGCCCTGGTCGTGGCCGGGGTGGACCCGGCCGATCTGCCCGATCCGCGAGCGGCGCTGCACGCGATCGAGCGGACGCCGTTCGTCGTCAGCCTGGAACTGCGGGCCAGCGCGGTCACCGACCGGGCCGACGTGGTGTTCCCGGTCGCCGTCGTGGCGGAGAAGGCCGGGACGTTCGTGAACTGGGAGGGTCGTGGCGGCTCGTTCGCCGCGGCGCTCAAGGTCCCCGAGGTGCGCACCGACCTGTACGTGCTCGGCGCGATCGCCGACGAGATGGACGTCCACCTGGGCTTGCCCGACGCCGAGGCCGCGCGAGCGGAACTGGCCGGGCTCGGCACCTGGCGCGGCGCGCGCCCCCAGCCCCCCCTTCCAGGGGGGCCCAGGGGGGTTTGGGGGGGCGGGCAGCCCCCCCAAGAGCAGGGGGGGTCTGGGGGGGATCGTCCCCCCGAGGCAATACTCTCCACCTGGCATCAGCTGCTTGACAGCGGGCGCATGCAGGACGGCGAGCCGGCCCTGGCCGGTACCGCCAGGCCGGCCGTGGCCAGGATGTCCGCGGCTACCGCGGCGCAGGCCGGCGTGGCCGACGGGGATAAGGTAACCGTGGCCACCGAGCGTGGCGCGGTGACCGTCCCGGCGGAGATCGCGCCGATGGCCGATCACGTGGTCTGGCTTCCGGCGGCGGGCTTGCCTTTGGGTGAGCCGCTCCCCACGCGGGAGGGCGGATCCACCATCCGCGCCGTGCTCGGCGCGGGCCACGGCGCCAGGGTCACGCTGAGGAGGCCGGAATGACGCAGGCAGGGGCGCTGCCGCACGCGCTCGCGGCGGCACCGACGCTCAGCGACTTCAACCAGCTCATCTGGTGGATGGTGCTGCTGAAGGTCGGGATCATCTTCGTCTTCCTGATTCTGACCACGATGTTCATGATCTGGGCCGAACGACGGGTTGTCGGCCGGATGCAGAACCGGCCGGGCCCGAACCGCGCCGGGCCGTTCGGCCTGCTGCAGCCGATCGCGGACGCGCTCAAGCTGCCGCTGAAGGAGGACATCATCCCGCGCGGCTCGGACAAGCTCGTGTTCGTGCTCGCGCCGATCCTGTCGGCCGCCCCCGCCTTCGTGAGCTTCGCCATCATCCCGTGGGGCCCGGTGGTCTCGATCTTCCATCACAGGACCCCGCTGCAGCTCGCCGACCTGCCGGTGGCGGTGCTGCTCGTGCTGGCGATGAGCTCGGTCGGGGTGTACGGGATCGTGCTGGCCGGCTGGGCCTCGGGGTCGCCCTACTCGCTGCTCGGCGCCTTGCGCTCGGCCGCCCAGGTGATCAGCTACGAGATCGCGATGGGCCTGGCCTTCGTGGCCGTGTTCCTGTACGCGGGCTCGCTGTCCACGACCGCGATCGTCTCGGCCCAGGAGCACGTGTGGTACGCGTGGCTGCTGCCTGTCTCGTTCGTGGTCTACCTGTTCACCATGGTCGGCGAGACCAACCGGCTGCCGTTCGACCTGCCCGAGGGCGAGGGCGAGCTGGTGGCCGGCTATCACACCGAGTTCTCGTCGATGAAGTTCGCGATGTTCTACCTGGCCGAGTACGTCAACATGACGACGGTCTCGGCGCTGGCCACCACGCTGTTCCTCGGCGGCTGGCACGCGATATGGCCGCTGACCATCTGGTCGGGAGCCAACAGCGGCTGGTGGCCGGTGCTCTGGTTCTTGATCAAGGTCTTCTTCCTGCTGTTCTGCTATATCTGGCTGCGCGGGACCCTGCCCCGGGTCCGCTACGACCAGCTGATGGCGATCGGCTGGAAGGTCCTCATCCCGGTCTCCATCGTCTGGATCCTGCTGATCGCCACCGTGCGCGCCTACCGGCTGAACTACAACCGCACCGCGGTCATCGTGGTGGGCATCATCTTCGTGGTGACCTTGGTCGTGCTGTACGTGCAGTGGGAGAACATGTCCCAACAGCGCGCGGCCAGGATGGCGGCAGAGGACTCCGCCAGTGCCGGCGAGGCCGGCCGGGAGGTGCCCATGGGCACAAGTTCCTTCCCGGTGCCGCCGATGGACCTGCCGCACTACCACGGCATTGGCCTCGACGATCAAAACTCGATCAGCGAAACCCCCAGCCGGGAGGTCACCGGTGCTTGATTTCCTCAACCCGATCAAGGGGTTCGGGGTCACGTTCACAGAGATGTTCAGGAAGCCCGAGACCGTCTACTACCCCGAGGAGAAACGGCCGACCGCGCCGCGGTATCACGGACACCACCAGCTCAACCGATGGCCGGACGGGCTGGAGAAGTGCATCGGGTGCGAGCTGTGTGCCTGGGCCTGCCCGGCCGACGCCATCTACGTGGAGGGCCGGGATAACACGCCGGAGGAGCGGTACTCCCCGGGCGAGCGGTACGGCCACGTCTACCAGATCAACTACCTGCGCTGCATCCTGTGCGGCATGTGCATCGAGGCCTGCCCGACGCGCGCGCTGACCATGACCAACGAGTACGAGATCGCCGACGACAGCCGGGAGAACCTGATCTGGACCAAGGAGCAGCTGGTCGTGCCGCTGGCGCCGGGCATGGAAGCGCCGCCGCATCCGATGCGGCTCGGTGACGACGAGAAGGACTACTACCGCCTCGGCGCGGCCGGCCTGAGCGCCGGCCCGAGCGCGCCCGGCATGTCCGGGCCGGGCGGGGTGTCAGGCCCGGCGGTATCCGCCAAGTCCCCCGACGCCTCGCTGGCGTGGGCCCCGCCGGAAGTGCGCGACGAGCAGCCGGACGGAGATGAGGACCGATGAGACTCGTCCTCGCGGGCGCCGCGAACGGCGACTTCGTCGCCGTGGAGTGGGTCTACTGGATCCTCGCCATCGGCGCGGTGGCCGCGGCGCTGGCCATGATCCTGGTCAGGCGGGCGGTGCACTGCGCGATCATGCTCGCCGTGGTGATGCTCTGCCTGGCCACCATGTACGCCATGGAGGGCGCGCCGTTCCTGGCCTTCGTGCAGATCATCGTGTACACCGGCGCGGTCCTCATGCTGTTCCTCTTCGTGCTCATGCTCATCGGCATCAGCTCGTCGGACTCGATCGTGGAGACGATCAAGGGGCAGCGGCTAGCCGCGGCCCTGCTCGCGATCGGCCTGTTGGTCCTGCTTGCCCTCGGCATCGGGCACGCGGCCATCGGCCCGGCGCCGCCGGCGACCGCGGCGAACAGCACCAACAACCTGACGGGGATAGCGCAGCTCATCTTCACCACCTACGTGTTCCCGTTCGAAGTGACCGGCGCGCTGCTGATCACCGCGGCGGTCGGCGCGATGGTGCTCGCGCACCGCGAGCGCGCGCAGCCCAGACCCACGCAGCGCGAACTGGCCGCCAGGCGGCTGGCCGGCGGCCATCTGGCCCCGTCCCCGCCGCCGGGCGTCTACGCGCTGCACGACGCAGCCGACCGGCCCGCGCTGCTGCCGGACGGCAGCACCGCCCAGGACTCGGTCAGCTCGGCGCTGTCCCCGCGTGACCCCAACGAGCCACCACGGATCGTTAGGTCAGAAAAGACTCCCGAGATCACGGAGGGAACCGGCGAGCGGGACCCTGAGCCCGCGAGCCCGGTGGTCCCGTCGGGAAGGGCAGAGCAGTGAGCCCCATCCATTACGTGGCCCTCGCGGTGATCCTGTTCGTGATCGGCGGCGTCGGCGTGCTGGTGCGGCGCAACGCCATCGTCGTGTTCATGTGCATCGAGCTGATGCTGAACGCGTGCAACCTGGCCTTCGTCGCGTTCGCGCGGATGCACGGCAACCTGAACGGGCAGGTCATCGCGTTCTTCGTCATGGTGGTGGCGGCGGCGGAGGTCGTGGTCGGCCTCGCGATCCTGATGGCGATCTACCGGGCCCGCAGGTCCGCGTCGGTGGACGACGCCAACCTGCTGAAGTGGTGAGGGGATGACGAGAGTGACTGCGTCGGCACATGCGCACGCGCTGGCCGTGACCGTGACCACAGTGCCCGCGACCGGCGCGCTGAAGCTGTCGTGGCTGCTGCTCGCGTTCCCGCTGTTCGGCGCGGTGGTGCTGCTGGCCGGCGGCCGGCGCACCGACCGGTGGGGTCACCTGCTCGGCGTCGCGATGCCGGTCGCGGCGTTCGTCTACGGCGTGATCGCCTTCTTTACCCTGCTCGGCGACACGCAGCGCAGCCAGGACCAGCACCTGTACTCCTACATCCCGGTGGGCCGCCTGCAGATCAGCGTGGGGCTGCTGTTCGACCCGCTGTCGGCCTGCTTCGTGCTGCTGATCACCGGGGTCGGGTCGCTGATCATCATCTACTCGGTCGGCTACATGGCCCACGACGCCGAACGGCGCCGGTTCTTCGCCTACCTGAACCTGTTCGTCGCGTCCATGCTGCTGCTCGTGCTGGCCGACAACTACCTGGTGCTCTACATCGGGTGGGAGGGCGTCGGCCTGGCCTCCTACCTGCTCATCGGGTTCTGGCAGTTCAAGAACTCGGCCGCGGTGGCGGCCAAGAAGGCGTTCGTCGTCAACCGGGTCGGCGACGCCGGCCTCACCTTGGCCATCTTCCTGATGTTCAGCGAGTTCGGCACGACCTCGTTCACCGGGGTGTTCGGTTCCGTGCACTCAGGCGGGAGCGGGGTGGCCACCGCGCTCGGATTCCTGCTGCTGCTCGGCGCGTGCGGAAAGTCGGCCCAGGTGCCGCTGCAATCCTGGCTGCTTGACGCGATGGAGGGCCCCACGCCGGTGTCGGCGCTGATCCACGCGGCCACGATGGTCACCGCCGGGGTGTACCTGCTGGTCAGGTCCAACCCGATCCTGGCCCTCTCGCCGGACGCCCGGATCGGGATTGTCGGGGTGGGAACGACCACGCTGCTGTTCGGCGGCATCATCGCCTGCGCCAAGGACGACATCAAGAAGTCGCTGGCCGGGTCGACCATGAGCCAGATCGGCTACATGACGCTCGGGGCCGGGCTCGGGCCCCAGGGATACGTGTTCGCGATCGCGCTGCTGCTCTGCCACGGGTTCTTCAAGGCCGGGCTGTTCCTCGGCGCGGGCTCGGTGATTCACGGCATGGACGACGAGCAGGACATGCGGCGGTACGGGGCGCTGGCCCGTTTCCTGCCGATCACCTACGTGACGTTCGGCCTGGCCTACCTGGCCATCATCGGCTTCCCCGGGTTCTCCGGATTCTTCGCCAAGGACCCCATCATCGGGGCGGACTTCACCGAGCACGGCTCGGCCGGATGGGTACTCGGCATCCTCGCGATGATCGGGGCGGGCATCACCTCGTTCTACATGACCCGGATGATGCTGATGACCTGGTACGGCAAGCGCCGCTGGGCCGAACAGGCGCACCCGCACGAATCGCCCGCGGTGATGACCTGGCCGATGATCGTGCTCGCGATCGGTTCGGTCGGCGCCGGCGCGTTCTTGATCATCAACGACCGGTTGCAGAATTTCCTGGCGCCCGTTGTCGGGGTACCGCCGGTCTCGCACGGCATATTCACCACGGCGGGCATCGTGGTCCTAGTCCTCATCTTCCTGGCGGCCGGCCTGGCCTGGGTGATGTACGGCCGCGTCCCCGTGCCCGCGACGGCGCCGCACGGCAACCCGTTGGTCGTCGCCGGCCGCAAGGACCTCTACGGCGACGCGTTCAACGAGTCAGTGGTGATGCGGCCGGGGCAGTGGCTGACCCGGCTGTCGGTCTACTTCGACAACCGCGGCGTGGACGGCCTGGTCAACACGCTGGCCGCGGCGATCGGCGGGTCATCGGGTCGGCTGCGGCGATTGCAGACCGGCTTCGTCCGCTCGTACGCGCTTTCCATGCTGTTCGGCGGCGTTGTGCTGGTCGCCTTGCTCCTGGCGGTGAGGCTGTAGATGAACGGCTTTCCCTGGCTGACCGTGGCCGGCGCGGTTCCGCTGGCCGGCGCCCTGGTGATCTCGCTGATTCCCGGCGTGCCCGCCGACAGCGCCGAGGCCGACCGGCGGGCGCGTAACGCGCTGGCCAAGTGGCTCGCGCTGGCGTTCTCGGTGGCCACCCTCGTCGTGGTGATCATCATCGCGGTGAAGTTCCAGGTCGGCGGGCCGAACTATCAGTTCACCGAGACCTACTCGTGGATCCCGGAATTCGGGGTGCATTACGCGCTCGGCGTCGACGGCATCGCGCTGGTGCTCATCGCCATGTCCGCGGTGCTTGTGCCGGTGGTGATCCTGGCCGCCTGGAACGAGGCCGAGGGTGGCAAGCACAGCGTCAAGACGTACTTCGCGCTGATGCTGACGCTCGAGACGATGATGATCGGGGTCTTCGCCGCCACCGACGTCTTCCTGTTCTACGTGTTCTTCGAGGCCATGCTGGTGCCGATGTACTTCATGATCGGCAGCTACGGCGTGGGGAAACGGCAGTACGCGGCGGTCAAGTTCCTGCTGTACGGCCTGCTCGGCGGGTTCTTGATGCTGGTCGCGCTCATCGCGCTTTACGTGTATTCGACCCGCAGCGCCGCAACGGGGCACCACGGGACGTTCCTGTTCAGCCAGCTGATCCACGTGTCGCTGAGCTCGACCGTGCAGAAGTGGATGTTCCTCGGGTTCTTCATCGCGTTCGCGATCAAGGCGCCGCTTTGGCCGTTCCACACCTGGCTGCCGGACGCGGCCGACTCGGCGCAGCCCGGCGCGGCGGTACTGATGCTCGGCGTGATGGACAAGGTCGGGACGTTCGGCATGCTGCGATACTGCTTCGAGCTGTTCCCGGCGGGCGCGAAGTGGTTCACCCCGCTGGTCATCACGCTGGCGGTGATCGCGACGCTGTACGGCGCGATCGTGGCGATCGGGCAGGCCGGCCTGAAGCGGCTGATGGGCTACATCTCCATCTCCCACTTCGGCCTCATCACGCTTGGCATCTTCGCGTTTACCAGCCAGGGCCTGACCGGCGCGACGCTGTACATGGTCAACCACGCGTTCCTCACCGGTGCGCTGTTCCTCCTGGTCGGCTTCCTGATCATCAGGCGCGGGTCGGACCGGATCGCGGATTTCGGCGGCGTGCAGAGCGTCGCACCGCTGCTGGCCGGGCTGTTCCTGATCTCCGGCCTGGCCGGGCTGTCGCTGCCCGGGTTGTCCTCCTTCGTCAGCGAGTTCCTCGTGCTGATCGGGACCTTCTCCCGGTACAAGGTGGCCGCGGTGTTCGCCACCGCGAACATCATCCTGGCCGCGGTGTACATCCTGTGGATGTACCAGCGGACGATGAACGGCCCGGTCCTCGAGCAGGTGAAGGGCTTCACCGACCTGCGGCTCCGCGAGGTGCTTGCCGTCGGGCCGCTGCTCGCCCTGATCATCTTCGTCGGCGTATACCCCAGGCCGGTGCTCGATATCATCAACCCGGCCGTGCGGGTGACGATGGCGCAGGTGCACGAGACCGATCCTGTGCCCGCGCATCCGGCCCCCGGGGTGACCGTGACCTCGGCCTATACCACCTCCGTGCAGAAGGGAATCGCACCGTGACTGGCGTCCTGGCCGCGTCCACCAGCGGCGCGATCTCCCCGCCCAGCATCGAGTACAGCCAGCTCGGGCCGATGCTTGTCGTCTTCGGCGCGGCGGTGGTCGGCGTCCTGGTTGAGGCCTTTGCCAGCCGGCCGTTGCGCTACCCCATCCAGGTGGCGATCTCCCTTGCCTCCTTGGCCGCCGCTTTCGTGTGGACGATCGTTGTGGCCGGCACCAGGTCGATCTTCCGCAGCGGCAGCCCCGGCCACGTCGCCGCGATGGGCGCGGTCGCGGTGGACCGTCCCACCCTGTTCATCCAGGGCACGATCCTGGTCCTTGCGTTCGTCAGCGTGCTGCTCATTGCGGACAGGAGCAACAGCCCGTTCATCGCGCAGGCCGCCGCGCCGCCCGGCAGCCAGGAGGAGCGCGAGGGGCTGGCCCTGGGGGCCATGCACACCGAGATCTTCCCGCTGACCCTGTTCGCGGTGGGCGGGATGCTGCTGTTCCCCGCCGCCAACGACCTGCTCACCATGTTCATCGCGCTCGAGGTGCTGTCGCTGCCGCTGTACCTGCTGTGCGGGCTGGCCCGGCACCGCCGCCTGCTGTCGCACGAGGCGGCCATGAAATACTTTTTGCTCGGCGCGTTCTCCTCGGCCTTCTTCCTGTTCGGCATCGCGATGCTTTACGGGTTCTCCGGCTCGGTCTCCCTGTCGGCCATCGCATCCGCCGCGGCCAGCAACACCTCTAACGACACCCTGCTGTACGCCGGGATCGCGCTGACCGGGTTCGGGCTGCTGTTCAAGATCGGGGCGGTCCCGTTCCAGGGCTGGAAGCCCGACGTGTACCAGGGCGCGCCGACCCCGATCACCGCGCTGATGGCGTCGTGCGTGGTGGTGTCGGCGTTCGGCGCCCTGCTGCGCGTCTTCTACGTCGCGTTCGGCAACCTGAGCTGGGACTGGCGTCCGGCGTTCTGGGTGATCGCCATCCTCACCATGGTCGTGGGCGCGATCATCGCCATCACCCAGACCGACGTGAAGAGGCTGCTGGCCTACTCCTCGATCGCCCACGCCGGGTTCATCTTGACCGCGGTCATCGCGGTCAGCGTGGCCGGGCTGTCCAGCAGCCTGTTCTACCTGGCCGCCTACGGGTTCACGACGGTTGGCGCGTTCGCCGTGATCACGCTGGTACGCGACCCGGGCGGCGAGGCCGGGCACCTGTCCAGGTGGGCGGGCCTTGGCCGGCGCTCGCCGGTGGTGGCGGGCATCTTCGCGCTGTTCCTGCTCGCCTTCGCCGGCATCCCGCTGACCAGCGGCTTCATGGGGAAATTCGCGGTCTTCCAGGCCGCGATCGCGGCAGGCGAGACGCCGCTGGTGATCATCGGCATACTGGCCAGCGCGATCGCCGCGTTCTTCTACGTCCGCGTGATCGTGCTGATGTTCTTCAGCGACCCGGTGCCCGACGGGCCGGAGGTGGCCGTGCCGAACGTGTTCACCGGCACCGCGGTGGGGCTCGGCGTCGCGGCCACGCTGTTCCTCGGCATCTTGCCGGAACCGGTCCTGAGCCTGGCCAGTCATGCCGCGAATCAGTTGTTCGTCGGCTGATCGCGCCGCCCGCGGGGGGCGACGCCCCCCCGGCGGCGCGATACTACGGCGAGAACCACAGCGGGCCTTCGGGGGGTTTCAGGGGGGTCGTCCCCCCTGGGTTGTACTGCCGGGAAGCGGGCATACTCCGGAATCCGAGGCGTTCGCGCGAGCCGATGATCTGGAGAGCATGTGATCACCGCAGTCCCGGTGGATTTCCCGGACTCCGCCCTTGAGGCGGAGGTTCTTGACGACCTGGCCCGGGTGGAGGCGATGCTTGGCCGGATCTCTCACCCGGTCGATGAAGTCTTCACAGAGGCCTCCAGACACGCCATCGCGGCGGGCGGCAAGCGTTTCCGGGCCCTGCTTGTGCTGCTGGCCGCGCAATTCGGTGAGGCCAGGAACCCGCGGGTGATCCAGGCGGCGGTGGCCATAGAGCTCACCCACCTGGCCACGCTGTTCCACGACGACGTGATGGACGAGGCCGAGGTGCGCCGCGGCCACCCCTCGGTCAACTCGCGGTGGAGCAACTCGGTGGCGATCCTGGTCGGCGACTTCCTGTTCGCCAAGGCCTCGAGCATCCTGGCCGACCTCGGCCCTGAGGCGGTCAGGATCCAGGCCGAGACGTTCAACCGGCTGGTCGAGGGGCAGATGTCAGAAACCCTCGGCCCGCCGCCAGGCCAGGACCCGCTCGACCACTACATGCACGTGATCACCGAGAAGACCGGCTCCCTTATCGCCACCTCCGGCCGGTTCGGCGCCATGTTCTCGGGTGCTCCCGAAGAGGTCGCGGCCCGGATCGCGGTGGCCTGCGAACGGCTCGGCGTGGCCTGGCAGTTGTCGGACGACGTGATCGACATCGCCAGTGATTCGGCGCAGTCGGGCAAGACGCCAGGGACCGACCTGCGCCAGGGCGTGCGGACCCTGCCTGTCCTCTACGCGATGCGCTCCGCCGCGCCGTCGGCCGCGGCCGAGGTACCTCCTGCGGCGGTTCCTCCGCCGGCGGCCCCTGCTGCGGCGGGCGACGGTCGGCTACGGTGGCTGCTCACCGACGCTGACCTGACCGACGAGGCCCTGCTGACCGAGGCGCTGGCGCTGCTGCGCGGCCATTCGGCCGTGGCCGAGTCTCGCGCGCACGTGCTGAGCTGGGTGCAGGGGGCCAGGAACGAGATCGCCGCGCTGCCCGACGTGCCCGCCCGCGCCGCGTTCCTCGCGCTGTGCGACTTCGTGGAGAAGCGGACCGGCTGAGCCCGCGCCGCGAAGCCCAGGCTGCGGAACAGGCCCTGGCCGTGGGTGGTTACACGTGCCGGAGGTGGACGTGATGGGTATTTTCGGATCGCGCAAGACGCGGCAGGTGGACGCGGCTTCGGCGCTGCCCGGGCGGGAGCAGCCGATGCCGGTGGCGTCGCGTCACGTGGTGCTCGGCTCGCCGCTGGCCCCGCCCTACCCGCCAGGGACCGAGGTGGCCGAGTTCGCGCTCGGCTGCTTCTGGGGCGAGGAGAAGACGTTCTGGCAGACCCCGGGCGTGGTGTCGACCTCCGTCGGCTACGAGGGCGGGTACACGCCCAACCCCTCCTACGAGGAGGTCTGCACCGGCCTCACCGGCCATGCCGAGACGGTGCGGGCGGTCTTCGACGCCAGCCGGGTGTCCTACGAGACGCTGCTCAAGGTCTTCTGGGAGTCGCACGACCCGACGCAGGGCATGCGGCAGGGAAACGACGTCGGCACCCAGTACCGGTCGGCGATCTTCTTCCGTAACCAGGCGCAGCGCGAGGCGGCTGAAGCCTCGGCCGAGTCCTACGGCAAGGCGCTGGCCGGTGCCGGGTACGGGCCCGTCACCACCCAGATCGTGCCCGCCGGGGAGTTCTACTTCGCCGAGGATTACCACCAGCAGTATCTTTCTGACGCCAAGAACCCGCGCGGCTACTGCCCGGACCACGGCACCGGCGTGGCTTGCCCGGTCGGCCTGATGCGCGCCGACGGCTGACGCGCCGCCGCGCCGCCGCCGATTGGCTACCAATGAGAGTGCCTCTCTACCGATTAGATCGGGTAGCGAGGCGCATCCACTGGTTCTCTGGGCGGGCCCAATCGCCGTGAAGACAGACACGGAGGGCTCGGCGGAACGCAGGGACCTGCGCGGAATGCGCGCACCACGGCCCGTTCGGCCGAGAAATGACACTGGGCGGCGGGCGAGGCGGCTACGGCGGGAGGCGGTGCGGGAGCCTAGCGGACTTCCCAGGTGTCGTGACCGGCCAGCAGGGCGCTCAGGTCGCCGGGGCCGCTGCGGGCCTGGGCCGCGGCGATCTGCTCGGCCATCAGCCGGTCGTAGCTGGCCTGCTCGACCTGCCGGAACACCCCGACCGGGGTGTGCTTGAAGTCGGCCGTGTCCAGCCGGGACAGGGCGAAGGCGTAGGACGGGTCGGCGCGGTGCGCGTCGTGAGTGATCAGCGTGTCCGGGTCGGCGTCGGCCACGTCCACCGCTTCGAGCTCGCCATGACGGCCGAACCGCAGGCCCCGGGACGACCCGGGCCCGAACCTGACCGGCTGGCCGTGCTCGAGGCGGATCAGCTTCTCGCCCGCCGATGCCTGCTCCTTCAGCGGCTCGAACGCATCGTCGTTGAAGATCGGGCAGTTCTGGTAGATCTCGATGAACGCGGCGCCCTGGTGATCGGCGGCCGCGCGCAGCACCGAGGTCAGGTGCCTGCGGTCGGAGTCGATGGTCCTGGCGGCGAAGCTCGCGTCCGCGCCCAGGGCCAGCGACACCGGGTTGAACGGGTGATCAAGCGACCCGAACGGGGTGGACTTGGTCACCTTGCCCTGCTCGGAGGTCGGTGAGTACTGGCCCTTGGTCAGCCCGTAGATCCTGTTGTTGAACAGCAGGATCTTGATGTTGACGTTGCGGCGCAGCGCGTGGATCAGGTGATTGCCGCCGATTGACAGCGCGTCGCCGTCGCCGGTGATGACCCAGACCGACAGGTCGGGCCGGGACGCCGCGAGCCCGGTGGCGATGGCCGGCGCGCGGCCGTGGATCGAATGCATCCCGTAGGTGTCCACGTAGTAAGGCAGCCGGGACGAGCAGCCGATCCCCGAGATCACGACCACGTTCTCCCGCGGCACGTCAAGCTCGGGCAAGAACGCCTGGAAGGCGGCCAGGATGGCGTAGTCGCCACAGCCAGGGCACCAGCGCACTTCCTGATCGGATTTAAAATCTTTTGCCGACGAACGGCTCGTGGCTTTCGGCACCAGGGTCAGCGAGGCGAGCCTGGTGCCTTCGCCGTTCCCGTGGCCGTTGGGCTCAGACATGGCTGATCACATCCTCGATGACTCCGGCCAGTTCCGCGGCCCTGAAGGGCAGGCCTCGCACCCGGTTGTAGGAGATCACGTCGACCAGGAAGCGTCCCCGCAGCAGCAGGGCAAGCTGGCCGAGGTTGATTTCCGGCACGAGAACGCGGTCGTACCGGCGCAGCACCTCGCCCAGGTTCGCCGGGAAGGGGTTGAGGTGCCGCAGGTGTGCCTGCGCGACGGGGTGCCCGGCGCTGCGGACCCGGCGGACCGCCGCGCCAATCGAGCCGAACGTCGATCCCCAGCCCAGCACCAGGACGCGGGCGCGGTCGCCCGGGTCGTCGACCTCCAGCGGCTGGACATCGGCCGCGATTCCGTCGATCTTGGCCTGGCGCAGCCGGACCATGCGGTCGTGGTTGTCTGGGTCGTAGGAGATGGTCCCGGTGACGTCGGCCTTCTCGATGCCGCCGATACGGTGCTCCAGGCCGGGAGTGCCCGGCACCGCCCACGGCCGGGCCAGCGTCACCGGATCCCGGCGGAACGGCTCGAACTCGCCTTCTGTGTCGCCGTCGGCCGCTGCCGCGAACGCGAACTGCTGGCTGAGGTCGGGCAGGCTGGCCGTGTCCGGTATCCGCCATGGCTCCGAGCCGTTGGCCAGGTAGCCGTCGGACAGCAGGATCACCGGGGTGCGGTACTTCACGGCGATCCTGGCCGCCTCGATCGCCGCGGTGAAGCAGTCGGCCGGGCTGGCCGGGGCGACGATGGGCACGGGCGACTCACCGTTCCGGCCGAACATCGCCTGCAGCAGGTCGGCCTGCTCGGTCTTGGTCGGCATCCCGGTGGACGGGCCGGCCCGCTGGATGTCGCAGACGATCAGGGGAAGCTCGACCGACACGGCCAGGCCGATGGTCTCGGCCTTGAGCAGCATCCCGGGACCGGAGGTGCTGGTCACGCTCAGCGAGCCGCCGAACGACGCGCCCAGGGCCGCGCCGACCGCGGCGATCTCGTCTTCGGCCTGGAACGTGCGGACCCCGAAGCGCTTGTGCTTGGCCAGTTCGTGCAGGATGTCCGAGGCAGGCGTGATCGGGTAGGAGCCGAGGAACAGCGGCAGCCCGGCCATCTGCGACGCCGCGATGAGCCCGTAGGCCAGGGCCGTGTTCCCGCTGATGTTGCGGTAGGTCCCCGGCGTGAGCGGGGCCGGCCTGACCTCGTACCTGACCGAGAACGCCTCGGTGGTCTCGCCGAAGTTCCAGCCGGCCTGGAACGCGGCCACGTTGGCCGCCATGATCTCTGGCTTGCTCGCGAACTTGGCCTTGAGGAAGCTGAGCGTGCCGTCCGCGGGCCGGTCGTACAGCCACGACAGCATCCCGAGCGCGAACATGTTCTTCGCCCGCTCGGCGTCCTTCCTGGTGATGTCGTAGGCCTCAAGCGCCTTGACCGTCATCGAGGTGATCGGCACGGCGTGCACGTTGTATCCCTCGAGCGACTCGTCTTCCAGCGGGCTGGCGGCGTAGCCGACCTTGACCAGGTTGCGTTTGGTGAACTCGTCCGTGTTGACTATCAGGTCGCCGCCGCGCGGCAGGTCCCTGATGTTGGCCTTCAGGGCGGCCGGGTTCATGGCGATGAGCACGTCCGGAGCGTCACCGGGCGTGAGGATATCGTGATCGGCGAAGTGGAGCTGGAAGCTCGATACGCCCGGGAGGGTGCCGGCGGGGGCTCGGATCTCGGCCGGGAAGTTCGGCAGCGTCGACAGGTCGTTGCCGAAGATCGCGGTCTCTTGGGTGAACCTGTCCCCAGCGAGCTGCATGCCGTCACCGGAGTCGCCGGCGAATCTGATGATGACATGATCGAGTTGCTGGACCTGCTTGATCACAGCGAAAGACCTCCTCAGCGCGCCGCGGCCGGAAGACTCTCTCGGAGCACCACCCCAAAACGGCCGGGCACTAGGATGGTATAGATCATACGCCACAGCGGGCACGCTACCGATCACCCGCCCGTCGATATTGCCAGGCTCGCCGGATTCCGGCAGGGCCAATGTAGTTTGCGACAGATTCCGGTAAGAACCTGAGGTCAGGTTTGTGCATAACGCACCTGGCCACCTGGCAGAGACTTAGGTCACGTACCATGCGTCTGCTGGCCAGGCGCGGGATCCCGGAGGTGCGTGGCTGTGCGCGTTGACGGGCTGCGAGCGGCGATGTTGACCAGCGCGGCGGTCAGGCTTGCGGCCGCCGCCGTGCCGCTGGTCGCTGTCTGCGCGGCGGTTGGTGCCGCGGTCGCGGGCGGTGGCGGCGCGGTCGCCGGGGCCGTAGTGGCCGGCCTGATGCTGGCCGTCGTCGGCGTGTACTGCGACCGGCTGGCGCTATCCGCGATGCTAGCCCGGCCGCTGAGCGAGGTCGAGCACCCCGAGCTCTACCGGCTGGTGAGGGAGCTGAGCAAGGCTGGCAGGCTCCCGGTGCCGCGGCTGTTCCTGTCCCCGGCGCAGCAGCCGAACTCGTTCGCGGTCGGCCGCAGCCCGCGCACCGCGGCGATCTGCTGTACGGAGGGCCTGCTGGCCGCGCTCGACGAGGCGGAGCTTCGCGGGGTGCTCGGGCACGAGCTCGCCCACGTGTCCGGCCGGGACATTCTGCCCGCCACGGTGTCGGCCGGCCTGGCCACCGTCATCACGTTCCCGGCCGGCATCACCAGGTTCCTGCCCGCCCCGGTCGGAGCGCCGGCCGCCCCTGGACCCGCCGAGGCGCGGGGCGGCGAGGCGCGGAGGGGCGAGGCGCGGGGCGGCGAGGCGGTGCGGGAGCCCGCCGCGGCCGGCGTCGGGGCGCTCGAGGCCTGGCTGTTGCTGGTGTTCGGACCGGTCGCCGCGCTCGTCATCCGGCTGTCGGTGACCAGGGAGCGCGAGTACCGGGCCGACGCGGCGGGCGCCCTGCTCTCCGGCGACCCGGTGGCCCTGTCCAGCGCACTGCGCAAGATCGACGTCGGCACCGCAGAGTTGGCGCTGGCTGCGGACGCGCGGCTGACTTCGGTCGGCCATCTCATGGTGGCCAGCCCGTTCGTGGCCGAGGGATTCGCCCGGCTGTTCCGTACTCACCCGCCAACGGGCGAGCGGGTTCGCCGCCTGGAAGCCCTGGCCGGCTACCGTCGCTGACCCGCTGCCCTGACCCGGACGGCTACCGGTAGTTGACGAACTGGATGGCGAAGTCGAAGTCCTTGCCCTTCAGCAACGCGATGACGGCTTGCAGGTCGTCCTTCTTCTTGGCCGAGACGCGAAGCTCCTCGCCCTGGACCTGGGCTCGGACCCCCTTCGGGCCCTCGTCCCTGATGATCTTGCCCAGTTTCTTTGCGTTGTCCTGGCTGATGCCCTCCTTGAGGGCCACCGCCATCCGGTACTCCTTGCCGGAAAGCCTGGGGTCGGCCGGGTCCAGGGCCTTGAGCGAAACGCCGCGCTTGACCAGCTTGTCCTTGAACACGTCAAGGACCGCCTTGGCGCGTTCCTCGCTGTTGGCCCGGATGTCCACGGCGTGCTCGCCGGACCAGGCGATGGACGCGCCCACGCCCCGGAAGTCGAACCTGGTGCCGATCTCCTTGACCGCCTGGTTGAGCGCGTTGTCGACTTCCTGGCAGTCGAGCTTGGACACGATGTCAAACGAAGACTCTCCAGATGCCACGACCCCAGGTTACAAGGCCGGACGCGCCGGCCGCCGGGACTCGCGGTCGGGTAACCTTTGCGCCGCGACTTGGGCTATCCTTGCGATGCTGCCCTCTGCGGCGGCACACGGCAGGTTGCCCGAGTGGCCAAAGGGAGCGGTCTGTAAAACCGTCGGCTCAGCCTACGTTGGTTCGAACCCAACACCTGCCACCACCTGCGAAAACGCCCCGCTAGCTGC
>Ga0335075_10006419_pt1 | contig 18169 bp, 16 predicted proteins | sample Lox_Sample_24_FD_206723 | JGI IMG/M metagenome (GOLD analysis project Ga0335075, IMG submission 206723) | Soil microbial communities from Loxahatchee National Wildlife Refuge, Florida, United States - Lox_Sample_2.4 | ecosystem: Environmental > Terrestrial > Soil > Wetlands | place: USA...
CCCTGTACCTGGCGGCGCGAGCTGCCACCTCGCCGCCTTCCCGCGCCTGGACGGCAGCAAGCTCCTGGTCCGTCACCCCGGCCATCGCGACGACATCGGGGCTGGTCACCGCGATGCCGTCCTCGCCTACCGCGCCCATGGCAAGCTCGGGCTGAAACGGTACCCCGGTCTTGCGCACGATGATGACATCCATCGGGGCGCCAAGCTTGCTGGCCACCTTGGCCGCCACGGGGACACCGCCGCGCGGCAGGCCAAGCACCACCACTGGCTGGCCCCGCAGGAACTCAAGCAGGTCCGCTAGCCGCCCGCCCGCTTCCTCGCGATTCGCGAATGTCATGACCGCTGCCTCATCAGCCGCTCTGGCTGCCGCCGGCGTGAAGCCTCGGAACTGTCCGGCGGCGTAGCTCGCTGCCTTACTCGGCTAATGCCCGTCACGGACGGTGTCGTACCAAAGGGGCGGAGCTTCGTCGCCAGTGCCCGCGCGACGGCGTCAGCGAGTCGCCGATTGCGCTGTGCGGGTGCGCGATCACCGGCCGAAGGCCTCGGGCGTTCCCGGTAGGTGTGCGCCTTGCCTGTCGTGATAGACAGGCCTGCATGGCAAGAAATGTGGCTGCAACTGAGGCAATGGTGGATGCGCCTGTGGACACCGTCTACGGCTATATCGCAGACATGCGGGAGCACCATCCGCGTTTCCTGCCCCCGGCGTTCTCGGACTTCCAGGTCGAGTCCGGTGGGGTCGGGGCCGGCACGGTCACGCGCTTCAAGATGACGGCCGGCGGGCGCACTCGCCAGTACCGGATGAATGTCGCCGAGCCCGAGCCGGGCCGGGTCCTCACCGAGTCTGATATGGACTCAAGCGCGGTTACCACCTTCACGGTCTCGCCGCAGGACGGCGCGTCGCTTGTCCGGATCGCCACCGCCTGGGATGGCGCCACGGGCATCGGCGGCTTCTTCGAGCGGATGTTCGCGCCGAGGGTGCTGCGTTCCATCTACGCCGACGAACTCAAGCGACTCGACGCTTACGCGCGCGAACATCGCTCCTCATGAACGCGCCGCCGTTTCGCGGCAGGACAGACGCGCCGCGTCGGCGACGGCGGACTACGTCGTGATGCCGACCGGGTTGCCCTCCGGATCAAGCACCCTCACCAGCCGGTAGCCCTCATCAGCGCCCTCTTCCTCGGCGTCGAAGGTCACGCCTCGCTGGCGAAGTTCTGCGACCGTGGCGTCGAAATCGTCGACGAGCAGCGTCGGCGCCCAGCCGGTACCCGGCCGGGAAGAGATCCGGTCAGGGTGATCAGTCGCTAGAGCCAGAGCTGGCCCCTGGCTGCCAGGCGGCACCAGCATGCAGAACTCATCCGGCTCCAGCGCGAGATTGTTCATCCGGCTGGCAGCGACCGCACGGGTGTCGGCTGCGCCGGTTCTCGGCCCTTACCTGGGGCATTTCCAAGGTTGCGCAAAGCGCGCAATAGCGGCCTTGTTTTCGAACCATTGCAAGAGTAATCTCCGTGCTAATCCTGGGCATCTGGTGCGGGTTGTCTCAGGATCTGCTTAGCGTTACCACGGGGAATCATGCCGACGCCACGGGCCGTCATCGGGCCTTGCCGCGCGGACGCCTCCCACTGTGCCCGGGCCCGGGGGCGCCCCCCGGACTCCTGACTCGAGGAGTTCGAGTGCGTCATCAGATGCGCGGCCGGGCCGTCCGGCTCTGCTCACTTGCCGCGGGTGCTGCCACGGCCGTGGTTGTCGCCGCGATCGCGCTGCCTGCCGCGGCGACCTCAGCCGCCGGCTCAGCCGGAGCAGCCAGCGCCGCGGTGCCGGGCAAAGCGGCAGCGGTCACGCTCATCAACGGCGACCAGCTAGCCGTCAAGAGCTCTCCGGCCGGGGTGCAAGAGGTCGCGGTGCGCAAGGCTGGCGGCACCGACAGCCTGCTGAGTCTGCGGCTTGACGGTGCTAGCTACGAGATTCCTGCCGACGCGCTGCCCTATCTGGGGCACGGGCTTGACCCCGGACTGTTCAGCCTTGCAAACCTGCAGCGCGAGGAGAAATCGGACCGGCTGCCGGTGACGATCAGCTACACCGGCACCCGGCCCAGTCTGCCGGGCGTGAGCGTCACCCGGTGGGGCGGGGGCACCGCGAGGGGCTACCTGACCGCGGCCGGGGCGAGAGCGTTCGGGGCCGCGCTGGCCCGCCAGTTCGTCTCCGACCACGCTCGGGCGAGTTACGGCCAGGACGGCTTGTTCGCCGGCGGGGTGCGCATCGCGCTGGCCGGTGCGCCGGCGGTCACGACGCCGGTCCGCCCGGCCTACCAGATGCGCACGCTGACCGTGCTGGGCCGCAACCTGAATGGCGGCAAGGATTACGGCGACAGCATCATCGTCTTCAATGCCGCAAATCCGAACATCTTCGGCGGGCCAGACTTTGAGGGCCTCAGCTTCTTCTGGAAGGGCTCGGCCAAGTTCAGCGTTCCGGTCGGCGCCTACTGGGCGATTGGCGACTTCCTGACCTTCGGCAAGCACGGCAGCAACCCGCAGGAACGCCTGGTGGTGCTGCCGCAGTTCACGGTGAAGAACGCCACAACCGTCCGGGTGAATGAGCGCTCAGCCAGCAGCCAGATCGCCGCGACTACGCCGCGCAGCACTGTCGCGTCGCAGGTCAGCATTGACCTGATCCGCTCTGGCTTGCACGGCTCGGCGAACTCGTTCACCTTCATTGACAGCGGGATCTCGCTGTTCGTCAGCCCCACCACCACCAAGCCGACCGTCGGCGGGCTGCGTACCTACACTGCCGCGACACTGACGAACCCGCCGAAGACCAAAGGCACCCCGTACTTTTACAACCTGGATTTCCAGGGGCCAGACGGCATCATCCCGTCGCAGCATTACGTTGTCACGCCGGCTGACCTGGCGACCGTCAACGAGGTCTTCTATCAGGACGTCAAGTCACTTGGCGACTGGTTCGACTTTGGCGGATTCGCTGGCCAGCTTTCGGGCGGGCTATTCGCTGAAGGTATGCCGTTCCGCTTGCCTGCCCAGCAGGTCCAGTACTTCTCGGCAGGCCCTAGCATCGCCTGGCAGTTCCAGTACGTGCCGAACGTGAATTCCTTCGGCTTCTCCTTCATAAACGACGCATGGCGCACGCTGCCGGCGGGAGGCCAGCTGACCGAGGACTGGAACGCCTACCCGCTGCACCCGCAGCCGGGAGTTCAGCTCCTGAGCGGCGCACTCGCGGCCGAACTGCCGCAGTACCCGGCTGCGTTCCGCGTCGGCAAGTTCCTCGACTTGTCGGAGGTACCGTTCAGCGACAACTACTTCGGCCACCTCGGTGTCGGCTTTTACGGCCCCTTCAGTGAGACAATCGCCGACAGCTACGCCGTTTACCAGAACAGCAAGCGGGTCGCTCACGGGAACCCCGCGACAGTCGGAATCCTCCCCGTCAAGCTCAGCAGCAAGCCATCAGTCATCAGGTTCGTGCTGAACGCCGGCACCTGGGGCCCGCGGTATCCGCTGTCCCCGGCAAGCAGCACGGTCTGGACGTGGAAAACGCGGGCCGAGCCGGCCGCGACGGTGCCGCACAGCTGGTACTGCGGATACAAGATCGTCAATGGGAACGTCGGGCCGGATTACCGGTGCGCGATCCAGCCGCTGCTGACCCTGAACTACCAGGTCCAGGGGATGTCGCTGAGCGGTCAGACGGCGCCCGGCCCGCAGACCGTGGATGTCAGCGTGAGTCACGTCCAGCTCGCTGCGGCATCGGCGATCACTGGCCTGAGCGCGGCCTACTCGCTGAACGACGGGCAGAGCTTCCAGCCTACCGCGGTCACCGAGACAGGCGTCGGCCAGTTCAGCGTCGGCTTCAGCGCGCCAGCCGGCACGGACGTGACGCTGCGGGTCACCGCTACCGACGCGGCCGGCGGCTCGATCACCGAAACCATCGTGCGCGCCTACGGCGTCTCGTCCTGACCCAGCGAACAGGAGCACCAAGATGAGCCTCAGGTCCCGGCGGCCCAGCGCGCGCTACCAGTTTCTGCGGGGCCGCGTTGCGGTCAGCGCGGCGGCCGTCGCCGTGGCGGTGATGACTGCGGGCGCGGTGGCAGCCCAGTCGGCCCCTGCGCAGGCCGCCCGGCACGAGTCCGCCAGCCCGGCGTCGGGAATGCGGCGGGTGTGTCAGTGGCCGCCCGCTGCGGGCACGGCCTCCTGCTTCGCCTTGTACCAGCCGCAGACCTCGGTCAACCGGGCTATTGCCCGGGGACTGTCCGGGAAGGTGGCCCGGCCTCAGGGACTCACGCCGAAACAGATCGAGTCGGCCTACCGGCTTCCGGTCAGCCGGCAGTCGCACCAGACCGTGGCGGTCTCGATCGCCTACAACACTCCGCACCTGGCTTACTACCTGAGGGTGTACCGCAAGTACTTCGGGCTGCCGCCGTGCACGGTGAAGAGCGGCTGCTTCCGGGTGGTCAACCAGTACGGCGGCCGCAAGAACCTGCCGCCGTCCGGGCGGCTGTCGGGCTGGGACCTTGAAGTGACGCTGGATGTGTCGATGATCTCGGTGGCCTGCCCGCACTGCCACATCCTGGTAGTCGAGGCGAATAACGCCAATCTCGGGCCGCTCGGCGTGACCGACAAGACCGCCGCGCGGCTCGGCGCGCAGGTCATCAGCAACAGCTACGGCCAGCCGGAGAACACCCTGGCGATGACCTACGCGCATTACTACCGACTCAAGCATCACACCGTGGTGGTCGCCTCCGGTGACAGCGGCTTCACCTCTGCAAACTTCCCGGCGAACCTGGCCACGGTCACCGCCGTCGGCGGCACCGAGCTCACTCGGTCCCACGACCGGCGCGGCTGGCGGGAATCGGTCTGGAACAACTACGCTGGCGCGGGCAGCAGCGGCTGCTCCGCTTACGTGCGCCGGCCGGCCTGGCAGCACCGGGTACAGTGCCCGGGCCGGACGATCGCCGATGTCGCGGCCGTGGCGTGGAACGTGCCGATCTACAACAAGGCATGGGGCGGCTGGGTCACGGTGGGCGGCACCAGCGTTGCGGCCCCGCTGATCGCGGGAATCTACGGCCTGGCCGGCAACGGCGCCACAGTGACGACCAAGAACCTTTACCAGCACCCGCGGTTGTTCAACCACATCGGCATCGGCAACAATGCCTGGGATTTCGCGCCCATGTCGCCGAAGATCCGCTGCGGCAACGACTACCTGTGCGTGGCCACCTCCGGCTACAACGCGCCAACCGGCCTCGGCACCCCGGACGGCATCCGCGCTTTCTGACGGTCGGGAGTCTTGTCTGAGTCCTGGAAAGCGCCCGCCGCCTGAGGCGGATATCGATGTCGGGCTGGTGCGACGGCTTGTGGCTGCGCAGGCCGCGGAAGGGATTCCGCTGTCCGACGCTGAGCGTCCTGCCTTTCGTGCTCGGCTGCGGATCGACGACGCAACGTGGGAACGGGGACGAGGCTGGGCCCTAGATCTCGGCGTCCGGGCACTCGCGTTCGGCGGACCTCAGGACCTGCTTACGAAGGTCGGCAAATGTGCCCTAGAGGAGCTGACGATCGACGCCGGGACACCGATCGAGTGGCTTGACGAACCTGCGCTAGGCCGTGGCAGGCCGGGGCAGCGCGCGGGCCATCGTCAGCGAGGTTAGCTGAGTGAGCTGCACCTCGGTCTGGGACCGCAGGTGGTCGCGCATCTGCTCGGTGAATTCACGGCGGATGTCAGCTGGCCAGCTCAGCGAGGTCGCTCTGGTGTTCTCCACCCCGACGACCTCCTCGACGGAGCGGACGATCCGCTGCGTGTGTGCCTTGTGGACGGGCGTCTCGAACAGGCCGGTGCTAGCGACTACCTCGGTGTCGGCAAAGTGCGGTCGCCTGACCCAGGCACCGCCATCGTCGCTGCGGGCGACCCACATGCCGCGCAGTGCAGCGCCGAAAGGGTCGTCGTAGCCCTCGCCCGTTTCTAGCAGGGCGAGCCAGCCGCCGGGTCGCAGGAGTCGCGCGGACTTGCGGAACCTGACCTCGGGGTCGACCCAGTGAAATGCAGTGCCGGAGACGATCAGGTCGAAGGATGCATCGTCCGCGGCGAAGTCCTCGAAGGTGGAGACCTGGAGCGACAGCGCGGAGCCATCGAGACGGCGCCGGGTGGCAGCGATCATCGACGGGCCGATGTCGATGGCTGTCAGGCGGAACCCGTAGCGTGCCAGGCTCTCAGTGAGCTGGCCAGTGCCGCAGCCGACTTCGAGGACCTCGCTGCCGGCGCCAGCCGCGGCCGTCGCGATGACGAACTCGACGATGTCGATGGGGTACCCGAGCCGGGACGCCTCATAGAGCCGGGCGACACCGTCAAACAGCGTCCGCTGGTGCTGCCGCTTGTTGCGCTCCCGCTCGGTTTCGGCTGCAAACTCCATAGCCTGACATTAAGGGCACTACGTCCGATGCCAAACTAGTGGCTATGCCAGCCATGCCGCCTGCCTTTGCAACCGATCCGGCCACCGCCGCCTATTACGAGCAGCGGGCGGGGGAGTACGACGAGTGGTACACCGGTCACGGCAGGTTTGCCGAGCGGGACCGGCCTGGCTGGGAGGCTGGCGTCGAGGAGGTCATCGATCTGGTACGACGGCTGCCACCCGCCCGGACACTTGACGTGGCGTGCGGGACCGGGTTCTTGACCAGGCACCTGCGCGGATCGGTCGTCGGGATCGATCAGAGCGCGTCCATGGCCGGGATTGCCAGATCGCGTCTGTCTGACGGGACGGCCCTGGTTGGTGACGGACTGCGTCTCGCAGTCGCCGATCGTGCCTTCGACAGGGTTTTCACCGGCCATTTCTACGGGCACCTCCCTCCCGCGGAGCGGACGGCCTTCCTGTCCGAAGCCCGCCGGGTCGCCGGCGAGCTGGTCGTGGTGGACTCAGCCCGGCGGCCTGGCGTGGAAGCCGAGCAGTGGCAGCAACGCGTGCTCAATGACGGCTCCCGTCACTGGGTCTACAAGCGGTATCTCTCCGGCCATCAGCTCTGCGAGGAGATCGGCGGCCAGGCACTGCTCGACGGGCAGTGGTTTGTCGTTGCCCAGGTTTCCTGGTCTTGATGCGCCCTGCGACCCCTCGCTGGCCAGTACCGAATCTCTCCCATCAGGAAATTAATGTCGCTATCTCCTGACCAGCGCCTTTTGATGTCCCGGGATCAACGGAGGTTAGCTGCCTCGTCGTTTTCACAGACCGCTAGCGGGGAGTGGTTCTGACAGCGATATGAGGGGAGGATTCGATGACCCTGCACAAGATGGCAGCGAGCGCCGGGCTCGCCATCGGCCTGGCCACGGCAGGCTGGAGCATAGCGGCGACTGCCGGGACGGCAGCGGCCGGCGTCAGCACGAGGGCCGGTGACGCCAGTTTGACCGCCAGTCGCGCCACTTCGCCGGTTTCGAGCCAAGATCGCATGTTCATGGACCAGGCATCGGAGATCAACTTGACCGAGATCTCGCTCGGCAGGTTCATGGAAGCACGTGCCAGTATGACGGCAGAACGCAAACTCGGCGCTCGTTACGCCCGTGACCACACAACGGCGCAGGCCAACCTCAGGGCACTAGCCTCGCGCCTGCACGTGACCCTGCCCACGACAGCCGGCGCCAAGAATGCAGCCACGGTGGCTCGAATCGAGGCGCAGAAGGGCAGGAGCATGGACGACTCGTTCGTCAGTGCCTCTATCAGCGGCCACAAGGCAGCCATCGCCATATTCAGGAAGGAGGAGAGCGCGGGCAGCAATTCGGCAGTAAAGGCATATGCCTCTCACTACTTGCCTATGCTGCAGACGCACCTGAGGATGGCCGAGCAGGCGGAGTCCGCGTTGCGTGCCATGTCCGGCAAATCGTAGGGGGGCTGCGCGAGCCATGGACCGCGGCCGCTGAGCCCGCCGGACACCCGGAGCAGCCTGGCGAGACTAGCTCATCAATTCGAGCGCTATGACAGACGCGGTCAGCCCGTGGGCAGTTTCAATGTCGTGACCGGTCAGGGCCTTCCATCGGTCAAGGCGATACCTGGCGCTGTTCGGATGGATATGAAGCTGGCGTGCGCACGCGCTGACTGAGTACCGGCATCCTGAATAGGCTCGGACAGTCTCAGCAAGATCCGGATGCCGCCGGGCCACTGCCATCGTCGGCTGAAGAATCGCCTCGAACCGAGGCTTGATCGCCTTGAGGGACGACATCAGCCAGTCCTGCTCGAACTCGACCACCCGGCGGTTCTCATTCGTGCGTTCAGCGGCATCCTGAGCGTCCAGAAGGGACACCGCCGCGCCGGCCAGACCAGGGCGGGGAATCCCGATGCCTATTCTGGCTGTCGGCCGGATCGCATCGACCGCGGCGCGGATCTGCGCGGCTGTGACGCCCTGGGCGACGACGACAACGTGCCGTTCGTGATAAGTGCAGGTGACCCGCCAGCCCGCCGAGTGCAGTGCCTCCGCCAGGCGGTCGGCGGCGTCAGGGCGGCCGAGCCCGGCTACGCACGCGACCACGAAGTCACCGTCGACCTGGTATCCGAGCTCGGCGGCGATCGTGTCGTCGACGGCCGTCCTGCCTGTCAACTGGTCCATGAGCTCGCGCTCGCGCTCGAGCCGGTCACTGCGGCGCACCTCGGTCTCCGCCGCGTGCCCCTCGGCGACGGCCGCGCTGAGGCGGTGAAACCACAGCCACAGCAGGCTGACCACGGACGCGAGGGCGCTGTCGAGCGGCGGCTTTGACTCCCGCGCGTCGCGGAGCAACTCGGCCCAGATCTCCCGGTAGGCGATGTGATAGGCCTCGATGACATCGGGAAGCGTCATCCCGGCCGCGGCCCGGCGGTGTCCCACGCGGCGCGCATGCTCCATCGCGCTCGAGGTCGGGCCTGACCCGCTCACCAGGCCGCCGACGGCGTCGCGGATCTGACGGTCGACATCCGCCGAGTGCTCGCCATACGCCAGGGCGCTGTACCCGGGGATCTCCGTGCGGATGCGCGCCGTGATCTCCGGCGTGACGCGATCGAGACGCGCGGCCAGTCCCGCGAACAGCGCGCGTGTGCCCGGCATGGCCACCGGCTCGGCAACCTTCGTGGTTTTCACGATATCTCCGTCATAAGATCTGAAATCTGTCAGTAGAATAGCTGCTCCTTTGGTGTGAACCTGGTGATATTCACGAGTACCAAGCACTAGGGCGGTACGTTGACGATTCAACCCAAGGACCGCTACACCGCCGAGACCGGTGACGCGCAGATGACCGGCGTCCAGGCGCTCGTGCGCCTGCCGCTGAACGTGCGCCGCGCTGACCGGTCCAGCGGACTCAACACGGCCGCGTTCATCTCCGGATACGAGGGCTCGCCGCTCGGCGGTTACGACCTTGAGTTGCAGCGGCATCAGCAGGTGCTCGACTCCTGCGATGTGGTGTTTCGCCCCGCGGTGAACGAGGAGCTCGCCGCCACCGCGGTGCAGGGCGCCCAACTGGCTTCGGGTCTGGCCGATGCCAGGGTCGATGGCGTGACCGGGTACTGGTACGGCAAGTCACCTGGCCTTGACCGGGCCACGGACGCGCTGAGGCACGCGAACCTGATGGGCACGGCCCCGCGCGGTGGCGCGGTGGCGTTCGTCGGCGACGACCCATCGGCGAAGTCGTCGACCGTTCCTGGCGCCTCGGAGATTCTGCTCTCCGATCTCGGGATGCCTATCCTCTACCCGGCCGATCCGCAGGACGTGCTCGACCTCGGGACGCATGCCGTGGCGATGTCGCGCTGTTCCGGCCTCTGGGTCGCGCTGAAGATCGTCACGAATGTCGCTGACGGGACAGGCAAGGTCCGGGTCGACAGCGACCGCCTCGCGCCCGTCGCGCCCGAAGTACGGTGGCGCGGAGAGCGGTTCGAGCACCATGTCAACGCGCGAATGTTTCAGCCGGACCTGTCGGAGATGGAACGGAGCCGCGAGGGCATCCGCCTGGACGCCGCGCGGGCCTACGCTCAGGCCAACCGCTTGAACAAGGCTGAGAGCTTCGGAACCACCCCGAGGATCGGGATCGTCGCCGCCGGCAAAACCTACCTCGACATGCGACAGGCACTCCGCATCCTCGGACTGGACGGCGCAGGACTAAATGCGGCGGGCGTGCGGCTGCTCCGGCTGGCCATGATCCATCCGCTGATCCCGGCGGAGATCGCCGCGTTCGCCGAAGGACTGGACGAGATCATCGTCGTCGAGGAGAAACGCGGCTTCGTTGAGTCGGCCGTCAAGCAGGTCCTCTACGGCACTCCGGCCGCGCCCCGTGTGACGGGCAAGACGACTCCAGAGGGCACCGCGCTGTTCGCCGCAGATGGCGAACTCGACGCCGACAGCGTCGCCGCCGGGCTGGCTAGCCGGCTGAGCACCCTGCCAGGGTTCGAGACGGTAGCTGCCTGGCAGGCGGCCCGCGCCAGGGAACGCACGCCTGCGCTGCTGCCGCTAGTCGCCCGTACTCCGTATTTCTGCTCAGGCTGCCCACACAACACGTCGACGAGGGTTCCTGGCGACTCGCTCGTCGGCGGCGGCATCGGCTGCCACGCGCTTGTGCTGATGATGACCCCGGACACCGTCGGAACTGTCGTCGGACTGACCCAGATGGGCGGGGAAGGCGCCCAGTGGATCGGCATGGCTCCCTTCCTGACGGATGGCAAGCACCTGCTGCAGAACATCGGCGACGGGACCTTCCACCACTCCGGCAGTCTGGCTGTGCGGGCGGCCGTGGCCGCTGGCGTGAACGTGACCTACAAGCTCCTGTACAACTCGGCAGTTGCGATGACCGGCGGCCAGCAGACAGCGGGCGCGATGCCGATCCCGGCGCTCACGCGGATGCTCGTCGCTGAAGGGGTGCGCCGCATCATCGTGACCACGGAGCAGGTCAGCCGGTATCGCGGTGTCCGCCTGGCGCCCGGCGTGCAGGTCTGGCATCGCGACCGGCTCGTCGCGGCCCAGGAGGAGTTGAGCCGCGTGCCGGGTGTCACGGTCCTCATCCACGATCAGGAATGCGCGACGGAGCTGCGCCGCAAGCGCAAGCGCGGGCTGGCGCCCGACCCCGTAGCGCGGATCATGATCAATGAGCGAATCTGCGAGGGATGCGGCGACTGCGGGGTGAAGTCGAACTGCCTGTCCGTCCACCCCGCCGACACCGAGTTCGGCCGCAAGACCGGCATCGACCAGTCGTCTTGCAACAAGGACTACTCTTGCGTGGCCGGCGACTGCCCCTCGTTCGTTTCTGTCGTTCCCGATACGAGGCCCGATAGGCGCGGCCGATCGCCTGCCCTGGCCCTGGACGCCGGCGACATCCCCGACCCCGCTGGCATCTCCGGCCTGACCGCCGGGATCCACACCACGCGGATCACCGGCATCGGCGGCAGTGGCGTGGTCACGCTCGCCCAGGTCCTCACCGCAGCGGGCATGCTGGCCGGACGCGAGGTCCGGACCCTCGACCAGACTGGCCTGGCCCAGAAGGGCGGCGCGGTCGTCTCCGACATAAAGATCAGCTCCACCGCCATCGACCAGAGCAACAAGGTGTCCGCCGGGGAGTGCGACCTGTACCTCGGCTGTGACCTCTTGGTCGCCGCCGATGCCAGGAATCTCGCCGTGACTGCCCCGGAGCGCACCGTCGCCGTGGTGTCCACGTCAAGGATCCCGACCGGAACGATGGTGGCGGACGCGTCTGCTCAGTTCCCCGATGTTGACGCCGTCAGCGCGCGGATCGGGGAGGCGACCCGGGCGGAACGGTCGGTGTTCGTCGATGCCCGCAGGCTGTCGGTCATGCTGCTCGGCAGCGACCAGTTCGCCAACATCTTCCTGACCGGAGTGGCGTTCCAGGCCGGTGCGCTGCCGCTGCCCGCGGCTGCGATCGAGGAGGCGATCGAGCTCAACGGGGTGCAGGTCCGGCAGAACCTCCAGGCATTCCGGCGCGGACGGCAGTACGTCAGCGCCCCGGACGCGTTCGCGTCCGCACTCGCCACGCTGGCGCCGCCGGCAGCCGCGCATGAGCCGACCACCGCCGAGCGCGCGATCATCGACACGGTGGGTAGCTCTCCCGGTTCTGAACTTGAGCGCCTGATCACGATACGGGTCCCCGATCTCGCCGCTTACCAGAGCTTGAGATACGCACGCGATTACGCAGAGTTCGTCTCTCGGGTGCATGAGGCCGAGCAGCGGACTGCTGCGGGCACGGAACTTTCCGTTGCGGTCGCCAGGTACCTGTACAAGCTCATGGCGTACAAGGACGAGTACGAAGTCGCCAGGCTTTCGCTGGACCCGCAGGCCAGGGCGGCGGTACGCGCCGAATTCGGCCCCGGCGCTAAGGAGTACTACCTGCTCCACCCGCCGATCCTGCGTGCGCTCGGCAGGAAGAACAAGATTCGCCTGGGGCCGTGGTTCCGGCCGGCGTTCGTCCTCTTGCGTATGCTCAAGCCGCTGCGTGGGACCGCTTTCGACCCGTTCGGGCACACTCGGGTGCGACGAACCGAACTCGAGCTGATCAGCGAGTACCGGACCATGATCGAAAGCGCGCTGGCGACGCTGAGCGAGGAAACATACGTGCGCACTGTCGAACTGGCCGCCTTGCCCGACATGATCCGCGGTTATGAAGAGATCAAGCTGGCCAGTGCCGACAGATACCGGGCGCGAGTGCGAGAGCTCACCATGGATCCGGCCGTTGTCGGCAGCTGACCAGGAGAGGTCGTCCGGTCAGCCAGTTACCGGCTGACACGACGGCTCTGCCGGGCCAGGTGGCTGATCCGTCTGGCCGGGGGCTTGCGGCGGGCCCGAGTGCAAGCCCGCCGGGCCGGTCAAGAGATGGGGCCATTAGTCTCTTGGGCCGGCCCGGCGGGCGAATGCTCCGCGCCGCGGGTGCGGCCAAGGCGCGGTGCCTCTGTAGATACGTCCGCAGCCGCGGCCCCGTTCAGCCCGATCAGGAATTTCATCGCTGCGAATCTGGCGGACGGTCATTCAGTCGCGCCGGGCCAGCATTTCATCACTTGGTCCTTTCGCTGGCCCGGACCGACGCCGGCGGCAGCTGCCTGCGGGTGCTGGCCAGCAGGTGGTCGGTTCCGCTGCGGCGCGCGGTGGCGCCGTTGCTTACAAGTGAATGCTGAGCAGCAGGTGGCCAGTGTTGGTCTCGACACGCAGCGCGGTCAGCTGGCTGGCGTGGAAGGCGGTGATGGCGTCGATGCGGGCTGAGCCGCCGTAGGTGGCCTCCCAGCTGCCGGCTATGTCGCTGCCGTTAGGAGTGACAGCGACCAGGATGCACCGCTGGTTCGCCGGCAGCCCCGTCGCGGTCAAGTCGATCTGCGTGCCGGTCGGAGTGTCTTGTAGCCGCGCGCTTCCGCTGACACCCGTCGCGGCATCAGCGCCGGGGAAGGTGCGCGCCGACCCTGCGGTGGTGACCAGGACCGCGACGACGGCGGCGGCGACCGCGCCTGCGGCGGTCGCCGCCCCCACGAGCAGCCGTCGTCGTCGTCGCCGCCGCGGCTGCGTGCCCGCTGGCCGCTTCGCCGGGAACCGTGTGACTGACCCCCGGTGCGCCTGCTTCGGCCGCGGGCCGCGGGAGCTGTCAGCCGGGAAGGCCGGCTCCGGGCTCATGATGGCCGGGGAGCAATCTCGCGGCGAATCTCCGGCAGCGGAGCCCCATTGGGGGGTCAGGTCAGGCGGCAAGCGCGTGTCACCGGCCCTGGGTTCCTGCTCGTCCGGCATGGTGGGGAGCAGGGCGACCAAGTCCGCAACCCGAAGCATGGCGAGCCAGTCCCCGACGGGGTGCAGGTCGTTGTAGTCGGCCCGGCAGCCGGGGCAGGCCGTCAGGTGGCGGCTAAGCCGGTCAAGCTCCCGCGCCTGGAGGGCGCCGACAATGCAGGCGCCGATGTCGCCCCGCCACTGCGGGCATGAGCGGCTCATCTGACTCCCCTTCTCCGTTTCCTGGCGCTGTCATGCGGGTGCGAAGCAACCCCGGTCAGTAGCCGTAGCCACCGCTACCGCTACCGCTGCTGCTACTACCGCTGCTGCTGCCGGCGCCCTTGCCGGTGCCGGCCGGGGCGCCACTGGCGGTGATGGCCTCCCAGGTGAGTTTGGGCCCGCCGAATTGGTCGGAGTAGCCGTTGCCCATCGCCTGGCCGGGCGCGGTGTCCAGCTTGAACGTGTACAGCGGCAGGCCGTTGTAGGTGACCTGGGTCGCGCCGCCAGGACGGCGAACCGTGGCCAGCTTGCCCGGCAGGCCGCTGCTGCTCAGACTGGCGGAGCTGGTGGTGAGTGGCGTCCAGAAAGTTGTGCAGGTGCCCGTGCAAATGATCTTGCCGTTGGCCTCCGAGGGTGTCTTGATCGCATACAGCGTCCTCCCGGACTTGTTCACCAGGATGTTGCCGACGCCGCTGATCTTGCGGGCCGACACCAGGTTCGCGCTGGCTGCCGCCTGCGCGGCGCTGCTGGCACCGCCTGATGCGCTGGTTCCGGCCGAGCCTGAGCCGCCTCCGGCAGACCCGCTCGATGAGCCGCATGCGGCCACCAGCGCTGCCGCTGCCGCTATACCCGACAAGGCGGCGCTGCGTCGTAGCACGCGCTGCCGGCCCCGGCTCGGCCTCGGGCTGATACCAGGCCCCGCCTGACGGTATGTGCCTGACATGGTGATGGTCCTTCCTGCTTGGTTGGTGTCCCTTGCCGGAGGTCAATACGCAGGAGGCTCAGTCTGTGTTCAATCCGGATGGGACCGGAATCTGCCGTCGCGCCCGGGTCAGCAGGGGCGCCGGCCCCAAGCAGTTGCGGCTTAGCCGAAGCTGCAGCGCCCGCGCATGCCGGTGAACGCCCGGCCGGTCACCGGCGTATCACTGCTCATGACAACCCAAACTTGGCTGGCTGGAGGAGCGCAGCGGCTGCAGGCGAGACTCTTGCTCCGAGTGACCGGGGCAGGCCTGCTGATCGCCAGCGCCGGAGTGCACCTCGATCTCTATGCGACCGGTTACCGAACAATCCCGACAATCGGCTGGCTGTTTCTGATTCAGGTGATCGCCGGACTCGCGCTCGGGCTGGTGGTTCTGGCGACCGGCCGCCGCCTGTTCGCGGCTGCGGGGGCCTTGTTCGCGCTGCTGACGCTGGGCGGGTACCTGCTGAGCGTCCAGGTCGGCCTGTTCGGGTTCCGTGAGGTACGCACGACGGCTGGCATCACAGCCGGGCTCCTCGAGGTGATGGCGTTTGCGCCGCTGGCGGTGCTGGCGGTCACGCAACGTGCTCCGGTCTGGTGCGGGCTCCGATACAAGCGACACGGCCCCTTGCAGGAGGCGCCGCCGCAAGCGCGGAACCGGCGGGCCGGCCTGGTGAGCGCCGCACTCACCGCGCGACTCACCGGGCGGCAGGCTGGCATCGGCGCCGCCGTTGTATCGGTCATTGCGCTCAGCCTGATGGCAGGAGTGCTGGCCGGCAGCGTCGGCGGCACCGGCGGCATCTCGGGAGGCCAGGCGGCGGTTGGCAGCGCGCTGCGCAGCAATAGCGTCGGCGGGAGGATGCTGCTGGCAAACGCTGACGGCCGGACGGTGTATTACTTCGCGGCGGACAGGCCGGACAAGACGACGTGCTACGGCGACTGTGCGCTGTACTGGACTCCAGTTGCCGGCCCGCTGAGCGCCGGTCCGGGTGTTACCGGGAAGCTCGGCACCATCAGGCGGAACGGCGGAGAACTGCAGGAAACTTACAACGGGCGGCCGCTGTACACCTACGTCGGTGACAACGGCCCGGGGCAAACGAACGGCAACGACGTCGACCTCAACGGCGGCTACTGGTATGACCTTCCGGTGAGCGGGTAGCCAGGGCAGGCGACGGGTGCGGAGCGTTGTCAGCCAGGCTGTCCCATCGCTGGGCACCGGCACCCCGTCACCGGACGGCAGTGACGGTTACCAGGTTTCTGCTCGCGGTCGTCACCTGGAGGCTGGCAATGTCTGCGAGCCGCCAAGCGGCGCTGGCGGGGATGGTCATAGGTCGGCGAGCCCAGGCCTGCCAGGTGCCAGCGATCTCGCTTCCGCCGCTGCGAGAACGGACGATGAGCCAGCAGGTCTGATTGAGCGGCAGACCCGCCGCCTCCAGCCGGATGCTCGTGCCCCAAGACGTTGCACTCAGCCTCACGCTGACGCGTACATGCGTGACCGGGTTCGCGCCAGACAGCGTGACAGTGGCAGGAGCGACCTTGGCGGTCGGCTGGTTCGCTCCAGGCTGGGCGAACCAGAATCCGCCGGCCGCGCCAACCGCCGCAGCCGCTGCGACCGCCGCTATGCCCCGCCAGCGCACAGGCCGGGCTCGGTCCATTGCGGCTGGCGGTTTCCCGGCCCGCGTCCTCCGGGCGCGGAAGGCCTGCGCCACCCGTTCCGGCCCACGTCGGCTGGCAGCCGGGGAGTCGGCTCGGATGAGGCTGGCCGGGACGCGGGCCAGCAGCGCTGGCAGCGGCTGCAGGCGCTCAAGCTCGGCCCGGCACGACTGACAGGCAGGCAGGTGAGACTCAATGAGCAAGCATTCGGCCTCGTCGGCCGCGCCAAGCGCGTACACGCCCAGGCGCACAGTAACCGGGCAGGTCATATCCCCGTGATCCCCTGCTCCTCCAGCAGCCTGCGCAGAACACGCAAGCCATAAAAACACCTCGACCTGACCGTCCCCTCCGGAATGCCCAAAACGACGGCAACCTCAGCCACCGAGCGCCGGTTATAGAACAGCTCGACGATGACCCGCCGGTGGTCGGCGCTGAGCGAGTTCAGGACCGAGGCAATCACCAGCGCATCAACGACGCCATCGACCCCGTCCCCGGCCGGCGGCGGGAGCGCCTCATCCAGCGGCACCTCCGCCGGTCTCGCCCGGCGCCGCCGGTGATAAGACGAGATGGCAACATTGCGAGCCACGTTATGCAGCCACGACCCCGCACAGTCACGAGACAACTCCCCTGCATGCTGCCAGCCCCGCAGCATCGTCTCCTGAACCACATCCTCGGCCGCCTGCCGATCCCCGTTTACCATCGGCAGCACAAACCAGGTCAGCGGCACCCGATACGCCGCTAGCCACGCAACATCGTCGTCGGAGCCCGAAGCCGCCATGCCAGTTCTTACGCCCCGCACCAGCGCGGCGTTCAGCTCCACGCCAGATCCGCAAGCGATGTAACTGAAGTCACTTTGCGCTCATGCTGCAAAGCCAGGACGCCTAGCCCGTCGTCCGAGGCGGCGTTCGAGCCGCGGTCGCGGCGGCCGAAGACCTCACCCACCGCGATCAGCGACGAGGTTGTCGAGCTGATCACCCGGTTGCGTAAGGAGCTGGCCGGTCAGGGCCTGGACGCCGGGCCGCACACCATCGCCTGGCACCTGGAACACCATCATCAGATCCGGGTGTCGGCGGCGACGATCAGCCGGTACCTCACCCGGCAGGGGTTAAATGGCTGACCGCCCGGCCCCCGGCCGCCACCCTGGCCGGCCTGCAGGCCCAGCTCGATGAGTTCACCGAGGTCTACAACCACCGGCGGCCGCACCGCTCCCTGCCCCACCGGGCCACCCCCGCCGTCGCTTACACCGCCCGGCCCAAAGCCGTCCCCGGCGACCGCACCACCGACACCCACCACCGCGTCCGCGCCGACATCATCGACGGCACCGTCACCGTCACCCTCCGCCACGCCGGACGCCTCTACCACATCGGCGTCGGCCGCACCCACGCCCGAACCCGCGTCCTGCTCCTGGTCCGCGAGCTGGACATCCGCATCATCAACGCTGCCACCGGCGAACTCCTCCGCCAGCTCACCCTCGACACCGGCCTGAACTACCAGCCCACCGGCCGGAGCCGCCCAGCAAGTCCGCGCAAACGATCAAACCCCGAACCCTGACGTGGGTTCGGGGTCATTCCGATGTCTTGCGACATCACACGGGGTGAGCGATGGGATTCGAACCCACGACATCCAGGACCACAACCTGGCGCTCTAACCAACTGAGCTACGCCCACCATGACCGCCTGACACCTTAATGTCACGGCGGCCTACGAAGCATACCGGGCGCTGGTCAGTCTGCAGAACCGGATTGCCCGTCAGCCGCGGGCTCCGCGGTGAAACGAGCCGCAAGCTTGCGCGCGGTCGCGGTATCCGGGCCCGGCTGGGGCACGAACACGGCTTCCCGGTAGTACCGGAGTTCCCGGATGCTTTCCCGGATGTCGGC
>Ga0335075_10006420_pt1 | contig 18169 bp, 15 predicted proteins | sample Lox_Sample_24_FD_206723 | JGI IMG/M metagenome (GOLD analysis project Ga0335075, IMG submission 206723) | Soil microbial communities from Loxahatchee National Wildlife Refuge, Florida, United States - Lox_Sample_2.4 | ecosystem: Environmental > Terrestrial > Soil > Wetlands | place: USA...
CCGGTCCTTCGGCCATCACCGCGGCGCTCGCGCTGAGCGGGCTGCCGGTCGACCGCTTCTGTTTCGAAGGCTTCCTGCCGGCCGCGGCCCGCGAACGCCGGGCCCGGCTCGGCCTGCTGGCGGGCGAGGCGCGCACCATGGTGTTCTTCGAGGCTCCGCACCGCATCGTCGACAGCCTCGTTGACATGTCAACACAATTCGGCGCCCGGCGGCCGGCGGTGATCGCGCGCGAACTGACGAAGCTGCATGAAACCGTCTACCGCGGGACGCTCGAGGAACTGTGCGCCCTTGCCACGCGCGCTCCGAACCTGCAGCGCGGTGAGATCACGCTGGTGGTGCAGGGCGCACAGCAGGCGCGGTCGGGCGTGGACCAGGCGCTGCTGCGCCGTGCGTTGGAACTGCTGCTGAATGAACTGCCGCCCGCCAAGGCGGCGGCCATCGCCGCGCAGCTCGCGGGCGCTCGCCGTGCGGACGCCTACGACCTCGCCGTCCAGCTGCGCGGCGGCGGACAGTAGTTGAGCCTTGGCCCGCAAGTCCGTATGGTGGTCGGCGAAGTCGGCCGGGTAATCGCTGCGCTCCCTCGGTGGGGGCGTGGAGGAAAGTCCGGGCTCCCGCGAATGACGTGCCAGGTAACGCCTGGGGGGCGTGAGCCCACGGAAAGTGCAACAGAGAGCAGACCGCCTAAGTCACCCTCCGGCAACGGAGGGTGGCCGGTAAGGGTGAAACGGTGCGGTAAGAGCGCACCGCGCCGGTGGCAACATGCGGCGGCTAGGTAAACCCCACGTGGAGCAAGGCCAAATAGGGAAGCAGCCTCGTGCCGCCCGGCGGCAAGGGGCAGCGTCGATTCGTGCGCGCTTCCGGGTAGGCCGCTTGAGGCCTCCGGTGACGGGGGACCCAGAGGAATGATTGCCCTCGACAGAACCCGGCTTACAGGCCGACTTCATTTTTACAGTACCGCAGGTCGTGACCTACTGTATAAGCTTTCTCAAGCAACCTTCTGATACATAAGAAGAGTAGTGCCGTGGACTTGGTCAAAGCCGTGCGATTTGACCATAAGTCTTTGTGACACCGGCAAATTTTTCCGCGCTTTCAATTGACATATTGGACCGTAGATTCCTATAGTCGCTCCCAGGTGGGAAAAAGTGGGAGGGAGTGGGATTTTTATCCCACATCGGTCTAGGTCTCATGTTTCGCGGTGCAGCAAAGGTCACTCTCGACGTCAAGGGGCGGATGTCGCTCCCCACGCGCGTGCGGGACACCCTGGCGCAGACCGGGGAGCGGCGGGTCGTGGCCACGGTCGACCGCGACCAGTGCGTGCTGCTGTACCCCCCGGCCGACTGGGAGCAGCTGCAGGAGCGCCTCATGGACCTGCCGAACCTCAATGCCGAGGCCCGCTGGCTGCAGCGGCTGATGGTCGGGTATGCCACGGACCTGGATGTCGACAGTCATGGCCGCGTACTGATCCCGCAGGAGCTGCGCGATTTCACCGGCCTGCAGCGCGACGCCATGCTGTTCGGGCAGGGCAACCACCTCGAGTTATGGGACGAGATCGCCTGGAAACACGCTTCCATGGCTTCCATTGCGCCGGCGCAGCGCACCTCTGCGCCGGCAGCCGGATTGGATGAACTGAAGCTGTCGGCCGGTTTGCGTAGCGAACCGCCAATAGAAAAGTGACCGGACTCATGGACGAGCACGCTCCGGTGCTCGTCGATGAAGTCCACGCGGCATTGGGTCTGAGGGCGGGTGGGTACTATGTCGATGCGACGTTCGGGCGCGGCGGCCACACGGCATGCATTCTCGAGACCTTGGGTGGAGAAGGCCACGTGCTCGCGATCGATCGCGACCCACAGGCCATCGAGGCCGGCCGCAGGCGCTTCGCCGACGACCTGCGCCTCACGCTCCAGCACGCGCCGTTTTCGGAGCTTGCGACTCTTGTGCAGGCGCATTCGCAGGGCCAGCAATGCGCTGGCGTGCTCTTCGACCTTGGCGTTTCATCGCCGCAGCTCGACGAACCGGCGCGAGGTTTCAGCTTCCGGGCCGATGGTCCGCTCGATATGCGCATGGACCCGACACGTGGTGAGCCGGTTGCTGCATGGCTCGCCCGCGCGGGCGTCGACGAGATGCGCGAGGTGATCGCGACGCTCGGCGAGGAGCGCTTCGCGCGCCGCGTGGCGCAGGCCATCGCGAACGCGCGCGAGCGCGCACCGCTCACCCGCACGGGCCAGCTCGCCGAACTGGTGGCGCGCGCGGTACGCACGCGCGAACCGGGCAAGCATCCGGCGACCCGCACCTTCCAGGCACTGCGCATGTTCATCAACGACGAACTGGGACAGCTGCAAGCCGGCCTCGCCGCGGCCCTGGACGTGCTGGCCCCCGGCGGCCGGCTGGCCGTCATCAGTTTCCACTCGCTCGAGGACCGCAGCGTCAAGCAGTTCATGGCGCGCCATGCGCACGTGGATCCGGCCCTGGCGCGCCTGCCGGTCATCCCGCCGTCGGCACGCCCGCGACTGCAGCTCGTCGGCCGCAAGCAGCGGCCCGGCGCCGCGGAACTGGCGCGCAATCCGCGCGCGCGCAGCGCGCTGCTGCGGGTCGCCGAGAAACTGCCATGAAGCTCTCGCGCGCAACGTTCTACGGGGTGCTGCTGCCGCTGTTGTGGGTCGCGGCACTGGGATCGGCCGCCGGCGACGTATGGTGCAAGCATCGCACCCGCGGCATGTTCATGCAGCTGCAGAAGCTCTCGGAACAGCGTGACAACCTCGATATCGAGTGGGGTCAGTTGCAGCTCGAGCAGAGCGCCTGGTCGCAGCATGCCTTCGTGGAAAACGTCGCGACCAACCGCCTGCACATGGCGACTCCGCCGGCGCAGGAGATCAAGATCGTTTCGCCATGAGGTCGAGGAATCCACGTGACCGGACCGCAGGCTCGTTTCGCTGGCGCGTCTGGGTGATCCTGGGACTGCTGGGGACGGCGGGCGCGGGCCTGCTTGCCCAGGCGGCCCGGCTGCAGCTGTACCGGCACGACTTCTACGCGTCCGAAGGCAACGAACGTTTCACCCGCGTCGCCACCATCACCGCGCATCGCGGCATGATCACCGACCGCAACGGCGAGCCGCTCGCCATCAGCACGCCGGTGGACTCGGTGTGGGTCAATCCCCAGGAGCTGGCCACGGCGTCGGACCAGATTCCGCATCTGGCGCAGGTGCTGAAGCTCGACCGCCAGGAACTCACCCAGCGCATCACCAGCAACGAGGACCGCGAATTCCTCTACGTCGCCCGGCACCTGCCGCCGGCGGATGCCGAAAAAGTGCGCGCCCTGGGGATTCCCGGCGTCTACCTCAAGCGCGAGTATCGCCGCTACTACCCCTCCGGCGAAGTGACCGGCCAGATGCTCGGCTTCACCAACATCGACGACGCCGGCCAGGAAGGGCTCGAGCTCGCCTTCGATCACTGGCTCGCGGGCACCGATGGCGCGAAGCGCGTGATCCAGGACGGCTTTCAGCGCGTGGTGCAGGACGTGGAGAGCATCCGCGAAGTCAGCCCGGGGCACGACCTGCGGCTGTCGATAGACCTGAGCATCCAGTACCTGGCCTACCGCGAACTGAAGGCCGCGGTCCGGGATCAGCGGGCCAAGGCCGGCAGCATGGTGGTGCTCGACGTGCGCACCGGCGAGATCCTGGCGATGGTCGACCAGCCGGGATTCAACCCCAACGACCGGGAGGCCGCCGATCCGGCCGACTATCGCAACCGCGCGGTGACGGACATCCTCGAGGCCGGTTCGACCCTCAAGCCGTTCTTCGTCGCGGCCGGACTGGAGTCCGGGCGCTACGACGATCACAGCATCATCGATACCTCGCCGGGCTACATCCGGGTCGGTGCGCGGGACTTCTCCGACGAGCATCCGCTCGGGCGGATCGACCTCGCGACCATCCTCGCCAAGAGCTCGAACGTCGGCATGATCCATCTGGCGCTGTCGCTGCCGCCGAAGGCGATCTGGACGACGTTGTCCCAGCTCGGCCTGGGCCAGGTCACCGCCAGCGGCTTTCCGGGCGAGTCCGCCGGCGTACTGAACAACTACGTGCACTGGCGGCCCATCAGCATCGCCACCATGTCGCATGGCTACGGCCTGTCCGTGACGCCGCTGCAGCTGGCACAGGGCTACGCGACCTTCGGTGCCATGGGGGTGCGCCGCCCGGTGTCGTTCCTGCCGGTCACCTCGCCACCCGCCGGCGAGCGGGTATTGAGCGAGCGCACCTGCCGGGAACTGGTGACCATGCTGGAATCGGTGGTGGCCGCCGAAGGCACCGGCACCAAGGCCGCCATCTACGGCTACCACGTCGCGGGCAAGACCGGGACGGCCTACAAGGCCGAGGACGGCGGCTATTCGACCGATCTGTACATGTCGGTATTCGCCGGCGTGGCTCCGGCCACCGACCCGCGCCTGGCCGCCGTGGTGGTCATCGACACGCCGACGGCCGGCCTGCATCGCGGCGGTGATGTCGCGGCGCCGGTGTTCTCCGCGGTCATGGGTCCCTCGTTGCGGCTGCTGGGCGTGGCGCCGGACACTGCCGTCGGCGTTCCGGCCGATGAGGCCCCGGGACCGGTGCACGCGCGCCCCCATCCGGCCGCCCACACGGTGGCGCGCCGATGACGGCGCCCGGGACGCAGATCTCAGGCGGCGGCGGGGCGGGGCTGCGGCAGCTGCTGGCCGGCATCGTCGCGGCGCCGCAGGACATCGCGGTTTCCGATATCACCCTCGACAGCCGCGAGGTGCGTCCCGGAGCGCTGTTCCTCGCCTGCCGGGGCCATGACGCGGGCGGAGCCGCGGGCGCCCGGCACGGCGTGGAATTCGCGGACCAGGCCTCCGAGCGCGGCGCCCGGGCCGTGCTTTACGAACCACCGCTTCCCGAGGAGCCGCGCGCGCTGGCCGCGGCGGCCCGGCTGCAGCAGCGGGGCGGGCCGGCCGCGCAGCTGTTCGTCGTCGCGGTGCCGGACCTGCGGTCGCACCTGGGCATGATCGCGGACCGCTTCTTCGAAGCCCCGTCGCAGGCCGTGCACGTCGTCGGCATCACCGGCACCAACGGCAAGACCACCTGTGCCTGGCTCATCGCCCAGGCGCTGTCGCTGTGCGGGCGGCCGGCGGCCTATATCGGCACGCTGGGCTACGGCAGCCCCGGGAGTCTGCACCCGCTCGCGCACACCACTTCCGATGTCGTCAGCGTCCATCGACAGCTCGCGGCGCTGCGTGCCGCGGGCGCGACGGCGGTGGCCATGGAAGTCTCCTCCCATGCGCTCGACCAGGGTCGGGTAGACCAGGTGCGCTTCGCTCAGGCCGCATTCACGAACCTGACCCAGGATCACCTGGACTACCACGGCACCATGGAGCGCTACGGTGCCGCCAAGGCCCGGTTGTTCGCGCGCCCGGACCTCGATGTCCGCGTCATCAACGTGGACGACGCATTCGGCCGGCGCCTCGCCGCCGTGCCCGGCGCGCCCGGGCGCCTGGTGGTGACCTCCCGCGCCGGCAACCGCACCGGCGATGCGACCTACCTGACGGCGACGCAGGTGTGTCCCACGGGCGACGGCTTCGAGCTCACGCTCGAATCCTCCTGGGGACCCGCGCGGCTGCAGCTGCCGCTGATCGGCGAGTTCAACGTGGACAATGCGCTGACCGCCCTTGCGGTGCTGCTCGCGGCGCAGGTGCCGCTGCCGGCGGCCGTGGCCGCACTGGAGCGCTGCGCACCGCCGCCGGGTCGGATGCAGACGGTGAGCGCCGCGGCGGCGGCGCCCCACGCCGCGGTCATCGTCGACTACGCGCATACGCCCGACGGACTCGCCAAGGCGCTGGCCGCGGCGCGCGCGCACTGCCGCGGGCGGCTGCACGTCGTGTTCGGGTGCGGCGGTGACCGCGATCCCCTGAAGCGGCCGATCATGGGCGCGATCGCGGCAGCCGCCGCCGATGTCGTGGTCGTCACCGACGACAACCCGCGCAACGAGACTCCCGCGGATATCGTCCGCGATATCCTCGGTGGCATCACCGGCGGCACCGATCGGGTCCGGGTCCGGCACGATCGCGCACAGGCCATCCGCGAGACGATCGAGGCGGCCGGTCCCGATGACGTCGTGCTGATCGCGGGCAAGGGCCACGAGGACTACCAGATCTACGGCGCGAGCCGTCGGGCATTCAGCGACGCGCAGGTCGCGCGCGAGGTGCTGGAGGCCATGACATGAGGGCGACGCTGGCGCAATTCGCACAGGCCTGTGGCGGACGGCTGACCGGACCGGATGCCGGATTCAGCGGGGTCTCGAGCGACTCACGCACGCTGGCGGCCGGCGAGCTGTTCGTGGCGCTCTCGGGACCGCGGTTCAACGGCGAGGATTACGTCGCGGCGGCCGCCGCGCGCGGCGCGGTCGGCGCCGTGGTGCGCTCCGCGCAGTCCGCCGCGCTCAGCCAGATCGAGGTCGATGACACGCTGACGGCACTGGCGAGCGCCGCCCGCGCCTGGCGCGACGGCTTCTCCATACCCGTGATCGGCGTTGCCGGCAGCAACGGCAAGACGACGGTGAAGGAGCTGATCGCAAGCATCCTCGCGCAGGTCGGTCCGTGCCTGTCCACGCAGGGCAATCTCAACAACCACATCGGCGTGCCGCTGACGCTTTTCAGGATCGGCGCCGGGCACCGGTTCGCCGTCGTGGAAATGGGTGCGGACCGGCCCGGTGAGGTCGAGACCCTGATGCGCATCGGCCGGCCGACGGTCGGCATCATCACCAACGCGGGCGCCGAACATCTCGAAGGCTTCGGCAGCCTGGAGGGAGTGGCGCGCGCCGAGGGCGAGATGGTCGCGGGCCTCGCCGCGGACGCCCGCGCGATCATCAACAACGACGATCCGTTCGCGCTGCTGTGGAAGAACATGACGCCCGCCCGGGTGTCGACCTTCGGACTGGAGCCCGGCGCGGATTTCACCGCCGCGGGCGTCACGACCAGCATCGACGACAGCGGCTTCATCACCCGCTTCACCTTGCATGCCCCGCACGGCAGCGTGCCGGTACAGCTGCACCTGGCCGGGCGGCACAACCTCGTGAACGCGCTCGGGGCCGCGGCGGCCGCCAGCGCCGCCGGCGTGGCGCTGGCCGATATCGCCCGCGGGCTCGATGCCATGCGGCCGGTGCCCGGGCGCCTGCAGCTCAAGCGCGCCGCCAGCGGCGCCTGGATCATCGATGATTCCTATAACGCGAACCCGAGCTCGGTCCAGGCGGCCATCGAGGTCCTGGCGACGCTCAGCGGCCAGCGCTGGCTGGTGTTCGCGGACATGGCCGAACTCGGCGAATTCACCACGGAAAGCCACCGCCAGGTCGGTGTCCAGGCGAAGGCCGCCGGCATCGAGCGGCTGTTCGCCACCGGCACCGCGGCGCAGCTTGCCGTCGGTACCTTCGGCGCCGGCGCCACCTGGTATGCCGACACGGCCGAACTCGCCGCGGGCCTCAACGCCGAGCTGTCGCGGGCCGAGCCCGGGTTCTCGGCAGCCGAGGTGCGCATGCTGGTGAAGGGCTCGCGCTTCAACCGTCTGGAACGGGTGGTATCGGCACTCGTTCCGGCGAGCACAGGAGCCTGACACATGCTGTACCTGCTGACCCAGCACCTCACCGGTCTGTATTCGGGCTTCAACGTGTTCTCGTACCTGACGCTGCGCGCCATCCTGGCCTGCATGTCGTCGCTGCTGTTCGCGTTGCTGATCGGGCCCTCGATGATCGCCCGCCTGTCCCGATACCAGATCGGACAGGTCGTGCGTGACGATGGCCCGAAGTCGCACCTGCCCAAGGCCGGAACCCCGACGATGGGTGGCGCGCTGATCCTGGTCGCCGTGCTGTTCGGCACGCTGATGTGGGCCAGCGTGCGCGACCGCTTCGTATGGACCGTGATCGGCGTGACCTTCGCCTTCGGCCTGATCGGTTTCTATGACGATTACCTGAAGCTGACGGCGCGCAACTCCCGCGGCCTGATTCCCCGTTGGAAGTACCTGTGGCAGACGGTCGTCGGCCTGTGCGCCGCGATCGTGCTCTATTACACGGCGCAGTCGCCGGCCGAGACGACGCTGTTCCTGCCTTTCGTCAAGCGCTTCGCCGAGCCGCTGTCGGCCGTCTCCTTCATCACGATCGGCTACCTGATGATCGTCGGCATGAGCAACGCCGTGAACCTGACCGACGGCCTGGACGGCCTCGCCATCATGCCGGCGGTGATGGTGAGCGCGGCGCTGGGGGTATTCGCCTATGCCAGCGGTAACGCCAAGTTCGCCGAGTACCTGGCGATTCCGGCCGTGCCGCGTGCCGGCGAACTGCTGGTGTTCTGTGCGGCGCTGTGCGGGGCGGGACTGGGATTCCTCTGGTTCAACACCTATCCGGCCCAGGTCTTCATGGGGGACGTGGGTGCGCTGGCGATCGGCGCCGCCCTGGGGATCGTCGCCGTGATCGTCCGGCAGGAGCTGGTGGCCCTGGTGATGGGCGGCATCTTCGTGCTGGAGACCGCCTCGGTGATCCTGCAGGTGGCCTCCTTCAAGCTCACGGGCAAACGGATCTTCCGCATGGCCCCGATCCACCACCACTTCGAGCTCAAGGGCTGGGCCGAGCCGAAGGTGATCGTGCGGTTCTGGATCCTGTCCCTGCTGCTGGTGCTGCTGGGTCTTGCGACCCTGAAGGTGCGATGAGCGAGCCGCGCAACAAACCGAATGCCGCCGTGATCGTGGGCCTCGGGGTCACCGGCCTGTCCTGCGCGCGCTACCTGCTCGGTCACGGCTGGCGCATCTGCGTCACCGACAGTCGCCAGGATCCGCCGGGCCGCGCCGAACTCGCGCGCCTCGCGCCCGACGTCACCGTGCGCAGCGGCGCGCTGGATGCAAGCCTGCTCGAGGAGGCCGTGTGCGTGGTGGCCTCCCCCGGCGTGCCGCTTTCCGATCCGTTCTTCGCCGAGGCGCAGCGCCGCGGCATCACCATCGTCGGCGACATCGAGCTGTTCGCGCTGGGCGCCGATGCCCCCGTCGTCGGGGTCACCGGCACCAACGGCAAGAGTACGGTGACGACCCTCGTGGGGCGCATGGCCGCACGGGCCGGGATGCGGGTGCGGGTCGGCGGCAACCTGGGCGAGCCGGCGCTCGACCTGCTGCAGGCATCGCAGGCCGATGCGCAGCCGACGGAACTGTATGTGCTGGAGCTGTCGAGCTACCAGCTCGAGGCCACCGCGTCGCTGGACCTGCGTGCGGCGGCCGTCCTCAACGTCACGCCGGATCACATGGACCGCTACGCCTCCATCGAGCAGTACGCGGCGGCCAAGGCGCGGATCTTCGCGCGCTGCGACACGGCCGTGATCAACCTGGATGACCCGCTGGTCGCCGTCATGCCGCACAAGGCGGCACGGGTCGTGGGCTTCTCGCTGCGCGACGCGCCGGGCGCCGACTACACGGTCGCGGCCAACGACGGCAGGCAGTGGCTGGTCCGGCGCGGTGAGCCGCTGATTGCGCTCGGGTCCATGCGCCTGACGGGGCTGCACAATGCGGCCAACGCCCTTGCGGCGCTGGCCCTGGGCGAGGCCGTCGGCCTGCCCCTGCAGGCCATGCTCGAGGAACTCACGAGCTTCACCGGTCTGCCGCACCGCTCGCAGTGGGTGGCGGAGGTCGCGGGGGTGCGCTACGTCGACGATTCCAAGGGCACCAACGTGGGTGCGACCCTTGCCGCGGTGGCGGGCATGCCGGGCCCGCTGATCGTGATCGCCGGCGGCGACGGCAAGTCCCAGGATTTCACGCCGCTGCGCGACGCGTTCCGCGGCAAGGTGCGTGGCGTGGTGCTCATCGGCCGCGACGCTCCGGCACTCGAGCAGGCGCTGGGCGATGTCTGTCCCACCCGCCGCAGCGCCAGCTTGCCCGAGGCGGTGCGCGCGGCCGCGAAGATGGCCCGGCCAGGCGATACCGTGCTGCTGTCGCCGGCCTGCGCGAGCCTCGACATGTTCCGCAACTATGCGCATCGCGGTGAGGTGTTCAGCAGCGCCGTGCGGGAGCTGGCGGCATGAGCGCGGCGCCGCCCTTCAACGCCGCGGCCGACGGTCCGCTGAGCAGCGTGCGCGCGACCGGCCGCTCGCCCGTGCGCAGGACCACGTTGCGCATCGACCTGCCGATGGTGTCGCTGCTGGCGGTGATCGTGCTGTTCGGACTGGTCATGGTGACCTCCGCATCGATCTCGCTCGCAAGCCAGGAGGCGGCGGCCAACAGCTTTGCCTACCTCGAGCGCCAGCTGCTGTTCCTCGCGGTGGGAGTGTCCGCCGGTGCGCTGGTGTTCTGCGTGCGCACCGACCGGCTGGAGCGGCTGGCGGTACCGCTGCTGTTCGCAGGGCTCGCCCTGCTGCTGGTGGTGGCGGTGCCGGGCGTCGGCCATCGCAGCCATGGCAGCCGCCGCTGGCTGCAGTTCGGCGGCTTCGCCTTCCAGGTCTCCGAGTTCGCGCGCCTGCTGGTGCTGATCTACGTGGCGAGCTACGCCGTGCGCAAGGAGGAGGAGCTGCGTGGCACGCTCAAGGGCCTGCTCAAACCGCTGGGCGTGCTGTTCCTGGCCGGAGGGCTGCTGCTCGCCGAACCGGACATGGGCGCGGCCACCGTGCTGTTCGCGACCGGCTTCATCATGCTGTTCCTCGCCGGCGGCCGGCTGCGCTACATGACCCTCATGGTGCTGTGCGCCGTCTCGCTGTTCGCGATCCTCGCCGAATCCTCCGGCTACCGGCGCGCCCGCATCACCGCCTTCCTGCATCCCTTCGATGACCCGTTCCACACCGGCTTCCAGCTGGTGCAGTCGCTGATCGCCATCGGCCGCGGGCACCTGTTCGGCGTGGGCCTGGGGGAGAGCGTGCAGAAGCTCTTCTATCTGCCGGAGGCGCACAGCGATTTCATTTTTGCGGTGCTCGCCGAGGAACTGGGGCTGGTCGGCGTGCTCGTGACCCTGGCGCTGTTCCTGGCGCTGGTGTGGCGCAGCCTGCACATCGCGCGCCTCGCCCACGAGGCCGGCATGAAATTCGGCGCCTACATCGCGGCCGGTTTCGGGGTCTGGATCGGGGTCCAGGCGCTGATCAACATCGGCGTGAACATGGGCGTGCTGCCCACCAAGGGCCTGACCCTGCCGCTGATGAGCTACGGCGGATCGAGCCTGGTCGTGGCGTTGATGTGGGCCGCCATCGTGCTGCGGGTGAATCACGAGGCGACGCAGCCGCCGCGCAGCACCGCAACGCGCCTGCGGGAGGATCCGTGAGCGCGCGGCCGGTTCTCATCATGGCCGGCGGTACCGGCGGCCACGTCTACCCGGCGCTGGCCCTGGCCCGCCTGCTGCGCCGGCGCGCGCAGCCGGTGGTCTGGCTCGGGACCCGCAAGGGACTCGAGGCGCGGGTGATTCCCGCCGAGCAGATCCCGATCGAATGGCTGTCGGTCGGCGGCCTGCGCGGCAAGGGCTTCCTGACGCTGCTCGCGGCGCCGTTCCGGCTGGGCCTGGCATTGTGGCAGGCGCTGCAGGTGATGCGCCGCCACCGGCCTGCCGCCGTCGTCGGGCTCGGTGGCTTCGTCACCGGACCGGGGGGAGTGGCCGCCTGGCTGATGCGCCGGCCGCTGATCATCCACGAACAGAATGCCGTCGCCGGATTCACCAACCGCTGCCTGTCACATCTGGCCGACGAGGTGCTCGAGGCCTTCCCCAACAGCTTCGGCGGCAAGGTGCCAACGCGCACCATCGGCAATCCGGTGCGCGAGGACATCGCCGCGGCCGCGACCCCGCAGGTGCGCTTCGCGGGCCGCCATGGCGCGATCAACGTGCTGGTCTTCGGCGGCAGCCAGGGCGCGGTGCGGCTCAACACCGTCGTGCCCCTGGCACTCTCCCAGCTGGGCGAGGAGTGGCATCTGAATGTTCGGCACCAGGCCGGAGGGCGCTGGCTCGAAGCCGCGCAGCAGAACTACGCCAAGAGCGGCGTGCGCGCCGAAGTGACGGCCTTCATCGAGGACATGGCGGAAGCCTACGGCTGGGCGGACCTCGTCATCTGTCGCTCGGGCGCGCTGACCGTGTGCGAGCTGGCAGCGGTGGGCGTCGCGTCCATCCTGGTGCCTTTCCCGGCGGCCGTCGATGATCACCAGACGGTGAACGCCCGCTATCTGGTCGATCACGAGGCGGCCCTGCTGATCGCGGATCGCGACCTGACCCCGCAGCGACTGTGCGCGGCGCTGCAGAAGCTGTGCGCCGATCGGGTGCCGCTGCTGGAGATGGCGATCCGGGCACGCGAACTCGCCCAGCCGCGGGCGGCCCAGGAACTGGTCGAGACCTGCCTCGAATACACGGGCGGTGCGGCATGATCCTGGACCGGGCCGACCGCATGCGTCGCATCCATACCATCCACCTGGTCGGTATCGGCGGCAGCGGCATGAGTGGCATCGCCGAGGTGCTCATCAATCTCGGCTATCGCGTGCAGGGCTCCGATCTGAAGGCCAACGCCGCCACGCAGCGCCTCGGAACGCTCGGCGCGCGCGTGGCCATCGGCCACGCCGCCGCCAACGTCGAGGGCGCGGACGTGGTCGTCGTCTCCAGCGCCGTGTCGCCCCAGAACCCGGAAGTCGGCGCGGCGCTGGCGGCACGGGTGCCGGTGGTGCAGCGCGCCGAAATGCTCGGCGAGCTGATGCGCTTCCGCTACTCGATCGCAGTGGCCGGAACCCACGGCAAGACCACCACCACGAGCCTCGTCGCGAGCATCCTGGCCGAGGGCGGCGCCGATCCGACGTTCGTGATCGGCGGCCGGCTCAAGAGTGCCGACAGCAATGCGCGCCTGGGCTCGGGGCGTTACCTGGTCGCCGAGGCGGACGAGAGCGATGCCAGCTTCACGCACCTGCAGCCGCTGATCGCCATCGTCACCAACATCGACAACGATCACCTCGGCACTCACGAGGGCGATTTCGAGCGCCTGAAATCGAGCTTCGTCGAATTCCTGCACAACCTGCCCTTCTATGGGCTCGCCATCGTGTGCCTCGACGATGCCACGCTGGCGGGCGTGCTGCCGCGCATCGGGCGGCCGGTGATGACCTACGGGCTGTCGGTCGCCGCGGACGTGCGCGCCGTGAACCTGCGGCGCAACGGGTTGCAGACGCAATTCGACGTGGTGCGCTCGGGCACGGCAGCCCGCACCGGCGCCGCCGGCGCGCTTGCGGTGACCCTGAACCTTCCGGGAACGCACAACGTCAGCAATGCGCTGGCCGCGATCGCAGTGGCGACGGAGCTGGGCATCGAGGATGCGGCCATTGCACGGGCGCTGGCGGCCTTCCAGGGCATCGACCGGCGGCTGCAGCACGTGGCCGACCTCGTCCTGGGCGGCGGCACGGTGACCATCGTGGACGACTACGGCCATCATCCGACCGAGATTGCCGCGAGCCTCGAGGCGCTGCGGCAGGGCTACCCGGGCCGGCGCGTGGTGCTCGCGTTCCAGCCGCACCGCTATACCCGCACGCGCGATCTGATCGACGACTTCGGCCGGGTGTTGTCCCGGGCCGATGTGCTGCTGGTCACCGAAGTCTATTCGGCCGGTGAGACGCCCATCGCCGGCGCCGACGGGCGCGCGATCTGCCGTGCCGTGCGCTCGCGGGGCCAGGTCGAGCCGGTGTTCGTGGAGAACGTGGAGCGGCTGGGCCAGGCGCTGCAGGATGTGCTCCGCGCCGGCGACGTGGTCGTGACCATGGGGGCGGGAAACATCAACAGCGTCTCGCACGGCCTGCCGGCCGCCCTCGCGCAGGTGCGCACATGATGCAGGTCGCCGAAAAGTTCCTGCCCCGCGTGCGCCGCAACGAACCGATGAGCCGGCATACCTCCTGGCATGCGGGCGGACCTGCGGAAGTCTATTTCACGCCGCGCGACCGCGAGGACCTGCGCGCCTTCCTGCATTCGGTCCCGGCCGACACGCCGATCCACTTCGTCGGACTCGGCAGCAACCTGCTGGTGCGGGACGGCGGCATCCGTGGTGTCGTGGTGGCGACCCAGGATGCACTGCTGCGCCTGGAACGCGTGGATGAGACCACGGTGTACAGCGAGGCCGGCGTGCCCTGCGCGCGCATCGCGCGGCAGTGCCTGCAGTGGCAGCTCGCCGGAGCGGAGTTCTTCGCCGGCATTCCAGGCACGCTCGGCGGCGCACTGGCGATGAATGCCGGTGCCTTCGGCAAGGAGACCTGGAACTGCGTGGTCTCGGTGGAGACGCTCGACCGGCACGGGCGTGAGCACACGCGGGTCGCGGGTGAATACTCGGTGAGCTACCGGCACGTCGTCGCCGCGCAGCCCGATGAGTGGTTCGCCGCGGCGCGCATGACGTTCACGCACCAGCCCGGCGTCGATGATTCGCGGCTGCGCGAACTGCTCGCACGGCGCCGGCAGACGCAGCCCATCGGTGAATGGAGCTGCGGCTCGGTATTCAGGAACCCCCCGGGCGATCATGCCGCGCGGCTGATCGAGGCCACCGGACTCAAGGGCCTGCGCGTCGGGGACGCCTCGGTATCGCTCAAGCACGCCAATTTCATCATCAATCATGGCGCCGCGACGGCGGCCGACCTGGAGCAGCTGGTGCTGAAGGTGCAGCACGAGGTCGAGCAGGCGCATGGCATTGCGCTGCAGCCGGAAGTGCGGATCGTCGGGGAGCGACCCTGATGCGGCTCCGCCAGGACAATGCAGCGGCCCGCCGCGCGCAGACGGCCGCGGAATTCGGCAAGGTCGCCGTGGTCTTCGGTGGCACCTCGACCGAACGCGAGATCTCGCTCAAGACCGGCACCGCGGTGCTCGCCGCGCTGCGGCGCCGTGGGGTCGATGCCTTCGGATTCGATCCGCGCGATGCGCTGCTGACGGACCTCGTGGGCGCGGGCACCGGGCGCGTCTGGATCGCGCTGCACGGACCGGGCGGCGAGGATGGCACGCTGCAGGGTGCGCTCGAGTGCCTGGGGCTGCCCTACACCGGCAGCGGCGTGATGGGCTCGGCCATCGGCATGGACAAGCTGCGCACCAAGCGCCTGGCCCAGGCCGCCGGCATCGCGACCGCCGACTACGTCGAACTCACGGGCGAGCAGGATCTCGATGCGGCGCTCGCGCGGCTGTCCCTGCCGCTGATCGTGAAGCCCGCCACCCAGGGCTCCAGCGTGGGCATGACCAAGGTCGAGCGCGCCGCCGAACTGCTGCCCGCCTATCGCATGGCGGCCGCGGTGGATCCAAGCGTCCTGGCCGAGGCCTGGATCAGCGGTGCCGAGTACACGGTATCCATCCTCAACGGTCGCGCCCTGCCTTCGATCCGGATCCAGCCGGCGAAGACCTTCTATGACTACGAGGCGAAGTACCTGCGCGACGACACGCAGTACTTCTGCCCCTCGGGCCTGTCGAAACCCGCCGAGGAGCACCTCGCGGCCCTGGGACTGGCCGCATTCGCGGCCGTGGGTGCCGATGGCTGGGGCCGCGCGGACTTCATGATGGACGGCACCGGCCGGCCGCAGCTGCTGGAGGTCAACACCGTGCCGGGCATGACCGATCACAGCCTGGTGCCCATGGCCGCCCGCGCGGCGGGAATCGATTTCGACGAGCTGGTGTGGCGCATCCTGGAATCCAGCTTCACGCGCGTGCCGCTGCCGCAGGGGAGGCCCTAGATGTTCAGCATGCGTCCCCAGAACCGCAGACGACGGGCCAGGCCCGAGCGGCGCTGGTCGCTGCCGGCCGTACCCTGGGCAATGCTGGGCCGCTGCGCCGCCGCCGCCGGCATCCTGGTCGCGGTGCTGCTGGTGATCAGCTGGGCGCTCGATCAACCGATCACCACCGTCTCGGTGGCCGGCCGCTTCGAACGCGTCGCGCCGCTGGATGTGGAGCGGGCGGTGAAGGAAAGCGTGGCGGGCAAGGGCCTGGTGAACGTCGACCTCGCGAAGGTCCGCGCGGCCGTCCATACCCTGCCATGGGTGGACACGGTCAGCGTCCAGCGCAATTGGCCGCGGGGCCTGGCGGTGACGATCGGCGAGCAGGTGGCGGTCGCGCGCTGGGGCGACAACGGCCTGCTCAACACCCGCGGTGAGCTGTTCGCGCACGACGCCACCCATATCCCGCGCGAGCTGCCGCGGCTGTCCGGACCCGACGGCACCCAGGCCGGGGTCGTGCAGCGCTACTTCGGCATGCGTGACCGGCTGCAGGAAATGGGCATGCGCATCACGGCGCTGCGGCTGGACGCGCGCGGTGCCTGGGAGCTGGACCTGGATAACGGCGTGACCGTGCGCCTGGGCCGCCAGCAGCTCGACGAACGATTCAATACTTTCATGGCGACGGCGGCCAGGATCGTGGCGCAGCGCGCCGCCGACATCGCCTACGTCGACATGCGTTACGCGAATGGCTTTGCCATCGGCTGGCGCAGCGCCGGGGCAGGGGATGCGAAGAACGGGGGCGATGCTCGCAATGTCTAAGCGCACGGACCGCAGTCTGATCGTCGGACTGGATATCGGCACTTCCAAGGTGGTCGCCCTGGTGGGCGAGGTCACCGCCGACGGCAACATCGAGGTGATCGGCGTGGGCTCGCAGCCGTCGCGGGGCCTGAAGAAGGGCGTGGTCGTCAACATCGAATCGACGGTGCAGTCGATCCAGCGGGCGGTCGAGGAAGCCGAGCTGATGGCCGGCTGCCAGATCCATTCGGTGTATGCCGGCATCGCCGGCAGCCACGTGCGCAGCCTCAACTCGCACGGCGTCGTCGCCATCCGTGACCGCGAGGTCTCGCACGGCGACGTGGAGCACGTGATCGATGCCGCGCGCGCGGTGGCCATCCCCGCCGACCAGAAGATCCTGCACGTCCTGCCGCAGGACTACGTGATCGACGGCCAGGAGGGGATCCGGGACCCCATCGGCATGTCCGGCGTGCGGCTGGAGGCCAAGGTGCACATCGTCACCGGCGCCGAAAGCGCGGCGCAGAACATCGAGAAGTGCATCCAGCGCTGCGGCCTGGAAGTCGACGATGTCGTGCTCGAGCAGCTGGCCTCGAGTTTCGCGGTCCTGACGGAGGATGAGCGCGAACTGGGCGTGTGCCTGGTGGACATCGGCGGCGGCACCACCGACCTCGCGGTATTCACCGGCGGCGCCATCCGCCACACCGCGGTGATCCCGATCGCCGGCGACCAGGTCACCAACGACATCGCCGTGTCGATGCGCACACCGACGCAGTACGCGGAGGACATCAAGGTGCGCTACGCCTGCGCACTCTCGCAGCTCGCCAATCCGGACGAGAGCATCGAGGTGCCGAGCGTCGGCGAGCGCCCCTCGCGCCGGCTCGCGCGCCAGACGCTCGCCGAGATCGTCGAGCCGCGCTACGAGGAACTGTTCGGCCTGGTGCGCGATGAGCTGCGCCGCAGCGGCTTCGAGGAAGCCATTGCCGCCGGCATCGTGCTCACCGGCGGCAGCGCCCGCATGGAAGGCACCATCGAGCTGGCCGAGGAGGTCTTCCACGTGCCGGTGCGCCTGGGGCTGCCGCAGCACGTCACCGGACTCGCCGAAGCCGTGCGCAGTCCGATCTATTCCACGGGCGTGGGGCTGCTGCTCTACGCGCGTGACAACACGACCGCCGCGCGGGGCCGACGCCCCGGCGGCAAGACCGTCATCGACCGGATGAAGTCCTGGTTTCAGGGCAACTTCTGAAATTGACTGCCAATCAACACCGAACCGCCATGGGGATCTAAGGAGCGAGCAATGTTTGAACTGATGGATGCGTACAGCCAGAGTGCCGTGATCAAGGTGATCGGCGTGGGCGGCGGCGGCGGCAACGCCGTCGCGCACATGGTCACCACCGGCATCGATGGCGTGGACTTCATGTGCATCAACACCGACGCGCAGGCCTTGAAGCACTCGAAGGTGAAGACGGCGCTGCAGATCGGCTGCAACATCACCAAGGGCCTGGGTGCCGGCGCCGACCCCGAAGTGGGCCGCCAGGCCGCGATGGAGGATCGCGACCGCATCGTCGAACTGGTGGAAGGCTGCGACATGCTGTTCATCACCGCCGGCATGGGCGGTGGCACCGGCACGGGCGCGGCGCCCGTCGTCGCCCAGGTCGCCAAGGAGATGGGCATCCTCACCGTCGCGGTGGTGACCCGTCCGTTCGAGATGGAAGGCGGCAAACGCTCGCT
>Ga0335075_10006421_pt1 | contig 18165 bp, 19 predicted proteins | sample Lox_Sample_24_FD_206723 | JGI IMG/M metagenome (GOLD analysis project Ga0335075, IMG submission 206723) | Soil microbial communities from Loxahatchee National Wildlife Refuge, Florida, United States - Lox_Sample_2.4 | ecosystem: Environmental > Terrestrial > Soil > Wetlands | place: USA...
TACCACCGGGTGGGAAAACCGAGTGGATGACTCATCCCGTTCCGGGTTATGTCTACGTACTGCAGGGTACGCTCACGGTCGAATTTCAAGATGGCCACCACCTCACATTTCAATCAGGACAAGGCTTTCTGCAAGCGAGAACAAAATGGCACAGAGGCGTGAATCACGGCACGGAACCGTTACGGTTTCTTGCGGTCTTCTTTGGCGCGAAGGGAGTGCCGATCATTCTGCACCCACCTAACCGGTCGATGGACACTGCACCTAGATGAGTGGACATGATCTGCACTGACTCATAACACCAGGTGCTTTGTCGAGACACTACTCAGAAGAGACAATGATCTGGTGGGTACTCTACGTAAAGTCATCACACCACTGTGGACTCGATCCAAGCATGAAGACCACATGCAAGCACCTTCACTGAAAGTGAGGAGACAGACAATGTCAGGTTTTGTGATTAAAAGGCACAGCTCAACCAATCTGAAAGCTGCGGCATGCTGCCGTTGGCAAGTGTCAATGCGCGATTGGGCACCGCGATTCGCAAGCATTGCGCTGCTCTCTGCTGTAGTAGGTCCAGTTGTAGTGCGCTCCCAAACGAATGCCGCTCCGCCAATCGACGGAGTATTGGGGAAAGTCGAAACAGTTAAGAATGGATCCTTTGACGTTCAGACGAAGACCGGCCTCGTGCACGTCAAGATCGGACGCCCCCTTACGACATACAAGCAGGTACCTTCGGAGCTCAGTCAAGTCACTGCCAACTCCTACGTGGGAATCGCGACGGTAGAGCAGCCGAATGGAACGGAAGTGGCTCAGTCGGTCCTGATTTTTCCTCCCGAACTGAAGGGGGCGGCCGAAGGCAGTGTCATAACTGGCGGAGGTCAAGGCACCAAGTCAGAGAGCAGGATGACCAACGGGTCCGTCTCACGTGTCCCAGCGCACACCTCCCGGATGACTAATGGGACTGTGCAAACGGATGGAGGCCCCACTCTCGTCGTCAACTATCAACATGGCTCGCAAAGGATATCCGTACCTGCTAGCGTTCCAGTGCACAAGGTTGCACCTGTGAAAGGCTTCCTGGCACCGGGCGACATCGTATATGCCGCGACCAAAAAGGAACCCGATGGAGCACTTGCGACAAACAAGGTGTTTCTTTTCGTCGAGGCAGCGCCTCAAAGCCCAAAGAATTGATGGCGCGGAATGCATTCTGAGAACCATCCCATGGCCAGCGGAATTGGACAACTCGCTTCGACTATCTCAAAAGCCCACACTTACACTCGTGTAGTTCGAACGCACCATCTGTTTGTGCGATGTAGTCACTGGATGAATATTCTGATTCTTCTTGGGCTCGTTCTGAGCGGGATGTCCATTTATTGGGCGTCTCCGATCTATCAGCACAGGCCAGATCCGGTGACTGGAAACTTTGATCCACTCGCGGATCTCGGGATCTGGATTTGCGCACACGTGCCCGGAGAGCGTGGCTACAGTGACCCGCCGGACTGGGTCTACAACCACTTCAGCCTCGGACCAGGCATGCTCGCATTGGCTCTGCGCCTTCATTGGTTCTGTGCCTATCTTTTCATGCTAAACGGCCTTATATTTCTTTTGGGTCTCGCGCTCGGGGGCGACTGGCGCGCTCTATTGCCTCGATGGAGCGACCTAGGCGACTCAATAAAGATGCTGCGTTACTACATCGGCATTCCGTTTGCCAAGCTGACCTGTAACGCCTGGATTCGTCCTCGTTTCAATACTAAATACAATGCGCTTCAACGTGACGCCTATTTCTCCATTCCCGCAGCTGGGTTTCTTTCCGTCCTCACGGGTTGGGCGATTCATAAGCCGATGCAATTCTATTGGCTGACTTGGATGTTCGGTGGTTATGACAGGGCGCGCATTTGGCACTTCTGGCTAATGTGGTTGTTTATCGTTTTTGTCGTGCCTCACGTGACCCTCGTTTTCGCGGATGGGTGGGACACACTTCGCAGCATGATTGTCGGTTGGTCAGCAAAAGTCGTGGCAGCGGAGGCCGCCGAACGTGAACCTTGACAACGACCACTTAGCTTTTAGGCCTGCCGAGGCACCTTTAATCATACGGCCGCCAGAGCCATTCTTTGCGGAGCGGCCCCCCGATGTGTTAGAGGTAGATCCGTTGACATTGCGCAAGCGGACTCGTCGTGACATTCTTCGATTCGGAGCCATTGCAATGGTCGCAGTTGCAAGCGGCACTTCTCTCTTGCCGTCCGCAACCTTGGAACGCCTTGGCATCCTCCACAAACAGAAGAACTGGCCAGGAAAAGAACGCCTGCTGACCTGGCACTCCACGTCGATGACGATGTTGCGGAGGCGCTGTATTCACGAAATCGTATCGTCCCGACCTACACGAAGTCGCAAATCACATCGCTAAAGAACAATTACAACGGGGCTACTCCCGACACGAGCTATATCCCAGACTGGTGTTTAACGCTCGAAGGGCTTGAATCCGGCCTTAACGTTTCCCTGAACATTCGAGACCTGCTCGCACGCTTCCAGTTACATGAGCAAATCACGCGATTCGTCTGCGTCGAGGGTTGGAGTGCAATTGCATGGTGGGCCGGTTTGAAATTTGACGACTTAATGCGCGCGCATCCGCCAGTTTCTCAAGCGAACTGGGCTCGCGTCGAGTCGTCAGTTAACCTTGATGCTTCGGGAAACCACGACCCGTATTTCATGGCGATTGATCTTCCGACGGCCCAGCATCCACAAACGCTGCTCGTGACCCACTTCAACGGACAACCACTTACCGTGGGCCACGGCGCACCGCTTCGTCTACTCGTACCAGTCAAGCTCGGTCTCAAAAATGTCAAGGCGGTCACAAGAATCACCTATACAGCGAAGGCGCCAGACGACTACTGGGCAACTCGCGGATATTCATATTACGACGGCATCTAGATGCCGAGTTTAAGACCGGCCCTGGGGCACAGTCGATGAGCTTGATCATACCCTGGTCTAATAGATTCATTCTCCCACTTATGGCTTAATCAAGAACATGGAACGGGGCTCCAAGCCCAGCCTTGTTGGTATGGCGCACATTCTATTTGTCACTGGGTGGCATAGCTTGCATATGGAACAATCGTTCCCGACAGCTTCTCACTACTTGGTTTGCATTCGCTCGGCGCTGCAGGGTAGAGGAATGCGTGACGGTGCGTCACAAAAAGGACCGGGTTCGTGCCGCGGATCCTAGATATCGCAATCGGCGATGCGGCGTAATAAATGGGAAGTCATATGAGCGATAGATCAGAGCGATTTGCTCCTGGTTGGCCAGGGATCCAACCGCGATGGACCTCGAGTGCCAAGACAGGAATTGGTACCTCATTGGCGCCGCAGAGTCGGGTGTGGTTCACAGTCAGCCACGGTATACTGAATGAGATTTACTATCCCCGGGTGGACCAAGCGTGTACACGGGACCATGAGTTCCTTGTAACTGACGGCAAGACATTCTTTTCAGAGGAGAAGCGAGATTGCAAGTGTGTAAATCGTCCCTGGGAGTCAGGTATTCCACTCTATTGCTTGAGTAACACATGTGCGGATGGGCGTTACAGGATCGAGAAGGAAATCCTCGCTGATCCTTTCCGGAATGTTGTTCTGCAAAAGGTCCGGTTTGTCCCGCTATTTGGCTCGCTCGATAACTATCACCTCTATTCTCTCCTTTCTCCACATCTAGCCAATTCCGGATACGGCAACACGGCTTGGTGCGGAGATTATAAGGGCTCGCCTATGCTCTTCTGTGAGCGGCTCGGGGTGTGTCTTGCAATGGCCTGCTCGGTGCCTTGGCGGAGGATGTCCGTTGGATTTGTTGGTGTTTCCGATGGTTGGCAGGACTTGTCACGGCATTACGAAATGAAGTGGGAATACACGCGCGCGGAGAATGGCAATGTGGCTCTGATGGGTGAACTCGACCTTGCTCGGTGCGGCGAGGAATTCGTAGTGGCAATCGGATTCGGTTCAGACTCTTTCGAAGCGGGACAACTCGCAATGTCGTCCATTCTCGCACCATTCCAGGAGATCCGTGATTCTTATGTCGGAGGCTGGGAGGAGTGGCATCGGTCGATCGATTCCATGGATTCTTCCGAACGGATTCACGACTTGTACCGCACGAGCATGGCAACTCTACGCGCGCATGAATCAAAGGACTTCTTAGGCGGCACTATCGCCAGTTTATCGATCCCCTGGGGTTTTAACAAAGGTGGCGACGATCTTGGCGGTTACCATTTGGTTTGGCCGCGAGACCTGGTAGAAATTGCTGGTGGATTTGTGGCAGCAGGTGCAATCGCTGACGCGGTGCGCGTACTCGGTTATCTGAAGGCGACACAAGAGGCGGAGGGTAACTGGGCGCAGAATCTCTGGCTGAGCGGACGGCCTTACCGTGATGGCATTCAGATGGATGAGACCGCGTTTCCGATCCTCTTGGTCGATCTGCTGCGGCGTAAGGCCCCTGGGAAATTAGGAGATGTGTGTCGATGGTGGCCGATGGTTGCCGGGGCTGCCAGCTATCTGGTGCGGAACGGGCCGGTCACGCAGCAAGACCGATGGGAAGAGGATCCGGGGTACTCCCCGTTCACCCTAGCAACAGAAATCGCGGCATTGCTGGCGGCCGCGGATATTGCCGAATTTGCTGTGAAGCCCGCTACTGCAGAATTTCTTCGGCAAACTGCAGATATTTGGAATGAGAATCTTGAGCGCTGGTGTTATGCCGAGGATACTGGCATGGCATCTGCACTTGGGATAACCGGCTATTACGTCCGCATCTCGCCACCCGATAGAGGGTCGGCCGCTGGGCCGTTGCAAGGAATGATTTCCGTCAAGAATCGCGAGCCCGGACACAGCCGTGAACCTGTCTTGCACGTCATAAGCCCAGATTCACTGGCGCTCGTGCGGTTTGGTCTCCGCGCACCCGACGATCCGCGAATTCTCAATACTGTAAAGGCAATTGACGCTTTGCTCCGTATCGATTTACCTCAGGGTCCCTGCTGGTATCGGTATAACGGAGATGGCTACGGGGAGCATAATGACGGATCACCCTTTGATGGCACTGGTGTTGGCCGGCTTTGGCCGCTGCTCACGGGTGAGCGGGCTCATTATGAGTTAGCAGCCGGCCACCGGGAATTCGCTGAGTCTCTGCTTACGGCTTTGGAAAACTTCTCGGGCGGAAGCCGCCCGATTCCAGAACAGATTTGGGATTCGGTAGATATTCCAAGCCGGGGACTCTTTCGAGGCAGGCTTTCCGGATCAGCCTGTCCACTGGTTTGGGCTCACGCAGAATACATTAAGCTTCGGCGTTCCCTATTGGAGGGAGAACTTTTCGATTTGCCCCCACAGACCGTTGAGCGTTATCAGGTGCAGAAAAGGAACTCGCTCTACGCTGATTGGCGATTCAACAATAAGAGCTCTTCGATGCCTCGCGGCAAGACCCTCCGTGTTACTTCGCTCATGCCTGCGACTGTGCATTGGAGTTTTGATCGATGGGCCACATCGCATGATTCGGCAACTAGAAACAGCGAACTCGGAGTACACATAGTGGATCTTCCAACTCAGGAGCTTCCAGTGGGGACTGAGATCTTATTCACTTTCTATTGGCCCAACAACGACCGATGGGAGGGTGCGGATTTTGGAATAGTGGTAGATCGCGAGAAATCGCAAGCGAAGCAAGAACCGCACAAGTGTGAGGCAAATCCGAACAAACATGAGGCAAGCCTGAGTTGGTCGGCGAGACGGTGACTTATGCCCACCGGTACAGATCGCCTTCGTCCGGTGGGAACGTAGTCAGGTATCGAATCGATCGCTGGAATACGAGACTGAATGCCGGCATCGATTGGTATCTGTGATATGAGCGCCGAGTCCGCAGCATCGAAGATCTCTTGTCGATGACGATCTCGAGTATCGCGAATGAAAAAGGAGAAGTGTAAAAATGCCACACGTCAAAGTCGGACAGGAAAATTCGGGTGACATCGAGCTTTATTACGAAGACTATGGCTCCGGAAAGCCAATCATCCTGATCCACGGATATCCGTTGGATCGTACTTCCTGGGAAAAGCAGGTTCCCGTTCTGCTCAACGCTGGTTGGAGGATCGTCACCTACGACCGTCGCGGCTTCGGAAGGTCCAGCAGGCCTGCCACAGGCTACAACTACGACACATTCGCTAATGATCTTCACAAGCTGGTCAGCCAACTGAAACTCGAGGAATTCGCGTTGGTCGGATTCTCGATGGGAGGAGGCGAGGTAGCACGCTACATCGGCAGGTTCGGTTCTAAGGGTGTGAGCAAGGCTGTGATCATCTCTGGTGTGCCGCCGTACCTGCTAAAAGCGGCCGACAATCCTGAAGGTGTGGATGGCGCCGTGTTTGCCGGGATCGAGAGAGCGGTGGCCTCCGATCGCTATGCCTTTTTCACCGAATTCTTCAAGAACTTTTACAACACAGACCTGCTTCAAGGTAAGCGAGTCAGCGAACAAGCCGTGCAAGCCAGCTGGAACATCGCGGCTATGTCATCGGCAACTGCCAGTTTGGCGTGCGTAGCAACATGGCACGAAGACTTCCGGAAAGACTTAGACCGAATAGACGTGCCCACCCTCGTGATACAGGGTGATGCCGATCGAATCCTTCCAATAACGGCCACAGGAATGCGCAACGCCAGACTCATTAAGGGTGCGCGGCTTCACGTCGTAAAGGATGGTCCGCACTGCATCCCCTGGACTCATGCAGAAGAAGTAAACGCCGAGTTGCTTCGTTTCTTTGGCGGGAAGGCTGGCAAGTCAAAGGAAGACGCTGCTTAGCGACCGGGATTTTCTGATAGGTCTTTCGGGTTGAAGGCACGTTTTTCATTTTCAGTGAGAAGGCCTGCCTGCCTAATTGTTATGGACTGAAATCCCACGGTCCATGCGTTAACGGCTGGGTCGCCGTCGCGTCCGGTCATGTTGGCTTCGCGCGATGAACCAGCGAATGGAGCTGATATGGCAAACCACAAAACCGTTATCGTTACAGGGGCTTCGCAAGGCATCGGCGCAGCCATTGTCCATGCATTCCTGAGTCGTGGTTATAACGTTGTCGCGACCTCGCGTCGTGTCTCGCAAGGCCGATATGATCCGGCGCCGAACCTCGCGCTAGTCGATGGAGACATTGGTCATCCAGCGACAGCTGACAAAGCTATACAGACAGCGATCGATAGCTTTGGTTCTATCGATCACGTTGTCAACAATGCGGGAATCTTCTCGGCCAAGCCTTTCACGGACTACACCGTAGACGAGTTTAACGCATTCGTTTCGACAAACCTTAAAGGGTTTATTTTCATCACCCAACCTGCCGTGAAGAGAATGCTGTCGCAGAGAAATGGCGGAAGCGTGACCACAATCACGGCAGCGCTAGCCGATAACCCTATGGCTGACACTCCAGCATCACTTCCGATGATCACCAAGGGCGGCCTAAACGCTGTTACTTTCAGCCTCGCAAGCGAATACGCGAAATACAAGATTCGCTTCAACGCGGTCGCTCCGGGCGTTGTGGACACCCCCTTACACAAGGATCTAAAGAAGGACATGCCGAATTCGCATTCTCCGATGGGAACTTTCTCGCACGCCACCGATATCGCAGAGGCTGTCATTTACCTCACAGAAGCTGATCACGTAACTGGAGAGGTGCTCCATGTAGATGACGGTGCGCACGTTGGCAGATGGTGAGCCGACACGAGCCCGTTTGTTGTCAGCAAAGAGCGTTGGCTTCTCCACCTGGGGGTTTAACTCTCACTGCATGCTCGGTTCGCTTACTTTCCTCATCCACTTTGAAGCACCACTGCTTCGACCGAACAACGAGAACCCATGAGTAGAAAGACTGATGGAAAGGTAGTCGTTATCACGGGTGCAAGCAGCGGTCTCGGAGAGAGCACCGCTCGCCAGCTCCTATTCAAACCAGCAGAACCTGGAGACAATTTCTTCCACCAGGCTTACCGGCGCCCGATTTCAGCCTCAACGCTGGTCCGAATCAGGAGGTCACGTTGCATGGACTTTACGGACAGCCTGTCATTTTGGCCTTCTATCCAGCGGATTGGTCTTCCGCCTGCGGCGATGCGATGGGTCTCGACAACGAGATCCCGCCGGTCAACACGCGAAGAGGTGATGAATGAACAACAGTGAAGACATTAATGAATTGGGGAAGCTCATAGCAAGAAAAGAAGAGGAGTTGAAACAGCTTCAAATCCGAGAAGAAGAACTTCGACCGGACATACTGGCACACACCTTCAAAACCGCATCGGAGGGTCTCCGCTTGCGCAGTGAGATAGAAGCTCTCGGTGAAGACCTTCGCAAATATAGACAACAGCGGGCGGATTTGAAAGTAAAGCTTCCGTTCGAGGATAACAGATGTTGAATTTGAAAGGTTGCGAGTCCCTGAATGCGCAGCGTTTAGAGAAGGTCTAGGAGCACTGATGTAATTCGCGGCTGGCGCGTGCATCGCAACGCCATCAGGCCACACTCATCGTTGGGATACAGACCGCCAACGCCGGAAGCATGGGCAACCGAAGCGTTCCAGGGGCGTGGAAAAGTGGGGAGCGTTTTGTGCTCTCGACTTTTGCACGCCCCTGACTAGGCGGCTATCTGAACCCAACGATAGCTGCGCTAAACTAGCACCTTCACTAGCGCAAAACATATGGCAGCCGACGATCGCTGTTACCGACTCATTTCTTCTTCCCGTTGAGGGCAGGTAGAAGAAGTTTAATGAGCGCTTCATCAGAGAACGGGTTCTGACCTGAGATCACCTCTCGATCTTGAAGGACGTAACTCTGCCATGGAGCGGCCGCGCTTACGTCAGCGCCCGCCGTACGCAAGGCGAAGTCCGGGTAGAAGAGAACCTTCCCACCAATCTCAATCGGCTCCCGCTGCTGCTCTTCAGCCGTCGAAAAGATAGTGACCTTGTATCCAGAGTATACCCAGTCTTGAGCCTTTGCCCGCGCTCCAGCGGCATCGCCCGCCGCCAACGCGGCGACCACCTCCTTCGAATTCGGAAGAGCCGAGAGAAGTGAAATCGGGCCATGGCAAAGCACTGCCGTAGGCTTGGAAGTTTTGTGAAAGTGTCTCATCACGGTGCCGGCGTCGGGATCATCGAGAAGGTCCATCATCGGGCCATGGCCGCCCGGGACGAAAACAGCGTCAAATTGATCCAGACCCGATGCGATGACATCCGAGATGCGAGTTGGATTTTTGAGGTCAGTCAGGCTATCGCGGAATTTTAGATAGTCCCGAAGCTTAGCCTCGTCACCACCGAAGAACTGGGCAATAGCTGAATTGACATCCATTTGCGGCGTGTTGCCTTTGGGGTTGGCGAAGGTGATTTCGTAGCCCTCCTTCATCAGCGCGCGAACCGGAACCGTCAGTTCGTTGAGGTAGTAGCCAGCGCCGGCATAAACCTTGCCATCTTTCAAGGGCAAGCCGCGACCGCTCGAGACTAGGACTAGGACATTTCCTTTGGTTGTCATCTTGTTCTCCTTCTTGAAATCGATCTTGCTTTCCCAAGATCTAGCTAGCTGCGAATTGCGTCGTAAAGGTCCGAAACGGAGCGACTCGTCTCTTTGACTCGCGAAAGTCTTCGCGATCACTTTTCTCTCTGCCACCGGAGGCGAAGTTGCCTGCCTAAGCCCAGGACGTCGAGAATACTCTCAGGGACATAGTGCGTTTGATAGTGGTGACGGACCCAGGATCGGATGGCGCGTCCCTTGCGTGTTTGACGGGAGACGAGTGACATGCAATTGCTCTCGACGACTTTGGCGCCGAGAAGGAATGCTTCCCAAGCACTGTGTCTGGAAGGAGGAGTGTTCGATTGTTTACGTGGAAGACCGATACGCGTCATAGATAGACTCCAAGTGGCGAGTATGAATCGAACCTTGATCCCCCCTTTGCTTGCGTCGTTGACAGAGATTCATGCGTTTGCGGTAATCGTGTTCGTCGTGCCCTTCTCCGCCAGTGCGGCTCGCACTCGCATTCCAGACAAGTGGCGCCGGTCAGCGGATTCCATCTCAGATTCACCGAGTCATTGTTTTCAATTGACCAGGCCAATGCACGATGTTGGGACCTGTTCGCTGGGCTCTGACGATGTGGACATCTCATCTTGACGCGAAGCGACCTTCATCTTTCCAGCATCAGGACTGGTTGCTCCAGGGCAAGCAATTTCTTCAAGTCGAGTGAGCAAAGCGAGGGTGATTCGCTCAGCGAGAAATATTGCATACCAAATGATGGCGACAAGCCCGCAAAGAAACTCAATGCAGAACGCCAGCCATCCATACCGCTGCGCCTGCGATTGCGAGTAAACACCTGATGAAGTTGTCACAAAGCCCTCCCCAACTTGTCCATACTCTGCACGGTACCAAGGGCGAATGTGAGGTTCAATTCTACCTTGGTATAGAGCGGCACTCCTTTGCCGGAATGGGTCGCATCTTACAGTCCAAGCGGACGACAGGTCGCCAACTAAGTACTGACAAAGCGGACACCGACGATCGTAGCTACTGACGTGAAGGTCGCATCTACAAGAAAGAGTGTAGTTGTGATCGCAGGGTCCGTTCGCTATGGGAGCGAGTCTTTGCCTTCTGCCTCGAGTCCGTGCAGAACAGGTCGGCCCACCAGAAGCGCGCGGCGAGCGTCTTACACATTGTTTGAGTGAAGTGACGGCTCATGCGAGCTCTTTGGTCGGAAGGTCCGGGAGACAGATTCATCGCAAGCCAAAGGGCGGAATGACGCGCTTCGTGGCCGCGCTGGCAAGCGAGATCGTAAATGCCTGACATAAGAGCCGAGCCTAAACTGCTAAGGGCAATCGGCTAATCTGCAAAAGTACCGGCGTGGAGCAGCTGTCACACTCAATCGGTCGACGTTGACGACGTTGATATCTTGTCGCACAAGGGCAAGCCGCAGCGTGCCCTGATATGCATAGTACACATAGACGCAGCCGCCAATCGCTAGCACTGCGGCGAAAATCCCTGTGTACGCGAGCACGCTCTCTGCGAGGCTGGGGAGGCGATGCGTGCGCGCGATGCGTGAGCTTTGTGACAACAGTCGCTGGCCCGGAAGTGATTGGGAATGTGAACGGGTAGAAGGCCTGGCCGGAATATCTTCCCCCTGCCGTTTCCGCGGATATCTCCACAATTGGAAAAGACTCCTTATACCTTGGTATGAGGTGGTTCACCGTTGTTGTGATTTGTACGGAAACATTTGTGTTCATACCTAGGTTTAATTGAATTCACTGGGCAGTTCTGTTGTCATGTCAGTCATGACACTTTCGAGTGCGCGTAGATCAGTCCAGGACCCGAGACCGACCAGCGTAGAACAGCGGTTGAAGGAACTTGGCATCAACCTTCCGAAGCCGCCTGAACCCTTCGGAGTTTATGTGGAAGCGGTGCGGACCGGTAATCTGCTCTTTCTTACCGGTATGCTCCCGACTCAAGGGCGCCAGGCACAGTTCATCGGGCGCGTCGGCGCAGAACTTGACATCGAAAAAGGAAGCCAAGCAGCGCAGCTTGCGACTCTGAACGCAATCTCCGTGGTGCGGGAACATTTGGGATCACTTGACAAAGTGACGCGAATCGTCCGGCTCGGTGTGTTGGTGGCCACTTCCGGCGATGTCCCTGAACAACCTCAAGTCGCCGACGGCGCTTCGCAATTGCTTGAAAAGGTGTTCGGAAGAGAGAAAAGCCCTTGCCGCACCGTCTGCGGTGTTGCGAGCTTGCCGCTCGGCGTGCCGATCGCAGTTGACCTCATTTTTGAGGTCGAAAACTAGATTGCAACGTGGACTCTTGCAGGTCGCTCGTTGGCACTTGGATCCAGTAACCCAAGTAACAGGAGGGAGTGATGTCGGATAGGCCTAATATCCTTTTAGTGCATGGCGCCTGGGGCGACGCGTCACACTGGCGGCATGTCATTCCTCCCCTACATGAAAAGGGCCATCGGGTCTTCGCAGTGCAACTCCCTCTTACGTCCCTGTCTGACGATATCGACCGAACCATCAAAATGGCTGCAGCACAGAATCGTCCTACGCTGTTGGTCGGTCATGCCTATGGCTGCGCAGTGATCACAGGGGCGGGGCTTACGTCAAACATAGTCGGCTTGGTTTACTTAGCAGGACCTGCCCTCGATGAGGGAGAGAGTCTCAGGAGTCTCTGGGCACGGCGAGCGCCTCCTGAGGGGGCTGCGAATATCCGCCAGGACAAATATGGGTTTCTATGGATCGAAGTTGAGAAGTTCCACGAGACCTTTTGTCACGACCTCGAAGACAAAACAGAGTCTTTAGTGTGGGCTCTTACACAGAAGCCAACGGCGGCACAGTGCTTCGAAGAACGGTCTGGACCACCGGCCTGGAAAGTGAAGCCTAGTTGGTATCAGATCTCGTCCAACGACCGATTGATCCCTACCGAAACCGAAAAATGGATGGCGGAAAGAATTGAGGCAAGAAAGACAATTACGTTGCCGACGAGTCACGCTTCGGTGGCAACTCGCCCTAACGACATCGTGCATTTAATCGAAGAGGCGAGCAACGCAGTAGCTGCGATGACCGCAGGCATCAGATAGTGACACAGAGTTGCCGGGCGTGAAAAGAACCCCGGCTCTCGCGCATCGTGTAATCCGAGTATGAGTAAAGGAGTGTTCTCAATGTCACCGTTTGCTGATCTCTCCAAAGACGTCAAGACAATTGTAGGCGAGCCGATTGAGTACCCATCTAGCCCGAACCCCGTGATCACATCAAACATCGTGACCATAGCGCCAGGGACGGTCACGGAATGGATGATACATCCTGTTCAACCCTATCTCTACGTACTTGAGGGAACCTTGATCGTTGAGTTCGCTGCGGATGGATCGCGTCAGAACTTCAAAGCCGGCCAGGCGTTCTTGCAGACCAGAAGCCACTGGCATCGAGGCCGCAACGATGGCGAGACTCCGGTACGCTTCTTAAGCGTTTTCATAGGGGCGCGGGACGTGCCGACCATTCTCCATCCACCCGCGGGTAAGGTTGTGGAGGAATCAACGGTCCAAGAGATTGCTTGCCGCAGTGCACCTGGGTCGTGACTCGGGTGCACGTTCATTATCCTGCTTTCTGTGCATTCGGAGATTTACTCCTCCGCTTCGCCGAGGCACCTGGAAATCGAGGAAGGACCCAACGCAAGGGCGCATTGCCCCTACTCAATTTTGCCTCATCAATCGTCGTAGTGGAGTGTCGGATCGTTCTCTCGAAACACATGCTTGACTGTCTCAATCAGAACTGTGGCAGCAACTGGCTTCGGCAGAACTTTAACGCAGCCCGGCCCCAGGGCTCGAAGTCGACTAACCTCTTCGCTCTGGCCGGTAATAAAGATGATAGGAATTGGAGGACCCTGGATCTGCAATTGGCGTTGAAGATCAAGTCCCGTCATCCCAGGCATCGCGATATCGAGGATCAAACAGCTAGTCCGATCGACGCAGTCAGATGAGAGAAAGTCTTCCGCAGAGGAAAAGGCGCGGACAGAAAAGCCGAACTGCCTCAGTAAGTCGGGAAGAGACTCACGCACTGATTCATCGTCATCAATCACAGTTATAATCGGCGGTTCTTTCATCGTCATTCACCAGGTTGCAAAGAGACGCGCAATGAGGCTCTTTTTCCGGTACTCCGCAAATCGCCGGCGCGCCGACTCATCATCGGATCTAAATCATGCGCAGAGTTGCGCCAACTGGCAACGTGGCGCGTTTTCCGTCGGCTGCCAAGTTTGCGGCTCGGCACGGTATCGAAAACAGGAACGTAGCTCCCGGACCATGATTCACTGTCGCCCACAGGTGTCCATGATGAGCCTCGATGATCGAGCGACTGATGGAGAGCCCGATCCCCATACCTCCGCTCTTTGTCGTGTAGAAGGCTTCGAAGAGTCTGTGTCCAGCTTCTGGGTCAAGTCCGACTCCGGCGTCTTCCACGCTGAGTCGCACTCGATCGCCTTCATCTTTTTCGGTTTTGATCATTAAGGTCCGCGGACGGTCGTCAATTTTGTCCATCGCGTCCGCGGCGTTTCGCACGAGATTCATGATTACCTGCTGCAACTGTACACGGTCGGCTGCGACTAGGGGGAGATCATTGGAAAGTTCCAGCCTGAGGGCGACCCGTTGTCTTTGCAAATCGCTAAGTGCCAGGGATATCACCTCGCGCGTAGCGTCGTTCAGGTCCATCAATTCGAATATAGGATCCTGTTTGCTAAAAAGTGCGCGTATACGCTTAATCACGTCAGTGGCTCGATTGCCGTCACGAATTGTGCGTCGGACGGTTTCACGCGCGCCTTCGACATCCGGGGGATCGGAAGAAAGCATTAACAAACAGGAGTCAGCGTTCGTGATGATGCCGAATAGCGGCTGGTTGACTTCGTGCGCGATGGAGGCCGCCATCAAGCCCAAGCTTGTAACCCTTGTCATGTTTGTAAGGTCCGATCGGGCCTTAGCCAGTGCGTCTTCCGCGAGGCGGCGCTGCGTCACGTCCTGAGTCGTACCGATATACTCCAGTTGGCTGCTTCCGTCCCTGCTCCTGTGACCGACCACCTGGATGCGCTTGATTGAGCCATCAGGCATAATCAGCCGATGCTCGTATTCAAAATCGTCACCTCTGCCTTTCACTTGTTCAACCATCTCATCCATCAATGGAATATCGTCCGGATGAAATCGACTCCTGACCAGTTCGAGCGATACCCTCGCAGTCGGATCAAACCCGAATATACGGCAGAGCTGCTCTGAAAAGACGATTTCGCCCGTTTCAACCCGCCAGGAAAAGCTGCCGGTTGAACTGAGACGCTGCGCTTCCGCAAGAAATGCCTCGCTGCGGCGCAGCTTCTCTTCCGCTCGTTGCCGATCGTCAATATCGGTAAGTAGGACGCACCAGTTAAGAATGCGTCCATCCGGATCTTTTAAGGGAAATCCGCGAACTTCGAACCAGCGGTAGATGCCGTCGAAGCGCCGCAAGCGCTCCTTGACCTCATATGCTTGGCCTGTCTTGATCGCCTTAATCCAAACGTCGATTGCGTTTCGTAGGTCGTCCGGATGGACAGCATCCCCAGTGCCCCAATGCTTCAAATCTTCCAGTGTCTTGCCGAAATATCGCAGTGTCGGCTGATTAACGCCTTGAACTTGACCATCAGGCCTCATGAGCGCCACGGGGGCCGGAATGCTGTCGAGGATCAAACGAAGATTAATGTCGCGAGCCTTAAGTGCCTCTTCGACCCGATTGTGTCCGGCAATTTCATCTCTCAGTACCCGGTTGGCCTCAGCAAGTTCCGCGGTTCGCCGGGCGAGCTGATGATCGAGTTTGGCCGCAAGCTCCTTCAACTCGCTACGGAGTCGTGCCTCCCGCAGCCAGATGGTCCCCTGATCCACGGCTAAGCTCAAAAGAAAGACTTCGGTTTCGCTCGGAAACTCTGCACAATGAGACCCCGTCACGATGAAGCCAAAGTCACCCTGTAAGCCCAGCGGGCAAAGCGACAGCGAGATATCACGCTCCCCGATTGTTCTCCGCAAAGACCCCGGTAACATTTGGAGATCTTCTTTAAACCATCGACCCATACATTCACATATATCTTTGGCGGGGAGCGTCGAGTCTTGGGATTCTCCGAAACGGACGATCTCGGTAGCCGGCTCCCCGACTTGGTGTTTCAGCCGCGCATAGGCGAAGTCGAGTGGCAGCAGGCGCAGGATTGCGTCGAGCAGGAGTTGAACAATCTCGGATGGCGTCCTGTCAATCCAAGACGCATGCAGGGCCAAAATGCTGACCAGATCATTCACGCAGCGCTCTAGGCGCTCGATCTCGCGATTGGAGTCCTTAAGGTGCAACGCCATATCAGACCACCCTAGATGAGTTAGTCGAACCTTCCCGGAATTCGCACAAGAACTTCAGTCGGAGGAAACAATGGAAGGATTTTCTGGAGGACGTCGCTGATGTTGACCATCGGATTGGTTCGCGTGACATCGAGTGCGTTGGTCCCTCCAATCGGCGCAACGTTTTTTCAGCTCATTTCCGGCCGTCACTTCGATTTACAAGTGTCCGAACTACGACCGAAAACAGTTTGGCAACAGTTGAACGCCGAGTCAGGCCGCTCCCGGCAACGATTCTGTCTCCGTCGTTGAGGCCCGGCGGAGCTTCGCAAACATGCGCACCAGTTCCGCGACAGAGTCGGCTCTCATTTTGTGCATAACCCTGCCTCTATGTGTCTTGACCGTGATCAAGGTGATGCCGAGTTCAGAACTAATTTGTTTATTCAATAAGCCCGAAACCACGAGTGCCATGACTTGCCGCTCGCGAGGCGAGAGCAATCGGTAACGGGCCCAAAGATCATGCATTTCCACCGCGCGATCGAGAGCAATGCGGCCACGTACGATGGCCTGTTGGATGGAGCTAAGCAGAGCTTCGGTACTGACCGGTTTGATCAAGAATTCGACGGCTCCCGCTTTCATGGCTTGGACTGATCTTGGTACGTCGCCACAACCAGTAATAAAGATGATTGGCAGAACCGTCCTCTCGGCAGTAAGTCGCTTCTGAAGTTCGAGACCGTCGAGATCTGGAAGATGCATATCAAGAACGAGACAACTGGGAACAAGCGACCGCGGGTGATCGAGGAATTCTTGCGCCGATGCGAAGGTTTTTGGTTGCAACCCTGCAATGCGGATTAATTGCTCCAGTGATTCGCGCACCGAAACATCATCGTCTACGACGTACACGATCGGTTTCGAGTTCGGGGTCGCGTGTGGCGTGTTCGAGGACCTTAATTCTCTGCCGGGCGTGCATGCGAAACTCACAACCAACTCCTAGTCTCCCGACCGTGGCCCGTGCTCTCCACTCTCGGACGTCGCGTGGACCGGGAACGCGTGCCGTACGCCTACGAAAAGCGAATCCGCTTCCTGCCAAATAGCTTTGCATCCAGAGACCATGCCCCAGGTCCGATCATTACCAGGCTTACTCCGAGCACCGCAAGCGGGAGATTCACCCCCGCTGCCCGATACAAGGCAATCCAAACTTCCATGATCGCTTGCAAGGTTCCAGCAACAGGTGTCCAGAGACCGGCTAGCAACAAGATTCCGACACCGACTCCGATGAATCCTAAGTAATGTCCGATCTCGGGTGCTCCCCAGACTTGGGAACTAGCTTCAATCAGCAATGGACCGGCCGCTGCTAAACGCAGGAGCAACAGGCCAACACCTGGCCAACCGCCTGGAAACATGGTAAATAGCCGTTGCACATCTTGCCTGATGATCCTAATTGGATGCGTGAGGGGCATATCGGAATCGCCCCACACCTGAGGAGCATATCGGAATCACCCCCAGCCCGAATCCCGAAATGTGGGGGCGACATTAGACCCTTTCGGGTGGTTATTGGATCTACAACTGAATAATTCCGCGTTTCAAGGCAATGGTTACGGCGTGTGTCCGGTCTCTGGCGCCAAGTTTGGAAAGGATGTTCTTAACGTGGCCTTTGACTGTATCCTCTGAAATTGATAACTGATCGGCGATAAGTTTGTTGGAGTTGCCGCCCGAAATGAGCAACAGAACCTCGACTTCCCTTTCAGTTAAAGCGTCATCATCAGCGTGCCCGGCGAGTTCGGCGCCGACCTCAGACTGAACGAACTTTCTGCCGGCGAAAACGGCTCGGATTGTGTCTAAGAGTTCTCTTCTCACATTTCCCTTTAAGATGTAAGCTTGTGCACCAGCTTTCATCGCCCGCTTGCACAAAACGTCGCCTGCGTAGGTAGTCAGCACGATGATGCAGGCTCCCGGAAATTCGCTGCGAATGGCGATGAGGGCATCAATCCCATTCATCTCCGGCATCTGCAAGTCCATCAGAGTCACATCAGGAAGTTGCGACCGAAATTGTTGAATTGCTTCCTGTCCGCTGGAAGCTTCGGCGACCAATTGCATGTCGGTCTGACAGGAGACCAGAGCGGCGATCCCGTCTCGAATGAGTACGTGGTCGTCCACCGAAAGAACGCGAATTGGGGTCTGAGTGGTGTCTCTCTTAGGGCTGATGCTCATTCGTTCCCCCCGAACTTCTTTCGCAAAGACCAAAATGATCGACGCGCCGCGGAGATTCTGTAAGCAATGGATGCAGGGACGATCAATTCGATCTCCGTCCCGGCTCCATCCTGACTCCAGACTCCCAATTTGCCACCGAA
>Ga0335075_10006422_pt1 | contig 18165 bp, 22 predicted proteins | sample Lox_Sample_24_FD_206723 | JGI IMG/M metagenome (GOLD analysis project Ga0335075, IMG submission 206723) | Soil microbial communities from Loxahatchee National Wildlife Refuge, Florida, United States - Lox_Sample_2.4 | ecosystem: Environmental > Terrestrial > Soil > Wetlands | place: USA...
CTCGTACTGCCGTCGGGTATATTCGCCAACTTCGGTGCCGGGAAGGCTGTCGAGGTAATCGCGCATCAAGTCCCCCACCGTCGGACGGCTGGCAGGCTGCGGCGGATTTGGCTCGATGCCTCTGTGAGCGAAGTGCGGGAAGTAGCGGGTGGGATCGAATGTCCCGGTCAAGCCACCGTGCGATTTCAGTAATTCCTCACTGATCTCGTCCAGGCGTCGCTTCCATTCCCGCCTGCTGGCGCGCGAATCCTCAAGCCCCGTTGATTCACGATAGCGACGAGGCTTCTCATCAGTCGGTCCCTTCCACAAAAACGACACAAGCAGGTATCTGCGTTCGCGATCGTTCTTTCGACTGCGATACGGAACCGACCGTTCGAAACGCGCATATGTTCGCACCGCCTACTACTCCAGATCGCCGCGCTCGATAGCTGCCTTGAACACGTTCCAGTCGATCAATCGCCTGCGACCGACTCGGCGCAACCCCTTCGCCACATCGAGCTTGCCGTCACTGATCCAGTGATAAATCGTCCATCGCGACATCTGTAGGCGGGCCGCGCACTGTTCAGCCGTCAGAAAAACCGGCTCTGAACCAACGCTTGTTGTTTCCATGAGGATCGGCACTCCTTGCTTTTAGTGCGTCGGCTGGCCGACCTCGTCACAAACCGCGCCTCCTCTCAGCCATCTGAGGCCAGCCGGCGCCACTCAAGAATACCCTCAGAGGCGCTAATTGTCAAATTCCAGTATTTATCAAGGAGACTGTCATTGACCCGTTATCTCTCAACGACCAAACGCAACTTACTCAGCCTTACCTGCGCCGCCAGTATCGACACGTCGCATTCTTCGATCACGCGCTTGATCAGTGCGCTGGCTACAGGTGAATTCAGCGCAAACGGTGGATTCTTCCCAAATCTCGCCGCGTATTCCGCCGCCCATCCCCGGACCGAGCTCGCTGGCATCAGAATGGCGCCGCTCACCCAGCCGGCCTGCCATTCAACCCAGTCTGTTTTCGGTGCGTTGACGATGCTGTCACGATGGCAGTTCCAAACCGCGCCGTCACTTGCCCGACTAGTGCCGAGACCTAATTTAATGCCGGCCTCGCGCCATAAGGGCGCATGAATCCATACGTGTCCAAACTCGTGGCATGTAGTGGTGCGGACCAGATGATCACTACGAGTATTGTAAATGCTCTCAGCGATTTTAACGTTGGGCTTGCGGTCGTAGTACATCGATGTCTGCCCGTAGATTCCCTCGGGCAGATTGGCATAAGTGTCGATTTTCCCCGCACGCTCTTCTAGCAGTCGGATCAACTCGTCGGTCGGAATCGGCAGCCGGTAACCGCCTGAGCGGCGCTCCATAAACTCGCGCACGATCCCTTCACAGCGTTTATCTAATACGTCGGTCTTAAGGTAGAGCCTCCTGATCGGTCGTCCGAGTGGATCACGAAAATCCCTCATCCTTTCTTCTTGCCGGACTTCGCGCCTGTAAACGCTTTGCGGAAGGCCTCCCACGCCGCTTCCACTTCTTCGTGTTCGATTTCGCCTCTTGAGTCACTGGGCATTCGGCCTGCGTGAAAAAAGAGAATGTCCTGCGAAATCCCGATGATCTTGGCGAGCTGCTCGATCAAATGATCTGGCGGCGGTCGCCGCCGGTCGTGTTCCACCGCGTTCAGGTACGGAGCATCAACCGACCTCCCGTCTTCGCGCCTCAGGCGTTCGGCAACCTCCTTTTGTGTTAAACCAGCCCGCTTGCGGGCTTCTGTAAGAACCTGGCCGAACGTTTTCATACGCTCCGGTCGGCATTGCTCATTCCGCCTTCCCCCCTCTCGGTCAAAGAGACGATCGTAGTTCTCTACGGCGGATCAGTGCCAACTCAATCCACCGAATAAATTCCATAATCTCATAATCGCCTTAAGTGCATATCCTTTCAACATCCATGCCTCACAGCGCCCGAGGGACGCCGCCGCATTGAGGCTCAGGCTGAGTGAATCCCAAGAAACTGAGCCAGGACGGCAGGCTGCAATCTGATTTTACCAGCATCCGGCGCGGCGCCGAGTGTTTATCGATGTCCATCACGACACTCGGCTGGAGCCGTGCGACATATGCCGAGTTCATCGGCGACGAGCGGCTCGAGACGCTGCTTAGCTGTCACGAGCATGCATCGACCATTTCGGCGGAGTGCCGGACGAGGTGCTATAGGGTTATGTGGCGCGCCATATAAGCGTATTTCTGTGCCCTTCGCGATTATGTTGCCGGCTGTGAACAAAGGCTCAGGATGGTTGATGGTGAACCGCTAGAATAGTCACATAATTTTCGACTGCCAACCGACAATACCTTTCGCGCCGCATGCGCAGAAAGGAGATTGTCATGTTGGAACGCTACTTTGTTTTTCCACGTGCGGTCGATCGGATCCGAAATTCTTGGATCGGTGAATCGATCGAACGCTATGTAGAACACTTCGCCGAGCAGGGCTATGCAGCAGGAACAATGCATTACCGAGTTCCGTTGCTTGTCCGGTTTGGCGAATTCGCACGCAGCCGAGGAGCGAGGGCTTTGGCAGACCTGCCGGCATGTGGGGAGGACTTTATTGCCGACTGGATTAAGACGCACGAGTCCACCCGACAGTGCGACAAAGCCCCGTCCAGGCTTCACGAAAGAGATTCGCGGTCTGGTCGAACAGTTCTTGCGTCTGGTGGTTCGCGGCTATGTAGGCCACGTTCGCGGGCCGACCGCACGTGCCCCGTTCGTCGATTCGGCATCGGGCTTTTTCGTTATTTAAGCGAAGAGTGCGGACTGCGGCCAAGCACACTTTGGGCACTGTGGCTATCACCTGCGCGGCTTTGAGAACTTCCCACAAGTGAGATCGGCTTACACGATCTGCGCGATCTAACGCCGCCGGTCTTGGCGGCTTTCATCGCTAACAGCAGCCGAGTGGTGTCGAAGGACCTGAGCACACGTTAGTTGATGCTCCGCACGCCTATCGGCTTTCGCATATTCCGCGCTCGGTCACCTGGGAGGAGGTGCGAAAGATGCTCTCGGTGGTTGAGCGGCGCATGCCGGTCGGCAAACGCGATTACGCGATATTGCTGCTGCTGGTCACCTATGGTCTGCGCGCTCGGGAGGTTGCCGCGCTGCTGCTCGATCATATCGACTGGAAGCGCGAGCGACTGCATGTACCTGAGCGCAAGGCTGATCATGCCACTGCCTATCCGCTTTCCACGATCGTGGGCGACGCCATAGTTGATTACCTCCAATACGGAAGACCGAAGATTGTCACCTCTTTTTCCGAAGCGTCGCCCCTTACGTGCCGCTCACGTTTTCGGCGATTTCATGCCGCTCTACTCATTATCTCCGCAAGGCGGGGATCGCAATCTCGCGCGCTGGCTCGTATACGCTTCGCCACACTTGCGTGCAGCGGCTGGTCGATGCCGATTTCTCGTTCAAAGTGATAGGTGACTACGTAGGCCACCGTGTGCCGGCCTCCACCGAGATTTACAGCAAGGTGGGCGGTGGAAGCCTTGCGCAAGGTCGCACTGGGCGATGGAGAGGAAATCGTATGAAGCCACGCTGGCAAGGTTTCTGTGGGCCGATCGCCGCACCCCTCGAGCGCTACCTCAGATACAAGCATGCGCTGGGATGCAGCTTTCGGACCGAGGAAAGGACATTGCAGCTACTCGGCCGTTTTCTGATCGAGCGAGGGATCGAAACGACAGAGCAGATCGAATCCGAACTGCTGGAAGCATTCCTAGCCTCACGACCTCGTTCGCGGCCGAGTAGTTATAATCATTTATTCCGTGTAGTGCGGCGATTGTTCGACTTGTCGCACAGGTGAGCTGGCGTGCTCGCCGGTGCGGATCGGGCCTCGACGCGAGAGCGCACGGTGCATCCCCTTTTTAATGCGGACCAGGCCCGCCGTTTATTGGCGGCTGCCGTCAACTTGCCAGATAACTCCAACGCGCCGTTGCGTGGCCACACCTATCGAACGATGTTCTCGCTGCTGTACGGCCTCGGTTTCCGGGTAGGAGAAGTTTCACGTTTGCGCGGCCGAGACGTAGATTTCGGACGGCAATTGCTGGTCATTCGCGATACCAAGTTTTCCAAGAGTCGGCTGCTTCCTTTCGGACCGCGCATCGGCCAACTATTGGAAGGTTATATCGACAGGCTGACCCGCTTCAGAATCTACAAGATCGTCCGCCGGCGGGCTCGCGCCCTCGAAGCTGCGCAAACCTCGGCGCACTGTCGCCGCATATCACCTCACGTTTTTCGCTACACCACCGCGGTCCACCTGCTGGAAGCGGGCGTCGAGGTTAACGTCATTCGCGGCTGGCTCGGACACGTTAGTCTGATCACCACCAACCGTTACGCAGAGATTAGCGCAAAGGCCAATGAAGCAGCACTCCGCGCCTGCCAGCCGCCGGTTGAAGTTTCGTCGGGATTCTGCCGAAGCGCCGTAAGACGAGAGGATGAAACGCTTCTCAACTGGTTGAGTTCGCTGTGAAGATTATGCGCCCATTGTTGGCTGCCTGCCTCAATCCCCGCAGTCCTCCCCCGACCAGCCGGCAACATAATCGCGAAGGGCACAGAAATACCACAACATAGAGGCGGTGGTTATCGAGCGCGACGCGTACGGACCCGGCTGCCGTCACTACAATCAAACCTTCCTCGATTTCGCGCACCATTATGGGTTCCGGCCGCGGCACCGACGCGATGACTGATCACCTCGGTCTTCTGATTATCGACCATAACCTCGTTAGTCACTCCGCCGAAATACTCAAAACTTTGAATCAGCCTTCATAGGTGTGATCGGCATCTTCGCAGGCCATCGCCACGAAACGAAAACGCCGCGATTAGCGAGCGTGTTAACCGTGAAATGCACTTCCTGTTTGCGACCGTTCACCTGCGTGCAGTATTGTGCGCGATAGTCTCGCAATTGGTCGCCCGGTGCGGTCTTGAGCCGCACCGTCGCCCGCGCCTGAACCAGCAGTCGCGTTTTCGTGAGCGTCAAAGCAGTTGAAGGTCGAGATAGAGTCCGCACTCAGGATTTCTGAACCGGATCGAATCAGCCGGCCGAAGTCTAGCCAAGATCTCGTTGAAGGGCCGGCTGCGTGCCATAGTGGGACCGTTGACTCATATCGAATGCGACTCAGCGAAGATTGCGCTGCTTGAGCAGTTTCGTCCTTCCAGAATCGCTTTCATGGTCGCAGCGTTCGTGATACCGAAATCAGCATAACAATTGTTGAAGCTGGTGAAGGCGCGCCGCACCCACTTCCGACCTCGTTCACGCTTTGAGCCGCGTCTGAAACTCGGCCCTCCGAGTATAGATATTTGAATGACTCGCCGGGGGTGGCGTCGTGATCGCGTTGTCGGTTATGATCCTGTGGCGCGCCCGAGTTCTACGATTGAAGGTAGACATTGAGAGCGGTGCTTTCACCAGTGTCCGAGAGACGAAAGTCTTCACCGGATTTCCGCAACCGATCTTTATTATTAACAGAGCCTTTAATCCATGGTCTCACGTTGCTGGGCGGACGAGGCCGTGGCCATGGCTAGTCGCCAGAACGACCTCCAGGACTAAATCTCTTAGCGGCTGATTCACGCCGCCTCGCAGGGCCCGGGCAGCTTCGTGGGCGAGATCATCGAGCGAAAGCAGACCGGCCAATCTGCCCATTGGGTTTACGACAACTAGCCGTCGTTTGCCGTGCTGCCGCATCAATTCGGCCGCTGAAATGAGCTTGTCATCAGGATTGCAAGTGACTACCTCATGCGCCATTGCTTGATCGACAAGTATTTCTTTAATCGGCGTACCCTTCGTGTAAGCGGCCATACAAATATCGCGATCAGTCAAAAACCCGACCGGGTAATTGGTCTCGTTCACGACTGGAACGCCTCCACATCGATGCTCCCACATGAGTTGCGCGGCTTGGTTCAGGCTGTCGTGTGGCCGGCATGCCAACACCTGGGGATTCATAATTTGTTCGACTCTCATGAAAAGAGCCTCTCCGTATCAGCTCGAAAACGTCAGCCAACGATGGCTGATGGTTATGAAGCTGTCCTTCGCGTAACGCTTCCCAACTCCAGCAGTCAATTACGGGTTTCGTGCAAGACCTGTTATTCTACATAGTCTAGATCAATTACTGCCTTTCCTTCATGCGCGAGGCGCGGTTTAGCAATTGCTGCTAGCGTCGTTGCAACGTCCGCTGCGCTGAGCTCGATGCGTCGTCCCGGGGCCTTTTCAAGTTCGATCTCCCGAGCCAGATCGTTGAGTGACAGAATTCCAGCCAGGCGCCCATTCCTGCCTATCACTGGGAGGCGCCGCACTTGATGCTTTTTCATCAGAGTTTCAGCCACCGTGATATCGTCATCCTCATGACAGGTGATGATCGTATGTGCAACGAACGCCGTCAGAGGAATAGCCGACGGAGGTTTCCCTTGAGTGTATGTAGCCATCGCAATATCACGGTCAGTGACAACCCCCAGCAAGGCGCCAATGCCATCACTCTCGATTATGGGAAGGAAGCCACAATCATATTCCCACATCAGCTGCGCCGCCCGGCTGAGTGTCTCATTCGCCATACACACTTTAATTTCACGAGTCATCAATTCTTTGACTTTCATTGAATTTCTCCTTCCCAGCACTGCCGCTGAGCGGGTATCGCTGCAATTGTTTTGGCTGCGGGTGCGGCCACCTTTTTGGCTGCGGTGCGGTCACCTTTAAGATGCGCTATAGAACCAAGCGGAACTCACGCTCGCGGTTCTTCGCGAATCGTCAATACCGGGCAAGTTGCCTTGCGAACAATCGCTTCCGCAACGCTTCCGAGAAACACTCGCACAAACCCAGTTCGGCCATGCGTGGCAATCACGACAAGGTCAGGCTGATATTTCTTTTGTGCATCCAGGATACAGGTGATTATGTCACCGACGAAGAGAAGCGACTCATGTTCGATCCCGCTCAGCTTGGCCTTGGAAATGTCTTCGAGCTTAGCTCTGGCCGCCTTCTCTTGATCTTCATACATCGCGGCCGGCGGCGGGATTTCGCCGATGGTTATAACTATCGGAAGAGCATGGACTAATAGAACCTTGCTGGCGAAGTGATTGGCGAGTTCGACGGCTCTATCCAGAGCCACCAACGAATTCTCCTCGAAGTCTACCGGGCAAAGAATGGTTTTGTATGGAAATGCCATTGAACGATTCTCTCTAGAATATATCTGTCGCTTAACTGAATGGATATGAAGGCTCGAGCTCAACGATTCAATGGCATTAGGTCGTCAACCCATTGTTCGGCGCTCGCCCGCGTCTCAAAATCGCCCGCCTGCTTCACTTCTCGCCAGAAAATGTCCCATCGTCCGCTTTGCTGGTCGCGGCGAATCGTATAGCCGTACAATTCCGTCGAGAGCAGTTGCTTCTGATCGTTAGTCATTCGCCTGTACCAAAGGATAATTGTTTCGCCTGCAGCGATTCGATGTAATCGACCAAGGCCGAAATACGTCGCCGCACTTGATCCTCGCTCTCAGCACTTCCATGTTGGTCTTGATATTTCAGTCCCCAGATAGGCATATCGCCGATAAAGTGCGCCGAAAACCGTTTGCGCCCATCGATAGTATCGTACACTTCCTGACGCGGGAACTTGCCATCATTGGCTGCGCTGAGTGTCGTGAGATCCACCGACACATATCCCGGGACATTGCGCATCCGAGGCGAATTGCCAGTTCCATCGGTGCCGTGGCACTTGGCGCAGTCCCTGAGATAAGCCTGCTTGCCTGGAGGATCAGCCTGAACCATCGTCGTACAAACTAGAATGATAAGTAACGATGCTAAAACATGTTTTAGTAGCAGCAAGGGTCTACGGCCTATCCAGCATGAGTTCAGCAGCTCCACGGCGCCGCGCTCTGGCTGTCAGAGACTGGGTGGTTGAATTCCCACGGGCGGCGTGGGTTCGGCGGCTTGAGCCGGTGTGGCGCTGGCGGGGTTATCCGCCGGGGCCTGTCCGTTTAATCCCGCGAACGTCTCAAAGAGCCAGTTGCCAGTTGACAGATCATCTTCCGCCAGCAGGCGCAAGGCTTCTTTGGTATCCACATCACGGTTAAGGGCGGCGGCGAACGCCAGCAACGGTGCGGCCGCCTGTTGCGGATCCTGAATGAGCGAGGTGATCGCGGCCAGCTTATCGAGATCCGAGATAGCTCCATTCGCCAACACCTCAATCAATCTGGCGCCATTCGGGGTAGTGGTAGAGTGCAATTCGGCGCCCAGTTCGTGTGTGCGCCGCTGGATCACTCTCGCGTGGTAGGCCGCGCGCTCAGCTGCGATTATTAGCCCAGTCCGAAGGCCATTGGTACGGCATACTGCGGCCCATTTGGCAAAGGCGATAGCGGAATCCGACTGCGTGGCAAAAAGTTCGTCGATAAAACCAAGCACTGCTTCCCGTTCGGATCGGTAACTGCGCCCGCCCACCTCAAAGCTAGAAACCGGCGCTTGCCCCGCCTCGCCCGACTCATGTTCGAGCCTGGTGAGCTCTTCTTCGAACGCGGCTTCGCTCATGATGCCGCTACGGAACGCACGCAAAAGCTGTCTAATTTCAAAGTCACGATTCATGATGAGTCCTCAAATCAATTTTATCGTTTACTGCCCGGAGTGATGTTTGACATCGCCGCGTAGTTCCCGTTCGTGATCCTCGAGGCGCCTGCGCGCCGCATCGAAAGCCTCGCGAATGGCAATGGCGAGATCATCGGCGTGTTGCTTGGTTATTACTAACTCGGCCTGCGGGGCGCGGAGATCAAGCCGTACGGAAAAAGGACCGCCGTGGCGATGGTGATGGACCGGCGCTTCGATCACGACATGGCAACCGGTAAGCCTATCGTAGTATCCTTCAAGCGCCTCGGCATGTTGTTCAATCGTGGCTCGCATGGCGTCGGTGAGTTGAAAATCACGGGAAGTGATCTGAAGCGCTCGTTCCATGGTGGTTTCCTGCTTAGTTGTTCGTTTCTTTTTCGTCTAGTTAAGGCCATCGGCCCACATGTCTCAGGATTCGTTCAAGAAACTCTGAAGCATCGGGTTATGTTGCATGATTGCGACTTATAGGCCGACGGTTAATTGGACTAAATGCCTAGGCCGCGTTCTTATGTTCGTTCTTCTTCTCTGGACCTTCCACTTGGATCGTTACTTCTTTGGGCAATGCATCCTTCGGCATCGGTGCCACGAGCTCAAGAATCCCGTCCTTATAGGTGGCCTTGAGGTCTTCCGCCTTGATTCCAGCCGGCAGACTCAGCGACCGCGCGAACGCCCCGTAGCTGATTTCGCGCCGAAGATAATCAGCCTCTTTGGTTTCCTGCTTCTCCTCGCGTGAGCCTTCAATGTTCAGTACATCGCCGGTCACTTTGATCTTGACGTTTTTCGGATCGATGCCGGGAAGATCGGTGCGAACTATAAATTTGCCATCCTCGACCCGTGCTTCAAGCGCGGGTCGTATCGGCGATTTCTGGCCTTCGCCGAAGAACTCGCGGGCTAGCGGGAACCGGCCGAACCAATCACGATCAAAGCCGAACCGTTCGGCCAGATCTTCGAATCGCGCCAAGTCCCTCGACGGTGTCCATTTTTCGAGCAATCCCATTGTTCTGTCCTCCTTCATATCTGCGAAGCCTGAATGGACTTCGCGAATGTCTCAATTGTTTGGATGATCTTCTTGCGAGCAGCCGTGTTAGATTCGGTGCCTATTCCGCCGAATCGTTTTGCTTGATCCGCCCTCGCCGCCCAATTGTCGGCGACGGCGCCATCTGTTCGAATTTGCCAAGCTCTGCGCCGAACGGCCGTTCGTCGCGGACGCTAAGAAGTTCTTCAGGAGCGACCATGGCGTCCTGCTTTTCCAGCGACTCGTCCATCTCGGGAGGCAATGACCAGACTCTACTCTCTTTCTCGCCGAGTAGGTTTGCCTCCGGCTTACCGAGGCTATCGTGCTTTCGCTGGCACGCGACACACAGAGCGGCAAACGGTAATGCTTGCAAGCGCGCGACTGAAATCTCGTTGCCACATTGCTCGCACAGTCCGTAATGGTTGCGCGCGAGCCGGCCCACCGCATCGTCGATCGCTTCGAGACGATTTTCCGCTGCCTCAATCAAGCTCGCGTGGGTCTCTACTTCCGCTAGTGAACGCGCCTCGTCAAGTTCGTCTGCTGGTGCTGGCGTGACATCCTGGCTTTGATCGTGGCGTAACTCGAGGATCCTCTCGCAAGTCCGCGCTCGCTCGCCCGCCAGCATCTGGTAGATTATCTGCCGGCGGGCCGCTTGGCTGTCCAATGACTTCATTGCCTTGCACTTCCTTTACGTCCGGATTTTCCGGCAGTCCACGTGGCGAACAGCGTGCCGTCGTCGCTCCATGCATAGGTCACGCGTCCGCGCAGAAGTTTTTTGACCTCATGAGCCAGTCGGTGTGCGAGTTTCTGTGAGGTCGTAATGATGTCGATGGTGCCGCTATTGTCCGTCGTGTCAATCGAAACGATTCGCCGCTCAGGCTGCGTCTTCATTGCTCGCTTGGCGGCGTTTTGAAGGCGGCGCTGAATATCTTCTCGTTTACTTGCCGCAACACCACGAATGATCAACCGTCCCTGTCCTTCCTGGCGCGAAACCTGATCACACGCCGGACAAAATCCCCACTGGCTGCGTTCAATCAGTTCATCGGTAAGCTTATGATCATGGCGCCAGGTCTTACGCAGAAACACGGCACCACAACGTGCGCATACTGTCGGCTCATGAATTGGCGGCGTCTTGGAAACGACGCGGGGGCTTTTGTCATCGCGGACGGCCTGCCGATTGAGGCTCCGAACCAACCCTCGTGACTGCTTGGTAGTCTGTGCGTTCATCACTTCGCCTGCTTCTTTCCGAATTCAATTCAATTCGTCTATCGCTGGACTTGGAGAAGCTGTAATGCAAGCAGTTATATCCGGCTCGGATAGGTGCGATTTTGGTAACTCTCTGGCGGGCAATTCGCCGCCGGGGAGCGATCGGATCTGTGTGAACTGCACTCGTACTCGCGCTATCAGCCACGGGAGCAGCATCACAAACGCTGATAAGAGAAATTGGATCATCATGGGGTGATTCTCAGTGATTAATCAGTCTCGCTTCTTCGCCACGGGCTAAGGATAAATAGTCGGGCAGCGTGCGTTCTGTAGGGACGTTATCAGCACGCCTTGTGCCACCAGAAATACCCGGTCTTTCTTGGTGTCAGGCCAATTTTGTGGGTCAGGGGCGCCCCACCTGGGACATTACTTCCCGCAGCAGAGCCATCAGCACGTCACCTCCATCGATGGAAAAAGCATCGCCGGTGCATCTTGCGGGCTCGCAATTCGGATGCTCCAGAGCTCTCGCGCTAGCGGATCTGAAAAAATCATTATGATTAGTGCAGTACGTGAATTTTGCATCGTGCACGTGTTCGTGGATTATCTGTTCAAATGATGCGCAACCGGTCCGCCCTTCATTCGATCAAGCTTGCCCCGCCTCTTGCGCGCCGGATCGCACGCTACTGGACGTCGCATGGACCCGCAGGACGTGGCCTCTTCGCACTGCTCGGCCCAGGCTTGATTACTGGAGCTTCCGATGATGACCCGAGCGGCATTGCGACCTACTCGCAGGTGGGGGCTCAATTCGGCTACGGAATGGCTTGGGTAATGGTGTTCAGTTATCCGTTAATGGCTGCCATTCAAGAGATCAGCGCGCGCATCGGACGGGTCACCGGACGTGGGATAGCAGGTAATATCCGCACCTACTACCCTGGATGGCTACTGCAAGCGATCGTCTGCCTTTTGGTGCTCGCTAATATAATAAACCTGGGTGCCGACCTCGGAGCGATGGGCGATGCGGTGTATCTGATGATTGGGGGCAGCGTACACCTTTATGTGCTTCTGTTAGCGGGGACCTGCGCGGCTGTCGAGATCTTTTCCCGCTATGAACGATATGTTGCGATTCTCAAGTGGGGAACGCTGTCACTATTCGCCTATGTTGCCACGGTTCTAGTAGTAAAGGTGCCGTGGGAGCAGGTCGCCTACAATACTTTTCTACCGAGCTTTTCCTGGCAGAAAGACTATATTGTCGCCATCATGGCGGTACTCGGAACGACGATCAGTCCCTATTTATTCTTTTGGCAGGCCTCAGAAGAAGCCGAGGACGAGCGCACGACGGCTGGTGGGGAGCCGTTGACCGCCGCGCCCAGCCAGGCGCGATCTGAGATCCATCGCATGAGGCTCGATACTTACCTGGGGATGGGCTTCTCGAATCTGATAAGCCTCTTCATCTTAGTCACTACCGCGGCCACGCTGAATGCACACGGCGTAACCGACATTCAAACGTCGTCGCAGGCCGCAGAGGCGCTTCGGCCGATTGCGGGACGCTTTGTTTTTGCGGTGTTCGCCGCAGGCATTGTCGGTACCGGCATGCTGGCCGTCCCCGTACTGGCCGGCTCCGCCGCCTACGCGCTGGGCGAGGCGCTCGATTGGCCCATAGGCCTAGCGCGGCTGCCGCTCGATGCCAAGGCTTTCTACGGTACGATTGCCGCGGCCACTCTCATCGGCATCTTCATCAATTTCATCCGGGTCGATCCGATTAAAGCATTGTTCTGGAGTGCCGTTCTCAATGGTGTCGTCGCGGCCCCGTTGATGATTGTCATCATGATAATGGCGATGCAGCCCAAGGTTATGGGCGAGTTCACATTACCGCGTCCACTTTGGCTCCTGGGGTGGCTTTCCACGGCCGTAATGACGATCGCTGTTGCAATCATGTTCTTGACGTGGTGACACGTAGCCGGCGGTGCCTCGCGGGATTGGTTTGCGAGCCGCCATGCGCTTTAATCACTGCTTCAGGTGAAAGCCATCGCCCCCGGCGAAGCCTGTAAGCAACGATGCCATACTCAGAATATTTCAAGGCTGCGAGTGAAGGTCTAATTATCGCGGATCGCGCTGGAACAATCCTCGAGGCCAACCCCAAGGCCGAAGAACTATTCGGCTACAGCCAGGGAGAACTCACCGGCCATACGGTGGAAATCCTCCTGCCAGCGCAACTGCGCACGATTCATAATAAGCATCGCGAGGACTATCTGGCCGCGCCGCGCAATCGGACTATGGGGGCAGGCCTAACTCTTTCCGGCCGGCGGAAAGACGGCAGCGACTTTCCTGTCGAGGTCAGCCTGACTTACGCGCCGCGGACGGAGCGAGGAGACTTGATTGTTGCGGCAGTCATCGATATCAGCGAGCGGCTCGCCCTGGAAAGCGAGGCGCGCCGGGCCGAAACTGTTGCAGCACTCGGGACAGTAGCCGCAGGTATCGCGCATGATCTGAATAATCCCTTGCAGACGATTCGTTCGCGCGCGGAACTCATGCTGGAATCGTTCGATTCGCTGACGGCCGCCGAGATGAAGGAAGACCTCGCGGCGATTCATCGCCAGGCGCAGCGGGCTGGTCTGATCGTCGAAGAATTTCTTGCGCTATCTCGCCGCCGGGAAAAGAGCCAGGGACGGGTTAATCTGAATCAGTTGATTGAGCGGGTGTCCTTGCTGATCGGTGACGAGTTGCGGAAAGCCGGGATCATTTTCCAAACCGATCCGAATGGCGACCTACCGCAGGTGACTGGCGACGGTACCGCTTTGGAACGGGTTTTAATCAACCTCGTGGCCAACGCCCGGGATGCGATGCCGAAGGGCGGGACAATAAACATAATGAGCGGACGGCTGGATAATCAGCCGAATTGGGTCTATCTCAGCATTGCGGATACAGGAGAAGGGATTTCACCGGACGCTCTGGGAAAAGTGTTTAACCTGCTTTATACGACCAAGGCCGAGGGCAGCGGTTTGGGACTATGGCTTAGCCGGCGAATCGTGCACGAGCACGGCGGCAAGTTGGAAGTTCAATCCGAGTTAGGCCGGGGAACCACCTTCACCATCAAACTGCCATTGAACGATTTTCAGGCATAAAGCATTGAAAATTCGGCCACAGCTGAGGAAGCAGCCCATTTATTATAGCGTTCGCGATCAAGGGGCTGCCTGATCAATGACCGGAGAACGTATTGTTATTCTCGACGACGAGGCCGATATGGCCGAAAGCCTGGCGCGCGTTTTGACCAAGGCCGGCTATGAATGTCTCGTTACGAGCGATCCCGCACAGGGCTTGCGGATGCTCAGTTCGGAGCGTCCGGACTTGTTGCTAACCGATTTGCGGATGCCCGCGATGGATGGGATGGAGGTCCTGGCTCAGGCCCGTGAAATCGATCCTCGGCTGCCGGTAATAGTCCTGACCGGTCACGCATCAATCGAATCCGCCGTGGCAGCGGTCAAGGCCGGAGCATTCGACTTCCTGTCGAAAACATTTTCCAATGATCAGTTAAAGCTCACAGTAGAAAGGGCTTTAACCAAGCGGCGGCTTGAACTGGAGAATCTCCATCTGCGCGACCAGCTGCGCAGCACGGTTGGATTCGAAAACATCATTGGACAAAGCGCGGCGCTGAAGCAGGTCCTTGAGCTGGTGCGCAAAGCCGCGCGCTCCGACGCTAATATTTTAATCCTGGGTGAATCGGGAACTGGAAAAGAAGTCGTCGCCCGCGCGACTCACGCCAATAGTCTTCGAGCCGCCCAGCCGTTTATCGCCGTCGATTGCGCCTCGCTGCCCGAGCAGCTCCTTGAATCCGAGCTTTTCGGCCACGAAAAGGGAGCTTTTACTGGCGCCGCAAACGCGAAACAAGGGCTGATGGAAGTGGCTCATCGCGGGACTCTTTTCCTTGATGAATTAGGCGAATTGCCACTGAGCCTGCAAGTAAAGTTGCTACGAGCCCTTCAGGAGAGGCAGATTCGCCGGGTTGGCGGCACTAAGCAAATCGCGCTCGATGTCCGCATCGTTTCCGCTACTAACCGTGATCTGCGCGCGCTGGTGGCGGCGGGCAAATTCCGCGAGGATCTCTATTATCGGGTGAATGTCATCGATATAGCGCTGCCCCCACTGCGTGAACGGCATGGCGATATTGAATTGCTCATAGCTCATTTCTTGCGAAAATACACTGGCAGCCCGAGTGCTGCGGCTAAGGGTTTCGCTCCGGAAGCTATGATGGCGCTGGAGACCTACGCCTGGCCGGGTAATGTCCGCGAGCTACAGAACGTGATTGAGCGCGCTTGCGCGCTGGCCGATAGCGAAATGATAACTCTCGCTGACCTGCCTCAGCATATGAGGACTCCAGCTCATTTGAACGAGCCGCCTGATGTGGCGGAGACCGGAACGTCACTGACCCTGAAAGAGGCTAAAGATCGCTGGATCGGCCAACTGGAATCGGCCTATGTCGAGAACCTGCTCAAGCAAGAGGGCGGTAATGTGTCCCAGGCGGCGCGCAAGGCGGGCGTCGATCGCAAAACGCTTCATCGCCTGCTGAACAAGCACGGCATCCGCTAACCGCGGTTTTCCGTGGGCTGGTTCGGGCTGGCGAATTAGGATTGGATTGAAAACGATTAAGCGTTGCCGTCTTGAGAAATCAGTCCTCGGACGTTAGAAATCAGCTCAGAATTGGAAAACGGCTTGCGCAAATAGGCTGCTGCCCCAGCTCGTAAGGCTCGTTCACCGGCAAGGGGACCGTCGAATCCGGTCATCAAAATCACCGGAGTACCAGGCGCAGTTTTCTGCACGTGCCGGACAATCTCATAGCCATCGCCAACGGGCAAATTGATGTCCGAGAGAACTAGCGCAGGCTGCAGCATATCAAACAGAGCAAGTGCGGACGTCAGGTCAAAGACGACCGCACATCTAAACCCGGAGGCTTTGAGAACTCTCGCGCAGGTCTCGGCTACTTCGACATCGTCATCGATGATTAGGATTGATTTGGGCATTTGATCCTTTCGTTTGCCACCATTTTCAGATCTTTCGAGAGTCATGATCATCCAGCATGGGAAATGGCCATAGCATGCCGTCCACGCACCGATGGGAACTGCTCTTCTCCACAGAGAGGCCAGCATCGAGCTACAACTTTAATCGCTGTCTGTTAGCCCAATCATGAATCGTGCCATTTGCTGCATCATGGTTGCGGACAGGTAGAGCAGCTTCGCTCCTTAAGACCTAAAATCCGTCGGCTCGAAGTACATTTTGAGTATCTTGTCTAAAGGCTCTCGATCGTTCTAATCGAGGCGACTGACGGATCTGCTGCGTAATCCATGCCCCAGGTGAGGCCCGATACACCATCCCACACGCGCAATCGACGGAATCGCTCGCCAATCCCTTGGCAGGCCTGCTCAGATCTCTCCGAGTAACTCTGCAGATAGCCGGTCACAGTTCATTTGCCTTAACCATACGCCATTTTTGAATTGTAGCAGTGTGCGGAAAAAGGAGTCGCTTGGTAACGCGATGCCGCGTTCATGAATTAAGCCCGCGTCTCGGCCTGCTCTACCCCAAGCGCGGACGCCCGTCGATTACGCCCGGAGAAGCTGTTACATGCGCTGTTATTGAGGTACTGAACACCTCACCTCCGACGGCACTTGGCACGACCCTCGCTATGCGTCATCGATCCAGACAGCATGCGTAGCTAAGGAGCCGCTATCAAATGGCCTTCCCATACAAGACGATTCTTTGTCCAGTTCATTTCGACGACAATGCTCTTCCGGTGCTCATTAAGGCCGCTGAAATAGCGCGCCATTTTCAAGCCAGCGTCATACTGGTTCACGTAGTACCCTTCGCCCTTTCACTTGGAGAAGCTCCGCCACCGTGGGGACTGGAGGCTGAGGAGAAGGCCGCCAAGGCCAAGCTGACCGCTCTTGCAGAGCAGACGCTTGACGGATTAAAGCGCGAGTTACTCATATACACGGGCGATGTGATCACAGGCATCCTTGACGCACAGGAAAAATATCAGGCCGACCTGGTGGTAATGGCGACACACGGGCGTCGAGGCCTTGCCCGGATGATTCTAGGCAGTGTTGCCGCGGCGGTTGTGCGCAAAGCCGCGTGCCCGGTTCTGACAATTAGAGAGGGGGCTTAAGGCCGTTCATATCCGCAAAGTACCTCGGACAGGAAGGCTACAAAGCAGGTGGCAAGTTCGCGCTATGTTAGCGGCGGCTGGCGGCGAACCAATCAACGCTGATGCACTTGAGAAGGCAAAACTCCTCGAGAGTTTGTCTGCAGGGCGAACTCTGGTCGATTTCTACCGCGCGTTCGCCGATCGTCCCGAAGAATTTGTCATATATGACGATGGTTACCGGCGCTGGAGCTACAGCTATCGCCAAGTCGGGGCGGCCGCTCGCAGGTTTGCGGCACGGCTTCGTACGAAGCCGATCATCAAAGGCGAGAAAGTCCTCATATGGTCTGAGAACCGGCCGGAATGGCTCGCGGCCTTTTGGGGCTGCATCCTAGAGGGAATCGTTGCAGTTCCGATCGACTGCCGAAGTTCAGTCGGCGTGCTGACGAACATACAACGAGTGGTGCATGCCAGCGCGCTTGTGGTTGGAGAAGAAGTCAAAGCATCTGCGCTCGAAGGCCTGCTACCGATCTGGCGGCTTCAGGACATCGAGCTTATCGATGAAGAATCTTCGCTGGCTTACGGGCGCGATATCGACTCTACTGATCTAGTTGAGATCGTCTTTACTTCAGGGTCAACGGCGACGCCCAAAGGCGTACTTATAACGCACCGAAACATTGTCGCCGACCTGAATCCGCTCGTACGAGAGGTGCAGCAATACCGCCGCTACGTGCGCGCCCTCGCGCCCGTTCGCTTCCTGAATCTACTGCCGCTCAGCCATATGTTCGGGCAGGCGCTTGCAACATTTTTCCCACCGATGCTGCCTGGAACCGTCATTTTCATGTCCAGTTATGCGCCCCATGAGGTGATCACGCAAATTCACGAATGCCGAGTCTCATTCCTAGTAGCGGTGCCGAAAATACTCGCAGCCCTCCGTGAGTATGTTCTGAGCCGGTTTCCTAAACTTGCACGGCTTCAGGAGGACAATTCCCACTGGGTCATCCGCCGATGGCGTTACCGAAAGATACATCGTTTGTTCGGCTTGAAATTTATCGGCTTCGTGATTGCGGGCGCACCGCTTGACGCGGGGCTTGAAAACTTTTGGCGCCAATTAGGTTTCATGGTCGTCCAAGGATACGGACTAACAGAGACTTCACCGATCGTAAGCTTCAATCATCCGTTTCATCTGAAGCCAGGGACCGTCGGAAAGCCGCTGC
>Ga0335075_10006424_pt1 | contig 18160 bp, 15 predicted proteins | sample Lox_Sample_24_FD_206723 | JGI IMG/M metagenome (GOLD analysis project Ga0335075, IMG submission 206723) | Soil microbial communities from Loxahatchee National Wildlife Refuge, Florida, United States - Lox_Sample_2.4 | ecosystem: Environmental > Terrestrial > Soil > Wetlands | place: USA...
CGGCCGGCAGCCTGACCTCGTCGAGGAACAGCAGGAACTGCTTCTCCGGCATCAGGATGTCCATGTCGATCGGCTGGAAGCTGAAGCCAGGAGCGTCTGTCGGCACCACGAACAGGGCCGGGCGCAGCTTGCCGGTCTTGGTGTCCGCGGTCCGGCCGACGATCAGCACTGCCTCGGCCTCGTCCACGCCGGAGATGAAAATCTTGCGCCCGGTCAGCACCCAGGTATCGCCGTCGCGGGTCGCGACCGTCGTCAGCTTGTGCGAGTTCGAGCCGGCATCCGGCTCGGTAATGCCGAAAGCCATGATCGACGACCCGCTGGCGATCTTCGGCAGCCAGTGCTGCCTCTGCGCCGGCGTGCCGAACCTGGCGAGGATCGTCCCGCAGATCGCGGGCGACACGACCATCATCAGCAGGCCGCATCCGGCCGCGGCGAGCTCTTCGAGCACGATCGCCAGCTCGTACATCCCGGCACCGCCGCCGCCGTACTCGGCCGGCAGGTTCACTCCGATGAAGCCCAGCTTGCCGGCCTCCTGCCAGAGCTCGGTAAGCCGGCCGCCATTGCGGGCTTGCCTGGTGAAGTAGGCGTACCCGTACTTGCGCCCGAGCCCGGCCACTGCGGCTCTGAGCGCGGTTTGCTCGTCGGTCTCGGTGAAGTTCACTCTGCTAGCTCAACCCCACTCTGCTTGGTCAACGTCACGGTGCTTCCTCGAATTCACTCTGCTTGCGCAACTTCACGGCCGGCTCCTCCTGCGGCTTGACGACGGCGAGCACCGTGCCCACCTCGACTTGCTGGCCGGCCGATGCCGGCAGCTCGGCGACGATTCCCGCGACCGGGGCTGAGACCACGTGTTCCATCTTCATGGCCTCCAGCCAGAGCAGGGGCTGGCCAGCCGTGACCTGGTCGCCCGCCGCCACGCCGACTCTGGTGACAATGCCGGGCATCGGCGCTAGCAGCGAACCAGCGGCCGCCTGGCCGACCGAGTCGCGGAACCGGCCGGCAGGCTCAAACGCGACCGGCCCAAGCACTGAGTCAACGCACGTCAGTCCGGGATAGGCCGCGACCGCGAACCGGTGCACTACGCCCGCGATGTCAAGCTCGACCTCCTCCGGCGTCATCGAGATAAGCCGCACGTCCTCTCGCCCGTCGATGACAAGCCCGCCGCGCTCGATCCGGTAGCGCGCCTGGTACCGGTTCGCCAGCTGGTCTGGTCCGCCGGCCAGCGAGTACTCCTTGTGCTGGAACGCCGACGGCACGTTGCGCCAGCCGGATGGCAGCCCGCCGAGCACCCGGGCCTGCGCCTGCCGGCCGGCCGCATCCGCGAGCGCGGCCGCAAGCGCCGACATTTCCGTGCCACGCTCGTCGGCCAGCGGTGCGGCGAGACTGTCGAGGCCGTGCCGGTCGATGAAGCCGGTGTCGGTCTGGCCCGCCAGGAACGCCGGATGCCTGAGCACGCGCACGAGCAGGTCCCTGTTAGTGGTCAGGCCGTGAACGCGGGCTCGTGCCAGTGCGCCGGCGAGCGCCGCTGCCGCCTGGTCCCGGTCGGGCGCCCACGAGATCACTTTGGCCAGCATCGGGTCGTAGCGGGTCCCGACGTTGCTCCCATCGGTAACACCGGAGTCCAGCCGCAGCCCGTATCCCACCGGCCCGTACTGGGCCGCCCCGAACTGTGACCGTCCAGCCTGAGGCACCGCACTGAACTCGGCGAGCACTCCTGGTACCTCGAACCGGTGCAGCGTGCCGCTTTGCGGCTGCCAGCCGGCCGCCGGGTCCTCGGCGTACAGGCGGACCTCGATCGAATGCCCGGTGACACCAGGGGGCGTTGCCGGCAGCGGCTGGCCGGCGGCGATCTGCAGCTGGAGCGCGACCAGGTCCAGCCCCGTCGTGCACTCGGTGACCGGGTGCTCGACCTGAAGCCGGGTGTTCATCTCAAGGAAGTAGAACTGGCCGGAGTCATCGGCGAGAAACTCTGCCGTTCCCGCATTGATATAGCCGACAGCGGAAGCGGCCGCTCGCGCCGCGTCCATCAGCTTCTGTCGCATGCCGGGGATGCGCTGCGCCAGCGGCGACGGCGCCTCCTCAATGATCTTCTGGTGCCTGCGCTGTATCGAGCACTCGCGCTCGCCAACCGTCCAGACGGTGCCGGCGGCGTCGGCCATGATCTGGACCTCCAGGTGACGCCCGGCTTCCAGGTACGGCTCGCAGAACACCGTCGGGTCACCGAACGCGGCGGCCGCCTCGGATCTGGCAGCGGCGAGTCCGCCAGGCAGCTCGGCCATCGTGCGGACGACGCGCATGCCGCGCCCGCCGCCTCCGGCCGAGGCCTTGATCAGCACCGGAAGGTCGGCCTCGGTCAGCGTGTCGGGAGCAAGTTCCGGCAGGGCCGGGACCCCCGCTGCCGCCATCAGTCGCTTGGACTCGATCTTGCTGCCCATCACCTCGATCGCAGCTGGCGGCGGTCCGATCCAGGTCAACCCGGCTTCGGCGACAGCGCGGGCAAAGGCTGCGTTCTCCGACAGGAATCCGTAGCCTGGATGGACCGCGTCCGCACCTGATCGCAGAGCTGCCTCGATCAGCAAGTCGGCGCGCAGGTAGGTGTCGGCGGCCGCATCGCCGGGCAGCCGGACTGCCAGGTCGGCTTCGGATACGTGCGGCGAGCCACGATCGGGGTCGGAATAGACAGCAACTGTCGACGTCCCGAGTTGCCTGCAGGTCGACAAGACCCGGCGGGCGATCTCGCCGCGGTTCGCTACCAGCACGCGCGTGATCATCGCTCTCACATCCGGAAGACGCCGTAGCCAGCGGTTCCCTTGACCGGGGCGCCGTGGATGACCGACAGGCACAGGCCAAGTACCGTCCGGGTGTCCCGCGGATCGATGATGCCGTCGTCGTAGATCCGGCCGGACAGGAACATGGGCAGCGATTCAGCCTCGATCTGTGCGGTCACCATCTCCCTCATGGCCGCGTCGGCGTCCTCATCGAACGGGCGCCCGGCCGCTTGCGCCGCGGCTCTGGACACGATCGACAGCACGCCGGCTAGCTGGGCCGGGCCCATCACCGCCGACTTGGCACTCGGCCAGGCGAACAGGAACCGCGGGTCGTAAGCGCGGCCGCACATGCCGTAATGGCCGGCGCCGTAGGACGCGCCCATCAGTATCGAGATGTGCGGGACAGCGGAGTTCGACACCGCGTTGATCATCAGCGCGCCGTGCTTGATGATGCCGGCTTGCTCGTACTGGCTGCCGACCATGTAGCCGGTGGTGTTGTGCAGGAAGATCAGCGGCGTGTCTACCTGGTTGGCTAGCTGGATGAACTGGGCCGCCTTCTGCGACTCGGCGCTGAACAGCACGCCCTGGGCGTTGGCCAGAATCCCGACCGGGTAACCGTGCACGTTCGCCCAGCCGGTGACCAGGCTGGCACCGTAGGCGGGCTTGAACTCGTCGAAGTCAGAGCCGTCGACGATGCGGGCAATCACCTCGCGGGGATCGAACGGGATCCGCAGGTCCGGCGGCACGATGCCGATGAGTTGCTCCTCCTCGTACAGCGGCGGCGCTGGCGCGGCGCCCGGTTCCGGTCCTTGTTTCCGCCAGTTCAGCCTGGCCACGATCCGGCGGCCGATTCGTATCGCATCCTGCTCGTCGGTGGCCAGGTAGTCGGCAAGGCCGGAGGTCCGTGCATGCATCTCCGCCCCGCCCAGTGACTCGTCGTCTGACTCCTCGCCAGTCGCCATTTTGACCAGGGGCGGTCCGCCCAGGAAAACCTTCGAGCGCTCCTTGATCATCACGACGTGGTCGGACATGCCCGGCAGGTAGGCGCCACCAGCCGTGGAGTTGCCGAACACGATCGCGATCGTCGGGATGCCAGCCGCGGACAGCCGGGTGAGATCACGAAACGTCCGGCCGCCAGGGATGAAGATCTCCTTCTGGGTCGGCAGGTCGGCACCGCCAGACTCGACAAGCGAAATCACCGGGAGCCGGTTGGCCAGCGCGATGTCATGGGCGCGGAAGCTCTTGCGCACGGTCCACGGGTTGCTGGTCCCCCCGCGCACCGTCGGGTCGCTCGCCGAGATCAGGCACTCGGTACCCTCGACCACCCCGATCCCGGTCACGACGCTCCCGCCGACCGCGAACTCGGTTCCCCAGGCCGCGAGTGGCGACAATTCCAGGAACGGGCTGTCGCAGTCAAGCAGCATTTCGATCCGCTCGCGGGCGAGCAGCTTGCCACGGGCGCGGTGCCGGTCGGTGTATTTAGGCCCGCCGCCCGCGATTGCTTTGGCCTGCTCGGTCGCGATCTCGGCTAGCTTGGCGAGCATGGCGTCGGCGTTCGCGGCGTAACCGGCGGACTTCTCGTCAAGCGCGGAGCGCAGCACAGTCACAGCAGCTCCACGGGAACGTCGAGATAGCGCGCCCGCAACCACTCACCGACCGCCTTCGCCTGCGGATCGAACCGCGCCGCCGCGGCGACGCCCTCGCCGAGCAGGCCCTCGATGACGAAGTTAACCGCGCGCAGGTTGGGCAGCAGGTGCCTGGTGACCGGCAGTTCGGCCGCCTCCGGCAGCAGCTCGCGCAGCTTCCCGACGGTCAGCGTGCTGGCCAGCCACGGCCAGGCCGCTTCGTCCCTGGCCCAGACGCCGACGTTGGCGTCCCCGCCTTTGTCGCCGCTGCGCGCTCCGGCTACGGAGCCTAGCGGAGCGCGGCGCAGAGGCCCGGCGTACGTCCGCGGCGGCACAGCAGCCGGTTCCGCCGGCGCCAGCTCTGCGATCAGTGGCGGATCGATGACCCGGCTGGTAGATGTGCCGTCGGGCAGCCTGGCGAGCTGCGTCACCGCCGCCCTGTCGACGTAGGCGGCCGTGAACACGCCGTACGGCTGAGCATCTCCAGGTGGCGCTGTCATGTGGAAGCCCGGGTAGCTGGCGAGTGCCAGCTCGACCGCGGCGCCGGAGAACGCGCGGCCGATCGCCTTCGGGTCGGCGCCGCGGGCGACGCAACGCAGGGTCGCGCTCGCCTGCTCCTCTGTGCTGGCGTCGACGTGGTCAGTGCGGACCAGCTCCCACCGCACGTCAGCCGGTAGCCCGCCCGTCAGCTGGTGCTCGACCAGCGCCGCCTTGGCCTCGATGTCCAGCCCGGTAAGCACGAACTCGACCTGGTTCCGGTAGCCGCCGAGCGAGTTCAGCGACACCTTGAGCGTCGGCGGCGGGGGCTCGCCAACCACGCCGCTGATCGCCACCCTGTCCTGGCCATCTTGGCGAAGCTGGACGGTGTCAAGCCGGAGTGTGGCATCGGGGCCGGCGTACCGTGGCCCGCCGATCTCGTACAGCAGTTGCGCGGTCACCGTGCCGACAGTGACCGCGCCGCCGGTGCCCGGATGCTTAGTGATGACGCTGGAGCCGTCGCCATAGATTTCCGCGATCGGGAAGCCGGGATGGCGCAGGTCAGCGATGCCGGTGAAGAACGAGTAGTTCCCGCCGGTGGCCTGCGCGCCGCACTCTATGACGTGGCCTGCCGCCATCGCTCCCGCCAGTGCGTCGAAATCCGTCAGCTCCCAGCCGAAGTGAGCAGCCGCAGGACCGACGACTAGCGACGCGTCGGTGACCCGCCCGGTGACGACAACGTTGGCGCCCGCCTGCAGGCAGGCCGCGATACCCCAGCCGCCGAGGTAGGCGTTGGCCGCGACTGGATCGCCGAAGCCGAGGTCGGCCGCTTGGGACAGCAGATCGTCGCCAGCTACGAAGCCGATCTTCGGTGCCAGGCCGAGCCTGTCGGCCAGGTCGCGGACTGCTTCGGCGAGACCCTCCGGGTTCAGGCCGCCGGCGTTCGCGACAATCGTGACCCGTTTGTCGAGCGCGAGCCCCAGGCAGTCTTCGAGCTGGCGAAGGAAGGTGCGGGCATAGCCAAGCGCCGGGTCTCTGAGACGGTCACGGCCGAGGATCAGCATGGTCAGCTCGGCCAGGTAGTCGCCGGTCAGAACGTCGAGCTGACCGCCCTCGAGCATCTCCCGCATCGCGGCGAAGCGGTCGCCGTAAAACCCTGAGGCGTTGCCGATCCTGATGGGCGCGTGGGTGCCGGGCAGGTGGGGGCCGTCGGCCGGACCGTGCTGGCTCGCCGAACCGTGCTGGCTCGCCGAACCTGGCTGACTGGCCGATCGGTTCTCTGGCACAGGGATCACCTTTCAAGCTCGGCCAGAACCAAGCATACGTGATTGTTTTTCGGGTGAACGGTAGACGGTTTGTCACGTCGTGGGCCGCGCGGCGAGGCCGGAGTTATCGTCTGGGCATGCGCGTCGATGTCAGCGCTGCGGCGGCGGACTACATCGCCGGCCACGGCGGTCAGGTGTGGGTGTGGGCAAGTCATCCGCGGATGTGCTGTGCCGGCTCGCCGGCCTGGATGCATGCGGCGATCGCCGCCCCGGACGGGCTGACGGGCTTCCGGCCGCTCCCCGCCGACCTCCTGCCGGGCCTGACGATCTACTTCCGCACCGTCGGCGGCCAGCAGCCGGACGTGCTCGAACTCGGCATGGCGGGCAGGCGCCACGCGAAAGTTGCCGCGTACTGGGACGGCTGCCTGATGGCGATGGCGGGGTAACAGGTCCCCGGAGGTACGCTCTCAGGCCGGGCGCAGCGCCCGATGCGGTCCGCTGGGCAGGCAATCTGCGTAAGGCCGTATGGGCTGCAGCGCTGGGCTGGTGTTCGGCGTTTCTCTAGCGTGAATGCCATGATTGCGCACGGCGACGACCCCGGAGCGCCTGCAGGCGTAACGGCGGAGCGGACTGCCAGAGCGGCCGTCACGGACCTGTTCCGTGAGCACCACCTGGAGCTTGTGCGGATGGCCATGGTCATGGTCGGCGACCCGCTGCCGCCCCGCCAGCGTGAGGTCCTGATACTCCGCTACTACGTGGATCTGGACGTCGCCGAGATCGCGAGCACGCTGCGGATCGCGCCGAGCGCAGTCCGCTCTCACCACGTTCAGCGCACCGGTGCCGTCTGATGCCGCAATCGCTTGCATGCCGGTGTCCGTCGGCCCCGCCGGAGTGCACGTGCTGATGTGGTGCAACAACGGCTTCGGCCGGCTGGACGGCGCGCACTTCGCGCCGCTGCCAGGTCCGTCGAAGAACCTGGAAGGGGCTTTGACAGCTGCCTGGTGATCGACGTGCCGCAGGCGCTGTGGCGTTTCCGGTATAACGAAGGTGCCCTTCCGCTGGCCGACCATCGGTGGTTCGGAGTGCCTCATGACGACTCAGCTGAGCGACCGCCTCGACGAACTACTGCAAGCTGGCCAGCTCGGCGGCCTGCACGCCGTGGTGGCAGTTCGCGGTGGCCAGACCTTGCTTGAGTACTACGGCGCGGGCGAGGACTTCGCCTGGGCCCGGGCGCTGGGCGTCATCGAGTTCGGGCCGGAGACCCTGCACGACATCCGGTCAGTCACCAAGAGCGTAACCGCGCTGCTGTACGGCACAGCGCTGGGCGAGGGCCTGGTCCCGCCGCCGGACGAACCGCTGTTGAGGAGGTTCCCCCAGTATCCCGACCTGGCGGCCGACCCCGCGCGGGCGTTGCTCACCGTCGGGCACGCGCTCACGATGTCGCTGGGCCTGGAATGGCGCGAAGATCTCCCGTACAACAGCCCGGCCAACGCCGAGATCGCGATGGAAATGGCGCCTGACCGGTACCGGTACATCCTGGAGCGGCCGATCCTCGAGCCGCCCGGCACCCGATGGACCTACTGCGGTGGTGCCACCGCCCTGCTCGGCCGGCTGATCGCCGACGGGACTGGCCGGTCGCTGCCGGAGTTCGGCCAGGCCGCGCTGTTCGCGCCGCTCCGCATCGGCAGCTTCGAGTGGACGGCCGGCGCGGACGGAGTGGCCTCAGCAGCGTCGGGATTGCGACTCGCGCCCCGCGATCTGGCCAGGATCGGCGAACTGGTACTGGCTGACGGAGTCTTCGACGGTCGGCCGATCGTCCCCGGTGACTGGATCCAGGCGATGCTCAAGCCACGCCTGCAAACCACCTGGGGCGCGCAGTACGGCTACCAGTGGTATCTGGATTCCATCGAGGGCCATCGGCTGCTGGCCGGCCTGGGCAACGGCGGCCAGCGCCTGTTCGTCCTGCCTGACCTGGACCTCACGGTGGCCGTCACCGCCGGCAACTACGATGGCCCCGACCAGTGGCGGACGCCGCAGACAGTGCTGGAGCAAGTCATCGTCCCGGCAATGACCTAAGACGCCTCGCCCTCCGCTCACCCGCGTTCACGCGGTGGCCGCCGCTTGCCAAGGAGGACCGATGGCCACCCAGGAAGATGTCCGCCGGATCGCGCTGTCGCTGCCGCAGACAAGCGAGGGCACGGACCACTTCGGCTTCGGTGTGCTCAACAAGGGCAAACTGAAGGGGTTCGCCTGGGCCTGGAACGAGCGGATCGAACCGAAGAAGCCGAGGGTGCCCAATCCGGAGGTGCTGGCCGTGCGTGTAGCCAGCCTGGCGGAGAAAGAGGAACTGCTCGCAGCCGATCCGGCGAAGTTCTTCACTGAGCCGCACTACAACGGTTTCCCGGCGGTGCTTGTCCGGCTCCCGGTCATCGACGCCGGGGAACTCGCCGAACTGCTTACCGACGCCTGGCGTTGCCAGGCGCCTCGCGCTCTGGCCGCCGAGCTAGGCCGCGCGTCGAACTAGGACATGCGGCGTAAGCAAGTTAAGGGTCAGGCCTCGCGGTACTGCACTGCGTCCACGCCGCGAGCGGCCAGAGCGCTTTCGGCGCCATCGGCCAGGAACCGCCGGGCTGCCTCGTTAGCGCGCAGGACATTATCCAGGTGGGCGAGCGACAGGGAACGGGCAAACGTGTGCCCGTGTTCCCCTGGGCACAACTGGCTCATGGGCAGCATGGCGGCGGTCATCCACGCGGCCGCACCGGGGAGCGTCGCGGCCCGCAGCCCCTCATGGCTGGCCTCGACGTCATCAGCGAAATGCTCATGGTCGGCGCGGCGCAGCACGAACATCCTCTTGGGCTCGGGTGCCCGGCGGAAGATCTCTTGCACTCCGCCCAGCGGCACGGGTACGTCGCTGTCGCCGGTCAGGATAAGGAGTGGCACGACCTGTTCCCAGCCGAACGCGAGGGTGAACGGGAGCACGCCGGGGACCGGATGCGAACTTCCGCCGGGCGCGAGCGCGACGACAGCACGCACGCGCGGTTCGCTCTCGGGCACGGCCAGGGCAGTCCAGCCGCCGAAGCTGTGGCCGACGACCGCGATCAGCTCAGGATCCAGCCCGATCCCGTCGAGCCCGGCGATCGGGCGCTGACCGGTGAGGGTGGCCAGCAGCAGACGAACGTCCGGTACCCGGCTGGCGATAACCGCGTCGATTCGCCGGGCCCGGTCGGCGGGGTTCTCGCCCTGGTGCGGGCCTAGTTCGGGCGCCACCACCTCGCTGTGGTCGATCGCCGCTACCGCGTACCCGTGACTGGCCAGGTGCGTCGTCAAGTACGTGGCAGTGCGCCGCCCGCCACCGCTGAAGTGCGAGAAAACGGCGAGCGGGAGGTCGCCCTGCTGCGCCGGGGCGTCGCGCTGCTCGGCGGGGCCGCCTGCCGGCGGATCTGCGGGCCGCGGACCTGCCGGCGCTGTGCCGGCTGCCGGATACCAGATCTCGCACGGGAACACCCGGCTCCGGTCGCTGTCGTGGATCTCCAGCGTGCGGACACCGACAGCAAACGGGCCGGGAACGAACGGGTCGTAGTGCTCTGCAGCCATGCCCGCAGCATGACCGGCACGAGCCGACGACGATAGGCCGTTCGCTCAGGGCATGCACGATCAGCCACCTGCTGCCGTTGCCGTAGTCGCAAGCATCGCCGCGACCGTGAGCGGATCGGTAACACCTGACGGGTTCGGATCGCTTCGCTGCTGAACACTGACAGTTTCAACACGCAGGCCCGGCCTCGGAGGAGACTCATGCGCGCGACACGACCGTCCTTGCTGGCCCGAGCCGCGTGCGGGCACGGAGATGAGCGCGACTGACGACGCCGAACTCCGTGACATTCGCTGGCACTGGGGCGCGGCATACGTACTCGATTACGACGGCGAGCGGTACGCCGCTACCCGCATAGGCTCACCCGATCATGTGCTGACCGCTGACACAGCGGCGCAGCTCAGGGGAATGATCAGAGCAGATTACTTTGAGTGGCTCGCGTCGCTGCAGGAGAGCTAAGACCGCAGGACGTAGCCGACCGGATGAATGCGTCGGCTGAGACCGGATCGGAGGGCGGCCTTCGGCCGCTCTGAGCGGACCGTGCGCTTGTTTACGCTTGAGAACGGTCGGCGTAGACCGCTCGCCCGATCTCGGGGTCAATGCCCCAGCTGCTCGCGTAGCGCTCGTGCACCGCAGACCAGAGAGTCAGGGCACTGGCCTGGTTCATGGACTGTCCCGCCAAGTGCGCGTCGAGAACGGCGAAGCAGCGATCCCAGCCGGCCGCCGCCAGCGCGGCCTGGTCGCGGTCGGTGAAGGCGTGGGTGAAGACCAGGGCGCAGCCCTCATCCTGGTCATGTAGCTCGAAGCGCAGCGTGCCGCCGTTCCACGAGCCCACGAGCACCCGCGGCGGCTCGCCGTGGGTCACGTCGAGCGCGCCGGGGAACCACTGTGCCTGCTCGCCGGCATCGGTCAGGGCGCGCCAGACCCGTTCTGCTGAGTGTTTGTAGCTTCGCCGCAGCCGCAGCACCGGGCCGTCCTCGAGGGTGAGCCCGCGGAAGCCCATGGCGGTGGCGATGAACTCGCGGCCAGGGGCCGCCGGATCGATCCCAAAGCGTGCCGCGTAATGCTCGTGGCGCTCCCCGATTGGCTCGTGCGCGCGCCCCTGCGACAGATGCCCGCCGGCCAGGTGCACGTTGAGCCGGTCGAAGTAGCACTCCCACCCGGCAGCGGTCTGGGCGGCGATCGCGCGATCGCCGAAGACATGGGTGAACACCAGCGCGCACCCGTCCTGCTCGGCGGTCAGCTCGAACCGGAAGAGCTGATCGGCGAAGGTCCACTCGATCAGGTGCGGCGCTTCGAGCGCTGTGACCTGCCCGGTCTGGCCGCCAACCTCAAAGGTCTTGCCCGCCTCCGGTGTCCAGTCGCCCGCGGCGGGGAACCAGCGTTCGAGCTCGGCCGGAACCACGATGGCCCGCCACACCCGCTGGACAGGATGGGCGAGGTGGCGCTCGAATCGCAGCGCGGCGCGTCCGTCGACGGTTTCCAGGCTTACAGTCATTCCGGGTTGTCCTTTAGGTGTTGTTCCAGAGCGTCGAGGCGGCCGGACCAGAAGTCGCGATACGGCGCCAGCCAGGCATCCAGCTCGGCCAGCGGCTCGGGACGCAGCCCGTACCAGCGGCGCTGAGCGTCCTGGCGGACCCGCACCAGACCGGCCGCGCGCAACATGCGCAGGTGTTTCGAGACGCCGGGCTGGCTGAGGCCGAGACAGTCGACCAATTCCCCGACCGACCGTTCCCTGGCTCGCAGCAAGTCCAGGATCTGGCGCCGGTTCGGCTCGGCGAGAACCTCGAACGCGCTACTAGCCACAGCCAGGAAGATTACCCACTGGCTATATAACCGTCAAGCTATGTACGAAACGAAATGGCCGTCTGCTGAACGCAGCGTGGCCCTGCCGCGTAAGAGATGGCATGGCCGCTTCGGGCTGCGAGGACAACACCGGCGAGTGGCTGGCCGAGTACCAGGCGCCGCTGGTCGGCTTCGTGCTGCCGATCGTCAACGGCGATCGGCAGGCAGCCGAGGACGTGGTCCAGGAAACGATGCTGCGGGGCTGGCAGCACGGCGGAGATCTGTCTCGTGAGCACGCGGGATCGTGGCTGCATAAGGTCGCCCGGAACGTCGCCATCTCGACCTATCACCGCCGGCGCCGCGCGAGACCCGGCGAGGTTCCGCTTGACCAGATCAGCGCGCCCGCAACCGGTGACGGAATCGACGCCATAGCTGATGCTCTGCTCATCGCCTCAGTGCTCAACTCGCTGAGCGCAGACCACCGGCGAGTCATCGTCGAGCTGTTCTACAACCAGCGGTCGGTGACAGAGGTCGCCGCGACGCTGGCCATCCCGGAGGGGACCGTCAGATCCAGGTGCTTCTACGGGCTGCGGGCTATGCGCAGGCTGCTTGAGCAACAGGGGGTTACGGGGCCATGACCTGCCCGATTACTGTCCGCCTCGGTGTGTACGCGCTCGGCGCGGCCGACGCAGCAGAACGCGTCCTCGTGGCGACTCACCTTGCTACCTGCCAGGAGTGCCGCGCTGAGCTGGCGAGCCTGGAGCCGCTGCCAGGACTGCTCGCGCGCGTCCCGGTGAACCTTCGCGGCGTCGATCCCGCGCCCGCGAGGCCGCATGGGCTCGCACCGGTCGCGCCTATCACCCGAGCTGGGAACGCCCGAGCCGGGACGGCCCGAGACCTGAACGCACGACGTCTGTCCGGGCGCTGGCGAAGCGTCGCGGGCGTGGCAGCGGCTGCGGTCATCGGGGCCGCAGGGGGCTTCTGGCTCGCCCAGCCGGGCGGGAACCAGCCGACAGCCAAGTCGCAGCTCGCAGCCATCACGTTGTCCGGCGCGAACCCCGTCACGCACGTCCGCGTCAAGGTAACGCTGACCGGAACATCGTGGGGCACCAGCATCCGGCTGCTGGCCTGGGGGCTGCCGCTCAACCAGCCGTGCCGGCTGATCGTCCGCTCCCGCACCGGCGCAACCGAGATCACCGGCGCCTGGGATGCCTGGCGCCGGGGCCTCATCAGCGTTCCCGCCAGCGCGGCGTGGCGCCCCTCGGACATCGCCACTTTGCAGGTGGCAACCCCGGGCAGAAACTTGCTGACCCTCAGTGCCGTGGCGGCCGGCCAGCCAGCGCACTCACGCTGACGCACCTATCGCGCTGCGAGCGCAGGTACGCAGGCGCCCGGCCGAGGAAGGAGAGGAAAAAGATGAGCAGTTCATGCGCGCAGTGGCGCGGCGAAATCGGCGCCTACATCGTCGGCGCACTCGACGGCTACGGGTCCGACCGGGTCGCCCGCCATCTCGCGGCCTGCGGCGGCTGCCGGGCTGACTACGACGAGCTCCTCCCTGCCAGGCACTGGCTCGCCGTGGCCGACCGCACGGCAGGCCGGCCCGAACCAAGCCCTGCCAAGCAGCCAGGACGTTCGTTGCATGCGTCACTTCCTGAAGCTCACCCCTCCGCTGCCAACAGCCCACGCGTGCCACCTTCACAGGGGTCAGGCACCCGGTTCCCTGAGCAGCCGACGGACACGTTGCGGGCCAGCCGATCGCGAACACGGCGATGGCTTCCGGCCGCTGGCGCCGCTCTGGCCGCCGTAGCCGCCGCCGTCGCGGTAATGGTGAGCTCCGGCGCACCAGTCAGCTCATTCAGCGCTGCTGACAGCGCGACCGGCGTAAGCGGACACGCGCAACTGCACGGCACCCCTGCTGGCACGCAAATCGACTTGACTGCCACCGGCCTGCGGGCACACCAGCAGTGCATCCTCGTCGCCGTGGCCCGCAGCGGCACCGACATCGCCGGGAGCTGGGACGTGACGTACGACGGCTCAGCCCGGATAACAGCCACGACCGCCTTCGCCGCTAACAAGCTGACTGCGCTGCGCATTGAGTCGGACAACGGCGCTCTGCTGCTCAGCATCCGAGTGTGAGCCGCTGCTCCGGGCCGGTCGCGACCCCTTGACGATCGGCTGGCAGAGCATCCCGATCAGGCAGGCTTAGCGTCAGCCGCTGACCCGGTACTGATACGGAATCGCAGCCACCTCGTCCGCCGTCACATCGCCGTACGGCGGCACCCCGTAGACATTCATCAGGTCATCGACGAACAGCCTGCCGGTCACGAGAGTGCCGGCCGGGCCAGCCGGGGTGATGGTCACGTCGACCACGGCAGTCTGGCCAGGGTAGATCAGCACCGGGTCGTAGAACTGGTCCGGATTGACAGCCGTCTCCCAGAAGTCGCCGGTAGAGGACGCCATGGCGGCGTCGAAAGCCTTGGCCCTGACCCTCATCGTGATCGTGGCAGTGCCTGCCGCGGCCCCGTCCTTGGGATACGGGCCGCACTCATCGGGGGCCGCTTCCCAGACGCCCGCTGTCACTCTGCCATCCGGCGGCGCGTACGACACTGACGCAGAATCCGCGCACAGCGACGTCCCTGGGGCCGCAGCTGAGCTCGCCAGGTCCGGATCACCAGCGAAGGAGCTGACATTGAACATGGCCGGGAGGCTCGACGTCTGTGCCACCGACAGGCTCGAGGTCAGCGACGGAACGAGCCAGCCCGGATAGCTCACCGTCAGCGGGAGCGGAACTGTGTCGGCGGTAGCGGGCAGCGGAGCCAGTCTCATCGTCCGGGTAGCATCCAGCCTCGCGTCGAGGAAGAAATCCTCCGGCGCCGCGCCGGTATTGGTGATCTTGACCGGGACAGTCACGGGCTTCCCCGCCGCCAGGTTGTGCGTCGCGCTGTCAGGCAGCCTGGGTGCACTGACCCGTACGTGGTTGAACACGATGTGCCCGCTGTAACGCTGCGACAGCTCGTTCCCGGCCGAAGGCTCTGCGAAGTCAATTACCAGCGTCCAGATCCCTGGCGGCGCGTTGGTGGCGTAGGCGGTCAGTGAGCGCTCGCCGACGGTGTTGAAGTAGTTCTGGCCGTAGCCGTCGGTGTCGCCGTCGGGACCGATCAGGTAGGCGCCGACTTGATCGGCCGGATCGTTGGATAGCTTCACATTGGCAAGGATGCTGCGAACCCGCGGGCCGACCTTGAACTGGTAGAAGTCCTCCTGGCCCTCGCCTGGCGGGCGCCCGTTCCCGCCGGTGAGCACGCCGCTGAAGGCGCCGCCTGCCGCGACGTTGACGAGGCTGCGCAGGATGACCGGGATCGAGGTGCTCTCCCGGCCGAGGTAGCTGTCGGTTCCGCCGCCGGACGAACTCAGCACGATCGAGCCGGCCGCATCGCCGGGCTTCGCCGAGGTGCGCGCGGAGACGGTGACAGTGCTGCTCCGGCCAGGGGCAAGCGTCAGCCGGTCAGGGACGACCGAACCGAACGGCGCGAACCGCTGGGTGTCGGCCTGCCATCGGATCCTGCCGGTCGTCCCGCCGTCAATAGCCACTTCGCTGAAGATCACGCCAGTCCAGGTTCCCGGTACCGGGTACCGGACGTCCACGCTGCCGTAGTTCCCCGGCCCTTGCGGGAATGAATGCGCGGCAAAGCGTCCGCGCGGATCGACGAGGATCAGCCTGACGCGCGCGTCCAGGCCGAGCTCGCAGTTGTAGTACTGGCACCAGGTCGGGTCGCCTGGCCAGGCCACCGATGCGAACAGACGGTCCTGGCCTGGCTTCACGCGGAAGTGGAAAATCTCGTAGTTGTCGCGCAAGCCCGAATAGTCGGTGAACTTAGGGCTCGCGTTACTAAGCTTCACGCTCCCCTGCTGAACGTTCTCGGCCGGCCCGAACGTGCGCCCGCGCAGGCTGATGACTTGCCTGGTCGAGCCCGTATTCGTGATAGTCACCGGCCATTTTCGGACGCGGTCGGCGGGGCCGGATGCAGTCAGCTGAGTTGCGCTGAGCAGCAGCGTGTCGCCTACCGGGCGGGGCGAGCCGGCGCTGGTGCGTACCGACTCGGCCAGTTCGACGGCCTTGTAAGAGTTCAGCAAGCCCGCGCCCTGCTCGGTGGCCGGCGCGCCCAGGTCTGTTGCGGTGCTGACCAGTATCCGCTTGACCAGGGCTGGGGACGGCGTGCTGCCGCCGTGGGTCTTCCGGTAGGCCTGGATGACTAGCGCAGCAGCGCCCGCGACGAACGGCGAGGCCTCGCTAGTGCCGCCGCTCTCCTCGATGTCGGAGGCGTCGCCCTTGAAGTTCGAGCACTCGGTGTAGATGGCGACATCGGTACTGCACGAGGCAAAGCTCAGCTCGCCGGGCGCTACCAGGTCAACGGTGCCGCCGGCCTCGTCGGTGCCACCGGAACTGAGGGCGCTGATGTTGTCATCGAGCCAGCCAGTGGTCGCGAAATAGCGGGCAGCCGCGTAGTTGGTCTGAGCGTAGAACCGGAGGTCGGTCGACGCCCCGACCGAGATGACGTGCGGGTCGCTCGCTGGCGAGCCAATAGTGTTCGTCGGGCCCGAGTCACCGCTTGCGCAGGTCACCACGACCCCGGCAGCGACAGCCGCATCGTTGAACTGCTTCGTCACGTCAAGCGCCGTGATGTCGGGGAGCGGGTTGCTGCCGAAAGACTCGTTGATGACGTTCACGTGGTCGGTCTCGACTGCGTAGTTGATCGCCTCAAGGAAGCTGGACTCTGTGCCGTCCTCGTATGAGCCGTACACGTCGAGGCCCACCAGGCTCGCGCCAGGTGCTACGCCTTCGATCCTGACGTTGCAGGCGGACGGATCACGCTGGGCGCTGAAGCCGTTGACGTTGTAGACGTGGATGCCCTGGCCGGCGATCGTGTTGGCGTCCAGGAACGCCTCGTCACCGCCAGTGATCTTTCCGGGGCCGTCGCCGCTGAAATCCTTGTAGTCACCGCCGGTAGCCGGGTCGAAGACCGACCTGCCACTGGGACGGATGAAGTTGATGTTGTCCGGGTTCAGGCCGTCGGCGATCCAGGCGACCTTGACGCCGCTTCCGGTGATATTGAGCGACCGCGCGGTGCGCTGCGTCCGACTCTGTGAGGCCGTGTTTGTCAGCGCGAGGCCCTCTGGGTCGAGCAGCGCCTTTCCGTTGCGACCGCACGCGCCAGGGATCACGTGCGCCTTCAGCGAAGCCCGCCCGGAAGCCGCCGCGCGGGACGATGTCGCTGGCGCCGCGCCGCTTGCCGTAGCAGGAGCGTTCGGAGCTGCAGTAGGCGTGGCGGTGGGCAGCGCGCCGGAGATGGTCACATCCTGAACTACTTCAGCGACCGCAGGGTTGGCGCGCAGCCTGGTCTCCTCACCCGAGGAGACGGTGGCCGCGAACGAGTTGACCAGCTGGTAGGCCCTGATATGCGTGGCGTGCACCGCCCGCAACTCGGCGAGCAGAGGCGCCTGACTCCGCGACACAGCTGCCGCCCGCGTGGCAGCGGCAGCGCTTCCGGCCCGCACCTCGGCCGGCTGGCTCTTCATGACCACAATGACCGGCTGGTTCACGTGTCGTGACAGCCGTGCCGCCTGCGCACTGGTCAGCGGATGCTCGACTGCTGCCGAAGCTAGCGCGGCTAGCTCTCCGGCCGGCTTCTGGCCGGCCGGGGTTGCCGCGACGGCTTGGCCAGCGACCACCGCAGGGACAGTCGCCACAACCACCGCCGCAGCCGCGAAAGCCGGCACCAGTGCCCGTCGTGAAGCCCGCGATCGCCGCGTGCCCGCCATGGTCGTCCGCATGTTTGCCTCGTTCCGGCAGCGGCCGGCCAGGCCGCGCTCCAGTAAGCTGGCACCTCGAGCTGAGTGTCAGCCAGCCGGTAGTCATGGCGGACGCTAACAGGCGGGGTCTGGCCGCAGTATTTACCGGCCGTAACTATTAAGTAACGACGACGGTTGCCCGCAGGAACTGGCTTGTCAGCCCGTGCTGCCCGGCCCGGCTATCCCCATCGCGCTAAGGACGAACGCGTAGACCTCGGCTTCATAGCGCAGGTGATCGAACCGGCCGGACGGCCCGGTGTGCGCGCCCGCGCCGAGTTCCACCCGGAACAGCACCCGGCTGCCAGCGGTGTCGGTCTCCCGCAGCCGCGCAACCCACTTGGCGGGCTCGTGCACCAGCACCCGCGGATCATGCACGGCGCCGGTAACGAGCAAGTCGGGCCGCTGGCCCGCGGGCGGGTTGTCGTACGGCGAGTACGACCGCAGGCAGGCGAACTCGCCGGGGTCGCGCGGGTCACCCCACTCGTCCCACTCGGTGATCGTCAGCGGAATGCCGGGGTCGAGCATCGTCGTCACGCAGTCCACAAACGGGACCTCAGCCACCACTGCGCGCCACCGGCCGGGCGCGCGTGAGTACACGGCTCCCTGAAGGAGGCCTCCAGCGGACAGGCCGCGCGACACTATCCGGCTGCCGTCGACGAGCGGCACTGAGCCGGCCGTGTCGCCTGCCAGCCAGTCCGCTGTCTCGATGAAGTCGCTGAAGGTCGTCGGCTTCGCAGCCAGCCGGCCTTGCTGCCACCATTGCCGGCCGGCCTCACCGCCGCCTCTGACGTGCGCGATCGCGTA
>Ga0335075_10006426_pt1 | contig 18159 bp, 10 predicted proteins | sample Lox_Sample_24_FD_206723 | JGI IMG/M metagenome (GOLD analysis project Ga0335075, IMG submission 206723) | Soil microbial communities from Loxahatchee National Wildlife Refuge, Florida, United States - Lox_Sample_2.4 | ecosystem: Environmental > Terrestrial > Soil > Wetlands | place: USA...
TCTGCCTGCTCATCCTCTTTCCGGCAGCTTTCGCCGACTACTATTCGGGCGGCGATGGACCGCTGCTGACCACACTGAGCAATGATGCTGACAAACTCCTCGGTTTTCTCAATCTGCTCTGCATCATCCTCTATCTGGTCATTACGCTCGACAAGCTGCGCTCCGCATCCACCGAGGACGCACGCCGTCGTCTGCGCGTAATGACCGCCGGAACCGGCGTAGGCGTCGGCGCGTTGCTGATCGTCTTCATCCTTCTCCCTCATTTCGGGGTTGACTTCCGTGCACGCGGGCACGCCTGGCTGCAATACCTCGGTGGAGCGCTCTTCATGATCGCTCCGCTCACCCTTGCCTATGTCGTGCTCGTGCAGCGCGCAATGGACGTGCGCGTCATCCTGCGCATGGGAACCCGCTACGTGCTGGCCAAGGCCTTCCTCTTCGTCCTTCAGGTTGTGCTGATCACCATTGCCATCTGGCGTCTCCTGCTGCCCGCCCTGCGCAAAAAACAGCCCGAGCCATCCGACATGCTCGGCGCGCTGGCGGTTCTTGTTCTGGTGCTCATACTCCGCTTCGGCGTGCAAAAGAAAATGCAGCTCTGGCTCGATCGCAAGTTCTTCCGCGAAGCCTACGACACCGAGGTGGTCCTCAACGAACTGTCCGACGAGGTCCGCCGCTTCACCGAGACCGCGCCGCTTCTTGAAACCGTCGCCCGCCGCGTAGCCGAGACACTGCACATCAACCAGGTGGCCATGCTCCTGCGCCGCGGCGAAAATTTTCAGTTGCAGCAGGCCATCGGCGTAACCGTCGACGGCGCTGTTACCCTCCCCGCGCAGGCCTCCGCCGCGCGCTACCTCGCCGCCACCAACGAGCCGGCGCGCCTCTACCGGGAAGACCCCGACGCCTGGTACCTCATGGCGGGAACCACGGAACGGCATGTCCTCGATCTGGTCAACGCCGAGCTTCTCCTGCCCCTGCCCGGACGCAACCGCCTGATGGGCATGATGGCTCTCGGACCCAAACGCTCCGAGGCCGCATACACTCCTGCCGACCTGCACCTCCTGCACACGGTCGCCACTCAGACCGGGCTGGCCATCGAAGTGGCTGAGCTGGCCCATTCGCTGGCCGCCGAAGCCGCACAGCGCGAGCGCGTGAATCGCGAGATCGAGATCGCCCGCGAAGTGCAGGAGCGGCTCTTTCCGCAACAGATGCCCGGCCTTCCCGGCGCCACGCTCGCCGGACACTGCCGCCCGGCACAGGGCGTGGGCGGCGACTACTACGACGTCTTCGACCTGGGCGAAGGCCGTACCGGCCTGGCCATCGGCGACGTCAGCGGCAAAGGCATCTCGGCAGCGCTCCTCATGGCCAGCCTGCGCGCCTCGCTGCGCGGCGTCACCCTCGACAGCCCGCGCGACTTCGCCAACCTCATGGACAAAGTCAACCGGCTGGTCTTCGAGGCTTCCGCGTCAAACCGCTACGCCACCTTCTTTTTTGCTTCTTTTGACCCGGCAACCCGCAGGCTGGACTGTGTGAACGCCGGACACAATCCACCCATCCTGCTGCGCAATGGCATCGACGGCACCACGCAGACGCTCCGCCTTGAGGCCGACGGTCCAGTGGTCGGTCTGCTGCCCTTGGCTCCGTACACCGAACAATCCATGACACTGATGCCCGGTGACGTGCTGCTGCTCTATACGGACGGCATCAGCGAAGCCATGACTCACGACGACGAGGAGTGGGGAGAAGAACGGATGATCGCGTCCGCGGAGAAAGTAAGAGACAAGCCCGCCTGCGACATCCTGCGCTCCATCTTTGACGACGCCGACGCCTTCACCGCCGGCGCCCCGCAGCACGACGACATGACACTTCTGGTCCTGAAACTGGAGGCCTGACAACCGGAAAGATGATGCGCGATCACCGACAGCTGGCGGGTTGACACATAAAGGCGCATTGCCTGTTTCCGAGTCAACAGTGAGGAGGGAAAGATCCCATGCGCACAATCAGCCATTTCATCAACGGCCAAAGCGTCACCCGGGCTGGAGCCGTCACCACCCCGGTCTACGATCCGATTACCGGGCAGGTGCAGGCCAGCATGGAGCACGGCGACGCCGCACTCCTTGCGGAGGCTGTCGCGGCTGCCAGGGCGGCACAACCAGCCTGGGCCGCGAATAATCCCCAGCAACGGGCACGGGGCATTTTCAAGTTCAAGACATTGATCGAAGAGCACAAACAGGAACTCGTCCACCTGATGTCTTCCGAACATGGCAAGATGCTGGGCGACTCCATGGGCGAGCTGCAACGCGGCCTGGACGTGGTTGAGTTTATGTGCGGAGTGCCGCATCTGCAGAAGGGCGATTTCACCCAGGGCGCCGGCCCCGGCGTAAATGCCTATTCCATCCGCGAGCCATTAGGAGTCGTTGCCGGAATTCCGCCCTTCAACTTCCCCGGCATGATCCCGCTCTGGATGCTGGCCCCCGCCATTGCAGTCGGCAACGCCATCATCCTGAAACCGTCGGAGCGTACCCCCACCGCTGCCGTCCGGCTCGTGGAACTCGCTCATGAAGCCGGCGTGCCGCCGGGGATCGTCAATATCGTGCTTGGGGCCGAAGATGTCGGTCAGGCCATCACCGATCATCCGGACATCAAGGCCGTGAGCTTGATCGGCTCGACAGCTGTGGCCAAGTCCGCCTACGCACGCGGCGCGAGCCATGGCAAGCGCATGCAATGCTTGGGCGGAGCGAAGAACCACGGTGTCATCTTGCCCGACGCTGATCTTGACCAGGCCATCGCCGACATCCTCGCCGGAGCCTTTGGTTCCGCCGGTGAGCGGTGCATGGCCATGCCGGTGATCGTCCCCGTTGGCCGCAAGACCGCTGACGCGGTTCGCGAGCGCCTTGTGCAGGAGATTCCGAAGCTGCAGATCGGCCCCTTCACTGACCCCAACGCGCAAATGGGGCCGATCGTCACCCCCGCGAACAAGAAAAAGATCGAAGGCTATATCCAGCTGGCAGTCGACGAGGGTGCCGAGCTGGTGATCGACGGGCGGGGCCGCACGTTGCCGGGCCATGAGGAGGGGTTTTTCCTGTGGCCAACCCTGATCGATCACGCCACGCGTTCAATGAAGAGCTATCAGGACGAGATCTTCGGCCCCGTGCTGCAGATCGTTCGTGCGGAGACGTTCGAGGAGGCGCTGAGCTACCCGAACTTCCATCATGAGGGCAACGCGGTCACGGTCTTTACGCAGAGCGGAGATGCGGCCCAGCGCTTCGTTGCCGAGGTAGCAGTCGGTATGGTGGGCGTCAATTTTCCGCTGCCAACTCCGGTCGGCTACTACAGTCATGGCGGCTGGAAGGATTCAGCTTTTGGCGACCTCAACCAATATGGCGATGACAGCATCCGCTTCTTCACGCGCACAAAAAACGTAACCCAGCGCTGGCCACGCGGCGGACCAGCCACCGGGCTTTGACAATAAACTGCGGAGTCCGTGCGAGAGGGATGAATCCGCAGCACTGCTGTCCGGTTAAAAGCCGAAAGAATCAGTTGGTCGACGTTTTCGGTGAAATTCGCGCCCGCGTCAATCGTCTGAAAGAGCGCATAAAATGATCGAAAGCGGCGCACCCATTGAGTTGATGGAGTTCACCGACCCCAACCACCCGGATCGGCGTTAAGACATGACTTGGAGTTTCAAATCGTTCCCGCTGCCACCGCCGCGTATCCTGAGGACATCCACCGCTTACGCCAATCTCACGCAACCTTCCTCGGACAGCAGTGAATCCGCATAAACACGCATTGTCGCAACTGGTGATTACATCCTGTGTAGGTAGCCCTGTGGTTGCCGAACATCGCATCGACGAAATCAAACAGGCCTATGAGAATGACAACCGCAAACTGGAATAGTCCCGGCCACGAAACCAGGCACCGGACCAGCCGACTCCTCAGGCTGATCCTCTCCGTCGTGCTCCTCCCTGCCCTGCTTTCTGCCTGCGCGCAGGACCAGAAAGTCCCTAAAGTCGCGCCCCGGCCCGCGAATACTCTGGTCATGCTGCCGGACGGATCGACCGTGCATGTCGAGCTGGCCAAGACCGAAGCCGAGCGCAACATTGGCCTCATGGAGCGGACCTCGCTGCCCCAGGGCCGAGGTATGCTCTTCATCCACGACCAGCCCGGCCGCTATGCCTACTGGATGTACGACTGCAAGATCGGCCTCGACATCATCTGGATGGACCAGGCCCACCGTATCGTTGAGATGTCCCCCAACACCCCGCCTTGTAAAGGCAAAGCTGACACCTGCCCGAACTACGGCGGCCACGAAACATCGATTTACGTGCTGGAGTTGCCCGTTGGCTCGATCAAAGCCCATCAGTTAGCGGTTGGCCAGACCGTGAACTTCAGCGTCCAGTGAAAGTTGGCCGAGTAATTCTGCCAACTCGATACAATTGAAATAGAGAATAGAGAAAGCCCGGCAATCGCTGCCGGGCTTTCCCATTTTGGGAAGGAAAGCGCCATACATCACGGCCTGTAAGTCATCTGCAATCAGATCTATAGCAACAAAGACTCTGTTTTCAAGTCTTTACGTCGCGCGATGCCCATAAACATCCCGGAATCAGATCTTTGCGAGATACCGAAATGACCACCGGGGGAGGGGGTACCCCTTTCCCGAACTAGTTGCTTCCCGAAACGGGAATCGCCTCCGACGCAAGACTCCAGCCCCGAAGCCTAAGCTCCGGTTTGCTTCCACCAGCCGCAGCTTCCGGATACTGAATCTCGATCTGGCGAGACTCTCCCGGAAGCAGCGAGACATAGTTGTCGCCGTAGTACGCAGGCAGAATCCGCGTCCCGTCGCCTGCCTTCACCAGCGTCAGCTTGTTAGCCAGCGCGACCGTCGCCCCGTTGTTCCTGAGCGCGACCGTGATCCGCTCCTCGCCGTTCTCCTTGCCTGAGAACGATGCAGTAGCCGTCACGTTAGCCGCCGGAAGCTTGTCGAGCGCACGGTAATCCTCGCTCTTGGCCGCAAGCCAGTAAAGGTTGCGGGAGAGGGTTTCACCCGTGGACGACTTGAGCTCCAGCTTGACCAGCACCACCCCCTTCGCCAGCAGGGGGGCCAGGTCCAGATGAAACGCAGTGGTCGTCGCATCGGCAGCGGCATTCTGCGGCGCCTGCTGATGTAGCAGCGATTTGCTGTCGAGCGAAAAGACGTCGGCTGTAATGGTCGCATTGGCCAGCGGCGCGTTCGTGGTATTCACCAGTTCCACGTCATGCGTCTCCAGATCGAGCTGTATGTGCTGCGGCTCGCAGGCCTTCATCGTCCCGTAGAACGAAGCCTGCGTGTCGTAGTCCGAGGTGAGGATCTCCCACATGTTGCTGGGCCACGCCGGCTGCGTCATCCACAGCATCCGCCCGCTGTTCGGAGCCCACAGGTGCGCGTTCATGCCCTCGAAGATCGCGCGGTGATCGACGTAGTTCAGCATCTGTGCCTTACGCTCGAAGTCCTCGAGTCCCGTCGCCGCGCCGAACTCGGTCTGGATCTCCTGCATGAACGGTGCGGTATCGCCGTTCCCCTTCGCATGCCAGTCGTGGTATGCCCAGACGTCGTCGATCGGCCATTGGTCCGCCTTCGGAATCCACGCCCGGAATGACTCCAGCGTGGACATCGACGGCGTACCCGTCTCGACCGAGAAGCCGTGGTTGAGCGTCGTGTAGTAGAGCTTCGGGTCCTGGTAGCTGTAAGGCCCGCTGCCCTGCAGGTTGATCTGGTTGGAACTCGGGAAGTAATACCGGGTGCCATCCAGCGTGGCAACCAGATGTATCAACCCCTGGTTGACGATGGGTTGCGGCACGCCCTCGTTCCTCCCGCACCACACCAGAATGGAGGGGTGGCTCCGGTAGCGCGAGATCACGTCAGCCGCATTTTTGAGAAGGAGTTCCGGATCCTGCGCCTCGATGTTGTAGTTCTGCGTCGACTCCCAGAAGTCGTTCCAGACCAGCATGCCGTATTCATCAGCGAGGTCGTAGAAGACATCTTCGGTGCTCTGACCGACCCAGTTGCGGATGATGTCGAGATGCGCGTCACGATCGAGGCGGAAGTAAGGCTCCAGCCGCTCGCGGGAGACTCGCTTGCGGGCGTCGTCCATGCCCCAGTTGCCGCCACGGCAGACAATGCGCACACCATTGACTCGCACGACCAGATACGGCGCTGCTTTCGTGTCGTCGAGCATGCGGATCGCCGGAGACTTCTCTCCACCGGGTGCAAGCGAGGCAACCCACGAGTGCCAGTTCTCCCGCCACGCCTCCGGCCAGAACGGCGGCGGCGGGTCAGCCGGCGGAATCTCCCGCATACCATCGTGGGTCACGTCGACCGGCAGGCTCGCGCCAACCGGAAGGATGGCCGGCGCATACTCCACCCGGCGCAGATGCCCGGTGCTGTCCAGCAGGCTCAGCTCGAACGTAATTTCGCGGATGCCGAAGCGAAGTTGCTTCGTATCCGACACATCGCGGCCTGTAGTAACCGAGAGTTTCAGGTGATAAAGCTCGGGCTTGCCGTAGCCATTAGGCCACCACAGTCTGGGATTCTGCACCGTGAGCTGCGCAAACTCCGCCGGCGCGAGGCTGACCGTATTCTCACCTGGCGCGAGTGTCACATCTTTGGAAACCGTCACACCCTCAAAGCTGGCGGTCAGCGTCGCCTTGCTGGGAGTCGCTGATGTGTTCGTCAGGGGAACGTTGATTTCGACATTTGCCTTGGAGGTGTTCGGCAACGGCAACGTAGTAACGACCTGCGGATCGCCGATCCTTACCGAATTCGTAGCCGTGAGTGTTACAGGCTGCCAGATGCCGGTGTCGCGATCTCGAATGGCGGGAATCCAGTCCCAGCCCTCCGTAGCAACAAACGTCGGACCGTCGAGGCACATGATCCCTCCGTTTTCGCCGGGACCACCCTTGATCGACTGCTCCTGCGGAATGCCTGGATGAGGCGGAGGCGACACACGCACCGCAAGAACGTTGGTCTGTCCCGGCTTGAGAATGCCGGTCACGTCGAAGTTGCCGCGAATGAACGCGCCCGTGATTGTGCCCAACGACTGCCCATTGAGCCACACCGCCGCCCGATAATTGATGCCGTGAAAAGTAAGCGTGAGGCGCTTGCCACCAAGGCTCGACGGCGTCTTGAACTCAGTGCGGTACCAGTAATCCTGTTTGTTCAGGGTCTCCGGAATGGCGAGGTTGTTAAGGCCGTAGTCGGGATCGGGATAGACGCCTCGATCGACCAGCGTAGTGAGCACGGTCCCCGGCACGGTCGCCACATACCAGCTCTTTGCATCGAAGCCTTTCACCGAGATCGCGCCACCATCAGCCTCGACCTTAGGAGACTCGGCAAGCATCCAGCCGCCGATTGTCCAATGATTGTCGCCCTCGGCCCGGAGAGCCTCGTGCGATGGTGGGAGTGGCTTCGCTACGGGCGCCGAAAACGGCGCTTTGCTGCGCGGCATCTGCGAAGCATCCTGCGGCGCGCGATAACCCGCCTGTCCGCGTGTCTGTACCGGCCACGGCTTGGAGCCTTCTTCATATACTGGCTCTGCCTCGTTGTCGCCTTTGGCGGCAATCTCTGCGATCACGTTATTGGCAAGCGATTCACGGAGCAGAGTCAAGCCCGCAATTCTGCCTCCGAAATGCCCCCATTCCGGCGCAGGCAATCCTGATGGCGCCATGCCCAGCACCCCCGCCACGCTGCCCAGCACCAGAGCCCCACTCGCCACCGGCGCGCCGTCAAAGTAGAGGTGAAACCGTTCACCGTCGAACGCAGCTGCAACCAGATGCCACTTGCCCGGACCAAACGTCACCGGCCCTGCCAGGCTGTTGTCTTTACCGCCGAAAAGAATCAGCTTCCCGGGGCCAACGGCCAGGTAGCGTGCGTACTCGTCTTCCGGCTTTCCGAGACCCGCAATCAAGGTTGGCTTTGCGACCGCCTCGTCGGAATTCACCCATGCGTAGAGCGTCCACGGCGATTCGGCCTGCAGTACCGTGTCGTTCTCGGTGAGCTTCTTGTAGAGGCCTTCGCCATCGGCCAGAAAAATGCCGTTATATGGCCCGTACACAGGCGGATCGTTGGTGACGACGGTGTACGGGACGGACACCTGCGCGTGTAACGTCGGAGGGGCGCACAACGCCAGGAGGGCGGCGGCAAGGCTAAGTAAAACGATTGATTTGTTCATCGGAAGATAAGGCTTGCTACGGGACAATGTACACGCTTCGGCGGGACCACCACCAATCTCGCTGATTGTCTGCCTTGCACCTTTACTTCTCTCTGATGTGAGCGCCCCACACCTTGTTAAACTGGAAGTTGCATGATCCTCCCGTTTGTCCGCGATCTGCTCGCGGATCTGGAAAACTCACTCTCATTTGATCAGGCACGGAGGCACCTCTCCTTTGCCCGTGGGCGCCGTCGTGTCTCCGGGCTCACTTCTTCAGCGCGCGCTGTGTACATCCCGCTGTTTGCGCGAGCCGCGAGTGCTCCAGTGGTGGTGGTCGTACCCGACAACAAGGCCGCCGACGCACTGCAGGTAGCACTCCGCGCCGGCTGTGACTTGACCGGAGCCATTCCACCGAATCGCGTATTAAAGTTGCCCGCCCACGACGTGCTTCCCTTCGAAAACCTGTCGCCGCACCCGGAAATCCAGGAGCAGCGAGCAGCCACGCTATGGAAGATGGCCACCGGAGCCGCATCGATTGTGATCGCGCCCGTGGAAGCTGCCGCCCTCAAGCTATTTCCGCGGCATTTCTACGGAGGCCTCGCGCAGATTCTGCGGCGCGGAGAAGAGGTCGACGTGGAAACGCTCCTGGCGCATCTGGCCGGAGTGGGATACACGCCAATGGATATCGTCGAGATGCCGGGCCAATACACGCGACGCGGTGGCATCCTCGATGTCTATTCTCCTGAGGCTGACCGGCCGGTCCGATTTGAATTCTTCGGCGACGAGATCGAGACCATCCGCAAGTTCGATCCCGAGACACAGCGGTCGTCCTCGCCACTCGACGAAGCCCTGTTACTGCCACTCACGGAAACTCCTGTTAACGAGCGCCTGCTGGCCGCGGTGCACACGCGCCTGAGCGGCACTCGGATTGAAGCCGGGGACGATCCAGATCTTGTGGCCGAGGCTGTCGCGGCAGGTGGAGTCAGCGTCTTTCCTGGCTGGGAGTTCTTTGCCGGGATTGCCCGAGCCGACACAACTCTGCTCGATTTGATGCCCCGCTCGCTGCTTTTCGTCGAGGAGCCCGCCATGATCCGGAACCAGATCGATCGGTGGTGGAACAAGGTTGAACAGCGCCACGAGCGCGCAAGCATCGGCTCGCTCATTCGTCCGGAAGACATCTATCTGCGGCCTGAGGTACTGGAGGCGCAGCTGACCTCGCACACGGGCATTGATATCGATCAACTTGGCGCGATCGATGTGCTGGAAGAAGACACAACGCTGGGGGAAATCGTCTTTCAGTCGCGGCCGACACTGCGGTTCCATGGATCAATCCCCGCATTTCTCGAACAGATCCGCTCGCTGATGCAACAAGAAACCCGCATGCTGCTCGTCGCTCCCAATCAGGGAGAGGTTGAGCGACTCGCAGGCCTGCTTCGCGAGTACGAACTGCCGTACCGGCTGGGCAGCCGCTTGCAGCACGCCGGCAGCGAGAACATCTACGATGAATCGAGTTATCTCGCGGGCAACTACCGCACACCGATCCTGGTTCGAAGCAGCTTGTCGGCCGGGGTAAGCCTGCCGGAAGCGAACCTGGTTCTTTTCGGTGCCAACGATTTTTCTGATGAAGCCGATGTAACCGCTCGTCCTGCTCCCAGGAAATCAAAAACCGGCGCCTTTGTTTCTGACTTCCGTGATCTCACCATCGGCGACTACATTGTCCACGTCGAACACGGCATCGCGCGCTACATGGGGCTCAAAGAGATTGAGCAGGACGGTGTCTCCATCGAGTTCATGATTCTGGAGTTTGCCGAACAGGCGCGCCTGTACGTACCGCTCACACGGCTCGACCTGATCCAGAAATATCGCTCGACCGACGCGGGCCCCACACCGGTGCTCAACCGGCTTGGCTCACAGCAATGGGCGAAGACCAAGGCGCGCGTACGCAAGGCCATGCAGGACATGGCCGACGAACTACTGAAGCTTTACGCGCAGCGCAAGGCTGCGCAGGGTCATGCTTTTCCACCGGATAACGAGTTTCAGCGCGAGTTCGAAGACGCTTTTGATTACAACGAGACCGAGGATCAGATGTCGGCCATCAACGACATCAAGCGCGACATGGAATCTACCTTGCCGATGGACCGGCTGCTCTGCGGCGATGTCGGCTATGGCAAGACCGAGGTCGCGATGCGTGCTGCCTTTAAAGCTGTCCAGGATGGCAAACAGGTCGCGGTGCTCACACCTACAACTGTGCTCAGCTTCCAGCACTTCGAAACCTTCAAACAGCGATTCAAGCAGTTCCCCATCAGCGTCGATATGATCTCGCGGTTCCGCACGGCAAAGGAGCAGAAGGATATCCTCGAGCGCGTGGAAGCCGGCAAAGTCGACATCCTGATTGGTACACACCGCCTGCTCTCGAAAGACCTCACGTTCCACGACCTGGGCCTCCTCGTCGTCGATGAAGAGCAGCGCTTTGGTGTCCGCCATAAGGAGCGCCTCAAGCAGATGCGCCGGGAGATTGATGTGCTGGCTATGTCGGCGACGCCGATCCCCCGCACCCTGCATATGTCGCTCGTCGGCTTGCGCGATATGAGCGTCATCGAAACGCCACCAAAAGACCGCATGGCCATACAAACGGTCGTGGCGAAGTTCGACGAAAAGCTGATCCGGTCCGCCGTGGAAGTCGAGTTGGAACGCGGCGGGCAGATCTACTTCGTTCACAACCGCGTTGAGACGATCTACGAACTGGCTGCGAAGATCCAGGAGCTCGTTCCTGCTGCGCGCATAACCGTCGGCCATGGCCAGATGAGCGAGGGCGAGCTCGAAAAAGTGATGCTCAGCTTCATGCACCACCAACATGATGTTCTGGTCGCGACGACCATCATCGAGAACGGCCTCGACATTCCGTTGGCCAATACGATCATCATCAACCGCGCCGATCGCCATGGCCTCTCCGAGCTCTACCAGCTTCGCGGGCGCGTTGGTCGGTCGAATCGCCGCGCCTACGCCTATTTGCTCATCCCGCCGGAACAGGAGCTCACCGAGGTTGCACGGCGCCGTCTGGCAGCGCTGAAGGAGTTCTCCGATCTCGGTGCGGGCTTCAAGATTGCCGCACTCGATCTCGAGTTGCGCGGAGCAGGCAACATGCTCGGTGGAGAGCAGAGTGGACACATCGAGGCGGTTGGTTTTGAACTCTACACGAGCATGCTCGAAGAGGCGGTCGCAAAGCTCAAGGGTGAGGAGCGCGTCGAGATTCCGGCTACGCAACTCAGCTTGGGCATCGGACTGCGTATCGACGAAAGCTACATTGCGGAAGAAAATCAGCGCCTGCGCATGTACAAGCTGATTGCGGGTATCCAGACCGAGAAGGCACTCGACGATGTGCGTGCCGAACTTGAAGACCGCTATGGCCCGGTTCCCGAGAGCGTGCGGCACCTGCTCGACGCTGCACGGTTGCGACTCGAGTGCGAGCGCATCGGCGTGGCCCAGATCGATCGCAAACGCGACCAACTGCATATCCGCTTCACGGAGAACGCAGGCATTGATCCCGGCCGGCTGATGAAGCTGGTGGCGAAGAATGCCAAGCGCGGCGCGCAGTTCACTCCCCAGGGTCTCCTGCGCTATCCTCTCACGTCGCCGAAGCCTGATGATGTTCTGGCGGAAATACGTGCTCTCCTCGATCAACTCGCCATAACGGAAATGACCGTGCAATGAGTACCCGTTTTAGTTGCTAATAGAAGCGAGGCCAAATGATTCGCGAGTTTTCAAAAGTTGTGCTTGTTTTCACTGCACTCCTGTCAGGAGGCGGGACAATGACCCTGCACTCCCAGACCCCGGCAAACGAGGCCACATTAAAGTTCAGGAGCCTGGCGGCGGACTACTTTGAGCAGGTTTATTTCAAGTTTGCGCCCACCGTAGCAACGCAGGCCGGCCTGCACCAGTACGATCAGAAACTCGAAGACTATAGCCGCGCCCAAGTCGACAGCGAGATCGCGGATCTCAACAGGTTCGCAGCGAAATTCGATGATCTTTCAGATGCCGGTCTGGACGAAGGCACGCGCGGCGACCTCGCCATGGTGCGGAACAACATTCGTGGCAGCCTGCTCGAGCTTCAAACGATTCGCCCCTGGGAGAAGGATCCCGATATCTACTCCAGCGGTATCGCCAATAGTGCCTTTGTGCTCATGGAGCGCAAATTCGCGCCGGCGGATGAGCGTTTGCGCTCCCTCATCGCGCGCGAGAAGCAGATGCCGGCCGTATTTGCCGCAGCGCGCCAGAACCTCAGTAATCCTCCACGCGTCTACACCGAGATTGCGCTTGAACAGCTGCCGGACATCACCACCTTCTTCGAAAGGGACGTTCCCGCGGCATTCGCCGATGCAAAGGATCCCGCGGCGATCGCCGAGTTCCACAAGACGAATGCAATCGTGATCGCTTCGCTTCGCGATTATCAGCAGTGGCTTAGGTCCGACTTGCTACCGCGCTCGAATGGGGATTTCCGGATCGGCGCCGACGCGTTTTCGAAGAAGCTACTCTACGACGAAATGGTCGACACATCACTCGACCAATTGCTGACCATCGCCTACGCTGATCTGCACAAAAACCAGGCTGAGTTCGAGCGCATTGCAAAGGAAGTCGATCCCTCAAAGACTCCTAAGGAAGTCCTGGCCGAACTGGCGTCGATTCATCCGGCCCCAGACCAGCTGCTGCCCACTTTCCAGAACACGTTTGACGGCCTGATCCGGTTTATCAACGAAAAGCACATCATCACCATTCCGTCAGATGTGCAGCCGGTCCTCGAAGAGACGCCCCCCTTCATGCGGGCGACGACGCAGGCGTCGATGGATTCGCCCGGTCCATTCGAGAAGAATTCAAATACCGCATACTTCAATGTAACGTTGCCTGAGAAGGGCTGGACCGCATCGCACATCGCAGAGCACATGGCAGCCTTCAACGTGGGCACCATCATCAGCACATCGGTCCACGAGGCGTACCCCGGACACTATGTGCAGTTTCTATGGGTGAATCACGCGGACCTTAGCCAGGTGCGCAAGATCATCACTGCCAACACCAACGTCGAGGGTTGGGCGCACTACTGCGAGCAGATGATGCTCGACGAAGGTTACGGCCAGCCGGGCGAAGGTGCCAAGGACGCACGCGAGGCCAAACTCATCCGGCTGGGACAGCTGCAGGATGCTCTGTTACGTGATGCGCGCTTTATCGTCGGCATAAAAATGCACACCGGCCGGATGACCTTCGAACAAGCCGTCGACTTCTTCGTCAGCGACGGCTACCAGTCGCGTTCTGTTGGACTCGTTGAGACCAAGCGTGGAACCGCCGACCCAACCTATCTCTACTACACCCTGGGCAAGTTGCAGATCATGAAACTGCGCTCCGATGTTGAAAAGAAGCAGGGAGCGAACTTTTCATTACAGCACTTCCATGACGATTTCATGCGCCAGGGCGGGGCGCCGATCAAAATTGTGCGACAGGCTCTCCTGGGAGACGACTCACCCACGCTCTGAACGCATCCAACGCAACGGAACCGGGATTTCAACTTCGTTCCGTCACAATCTTCTGTCACACTTGAAGCACTTTAGTCCGTTGCTGCCATACATAAGATCTTAAGTTTAAGGATCCCCAATGAAATCTAAGGTACGCAAGGCTGTCTTCCCTGCGGCTGGATTCGGAACCCGTTTTCTTCCCGCCACCAAGGCTATCCCTAAAGAAATGCTGGCTCTGGTGGATAAGCCGATCATTCAATACGGAGTCGAAGAAGCAATCGCCGCCGGCTGCGAACAGATCATCATTATTACCGCGCGCGGTAAGTCGGCGATTGAAGATCACTTCGACGTCAGTTACGAGCTTGAATCCTCCCTCGAGAAACGCGGGAAAAAGGAGCTGCTCGAGGTCAGCCGCAAGGTCTCAAACATGGCTGACCTTTGCTACGTGCGGCAGAAAGAGGCGAAAGGCTTGGGGCACGCGGTTCTGATGGCCAAGGAACTCGTCGGCCATGAGCCGTTCGCCGTCATCCTGCCTGACGATGTGATCGATGCACCGGTGCCCTGCCTCAAGCAGATGATCGACGTCTTCGATCACGTCCAGGGCTCGGTTCTTGCAACGCAGGTCGTCGAAGGTCCGGCAATCTCAGCGTACGGCGTGCTCGATGGCTCGCCGCTGGCCGATGATCCACGCGTGATCGAGGCTCGAGGCATGGTTGAAAAGCCGAAATTCGAAGAAGCGCCATCGAAGAACGCCATTATCGGCCGGTACATCCTCACGCCGGCCATCTTCGATCTGTTGGAGCACATTACCCCGGGAGCCGGTGGAGAACTCCAGCTCACCGATGGAATAAAAGGCCTTTTGAAGACCGAAAAAGTCTATGGCTACACGTTCGACGGAATTCGTCACGACGCTGGTGACAAATTCGGGATGCTCAAGGCCACCGTGGATTTCGCCTTGAAGCGCGACGATCTCGGACCGCCATTCCGTGAGTTTCTGAGATCTCTCGCGCTCTAAATCAGCGCTCGCGCCCGGCAAACCCTGGGCGCGGGCACACGGCTCACTTCCATTTGATATTGCAGCCCATACTGGGCCGCTGTTCCGGATTGACAGGCTCCCCCGCGATCAGTGCGTCCAGCGCCGCACGCAAATCTGTTCCGGTAACGGGAAGACCGCTGGATGGCCGGCTGTCGTCGAATCGTCCGCGGTAAACCAGCTTCAATCCGTCGTCGAAGAGAAAGAAATCCGGCGTACAGGTTGCATCGTAAGCCCGGGCTACCTCCTGTGTTTCATCATGGAGGTAGGGAAAGGTGAAACCTACCTCGCGCGCTTGTTCGGCTAGACTCTTCGGCGCGTCGTCGGGGTAGTTCTCGGCGTCGTTGCTGCTGATAGCGACAATTCCGACAGCGCTCTGTTTGTAATCCGATCCGAGTTGCGCCAATGCCTTTTCCAGATGCTTCACAAATGGGCAGTGCCTGCAGATGAACATGACCAGCAGGCCCTTTGGACCGCAGAGAGCCTGCGTGCTCAGCAGATGCCCGCTGATCACATCCTTCAGAACGAAATCCGGCGCCGAAGTTCCGAGCGCCAGCATCGCCGATTCCGTGCGTGCCATAGCAATCTCCTTTTTCCGAATTAACAGTCGCCGATCAAAGTCCGGACCGGCTTAGAACAGCATGCCCTTGCGTGGCAGCGGCACGCCAAGATGCTCATAAGCAAGCCGAGTCGCTACCCGGCCACGCGGAGTACGATCGAGAAATCCGCGCTGAATAAGAAATGGCTCGTACACCTCTTCAAGCGCATCCTCCTCCTCAGCCAGTGAGGCCGCCAGTGTGTTCAGCCCTACCGGTCCACCATCGTATTTTTCGATGATGGTCATCAGCAGCCGGCGGTCGAGTTCGTCGAACCCATGCGCGTCCACCTCGAGCATCTTCAGAGCATGCTCGGCGGTCGCGCGATCGATGACCCCGGAGCCCCGAACCTGCGCATAGTCGCGGACACGCCGCAGCAGCCGGTTGGCGATACGCGGAGTGCCTCGTGAGCGCATGGCGATCTCCGCCGCGCCCTCGGGATCAATCGGCACACCAAGCACCTCCGCCGAACGCTCCACAACAAAACGCAGGTCTTCGTCGGAATAAAACTCCAGCCGCAGCAGGATGCCGAAGCGCGATCGCAGTGGAGACGAGAGCAGTCCCGGGCGCGTTGTTGCCGCGACAAACGTGAACGGCTTGATGTCCATCACATGCGTCCGTGCTGCTGGCCCCTGGCCAATGATGATGTCGAGCTTGTAATCCTCAAGCGCTGTGTAGAGTTTCTCTTCGAGCACCGGCTGCAAACGGTGAATCTCATCCAGAAATAGCACTTGCCTTTCCCGCACATTGGTCAGGATCGCCGTCAAATCGCCCTGGATCTGAAGTGCAGGCCCTGACGTCTGCTGGAATCCTACATTCAGCTCGTTGGCTATGATTGTCGCCAGCGTGGTCTTGCCCAATCCCGGCGGCCCGAACAGCAGCACGTGGTCCAGAGCATCGCCTCGCGACCGCGCGGCCTCCAGGGCAATCGCCAGTTGCTCCTTCGCCTTCTGCTGACCGATAAATTCGTGCAGGTGGCGCGGGCGCAGTTTGAGCTCAAACGAGCTTTCATCTTCGGCGCGAGTCGCGCTCACAAGCCGTTCGGGATCATCGTTGCGTGAAGGCATTTCAATCGGAGTCTACCGGGTGCAGTGACGGGAAGCAACGTAACGCGATTTCGGCTACAGTGATGGACGATGCTTCGATTGATCATCTCCATATCCCTCGCCTTCATCCTCTTACCTCACTCCTTCGGCCAGCAGGCGGCCGGCACCGCAATTTCAGATTCGCAGAAGGCGGAAATGGCCAGCAGCGTTCGGCAGGAGTTTCTGCACGCCTGGGATGGCTATCGCAAATATGCATGGGGACACGACGCGCTGATGCCTCTCACCCGTAAGCCGCACGACTGGTATCCGCATTCCCTGCTCATGACGCCTGTCGATGGACTCGACACCATGATCCTGATGGGCCTCAGGCCCCAGGCCCATGAGGCGCGCCGACTGATCGACACCAAACTCAATTTCGATCAGGACTTCTACGTCAAGGATTTCGAGATTACCATCCGTCTTCTGGGCGGACTTCTGTCGAGCTACGAACTCACCGGCGACAAACGGTTGCTCGACCTGGCCGATGACCTTGGCCGCCGGATGCTGCCGATGTTTAATTCACCCACCGGCATGCCCTACGAGTACGTCAACCTGCATACCGGTGCGGTGCGCGGCGCGATCAGCAACCCAGCCGAGATAGGAAGCCTGCTCATCGAATACGGAACCCTCGCAAGGCTCACCGGAAAGCAGGAATATTACGACAAAGCCAAGCGGGCCGTGGTCGAACTATACAAACGGCAGTCCAGAATTGGTCTGGTCGGATCCGGAATCAATGTTGAGACAGGCCAGTGGGTCGATCCAACCGCAGGCATCATGGGCGGTATCGACTCCTACTACGAATACCTACTGAAGGCAGCGATTCTGTTCAGAGACAAAGACTGCCAGCGCATGTGGGAGCATAGCGTCGCGGCAATCAACAAATATCTCGCCGATGAACGGCCCGACGGCCTCTGGTATGGACAGGCCGACATGAACACAGGGAAGCGGACAACAACCTACTATGGCGCCCTCGACGCCTTCTTTCCGGCTGTACTTGTTCTGTCAGGCGATGTGGATCGCGCAGCTCGATTGCAGCGTTCCAGTTACAGGATGTGGAACTTCGCCGGGGTAGAACCGGACTCATTCAACTACGTCAAAATGCAGATTGAGAACCCTGAGTACCCGCTCCGACCGGAGATCATCGAGTCTGCTTACTATCTTTATCACGCTACCCACGATCCGAAATATCTGGCGATGGGGCAGACCTTCCAGGATTCACTCACCAGATATTGCCGCACCGACGATGGCTTTGCCGCCTTGAAGGACGTTCGAACGAAGCAGAAGGAAGACGCCATGGAGAGCTTCTTCTTTGCTGAAACCTTGAAGTATCTCTATCTCATCTTTGCCCCGTCGACCACCGTCGATTTCGACTCGATCGTCTTCAACACCGAGGCTCATCCGATGAAGAGGAATATCGCAAATTTGTCCCGTTAACGACGGGAGAACGGATCACTGCGTCAGTAGCGGCAATGCCGCGACACACAAAGCTGCCTGCGCCACCAGCAGGCCCCCTATGATCCACAGGAACGGGCGGCGATATCGCGTTTCGAGTACATCGGCGAAGACTCCACCCACAAAGGCTAGTAGGAACGGAGCCGCCCACAGGGTTGGGGCGCTCGGCACTCCGGTGGTTACCAGCAGCATGAGCAAAACCGTCACAATCAACGGCGCCGTGTTGCCGAAGTAGCGTGATCGCCGCATCGCCAGATAGAGGCCGACTGTACCGGCAAATGCAATGGTCAAGCCTGCATTTGGCAGAGTAAT
>Ga0335075_10006427_pt1 | contig 18157 bp, 15 predicted proteins | sample Lox_Sample_24_FD_206723 | JGI IMG/M metagenome (GOLD analysis project Ga0335075, IMG submission 206723) | Soil microbial communities from Loxahatchee National Wildlife Refuge, Florida, United States - Lox_Sample_2.4 | ecosystem: Environmental > Terrestrial > Soil > Wetlands | place: USA...
AGTTTTCGCGGTTCGGCCGTGAAGAGGACGCGGAGCGACGGAAGGGACGGCTGTTCTCGCCAGTTCCTGGATCTCTTCCCAGGCACACTTGGAGCATTCGCTCCGTTACAGCGTAGTCCCCCAATCGGGCGCGTCCCTTTCGGGCCGTACACGCCGCAGGGCCGGCCACCGGAGAAATCGGCGCCGTCCTGCTCGCGGGAGTAACCGGCGGGAACTCCCCTCACACTACTAATCAGTCACGAAAAAGAAAAATAGACCGGGTACTAGCGAAATATTTTTCGGGCGGTACTCGCGTGTTCGAAAACGCGTGCACGATGCGCGAAAAACGAACATACAAACCTTCATCGGGGAAACAGTTCAAGCTGTTCAGGGGCGCGTTCCCACCGGGTCCTTTGCGCGACACGGCGGAGCCGGTCGAGCAGCCGCTGCATGCGGTGTTGCATCGCGATGGCCGTGTGCCCGTTGCGGCCAGCGAGCTCCTGGCAGGTTGCGCCCGCAATCTTGAAGCGGACCAGGAGGTCGTGTTCTTCCTCGGAGAGCCATCCCATCTTTCGGCAGTTGTCCAAGAACCGGTCGAGAAAGATTCCGGCATAGAACGGTTCTTCGCCGGCCATGTTCTCGACCTCGACATCCGCGACCGGATCTCCGACCACCTCCCCCGGTGCGACGCTACGGGATTCGTGAATCGCCCAGCGGAACGCCTGCCGACGCAGCCTGCGGGCAATCGTGAAGGCGAGGTGAGTACCGCGGGCCTCAAGCTCGGGAGAGTCCAGGAATTCAAGGAACACGGACACCACGTGCTGCGCGGCATCGTCGTATCCGAGGGAAGGGAATACCGCCGCCAGATGACTCGTCGTGCGATGGATGGTCGGGATGAAGACGAGCAGGAGAAGCCGCTGGCAGAGGGGCCGGAGCGGTCCGCGCGCATGCTTCTGCAGCAGCTCCCTAATCAGAGCATCGGCGGACGAACTTTCCTTGCGGCCTTCCTGCGCGTGTAGTTCCCGGATGAGGTCGAGAGGCGATGCAAAGCGCGCGAGAGTGCCGTTTGAGAAGGCGAGCGACTCGTCGCTGTCCCGGCCGCCGAGTTCGGCGATGAGACTTTTCTCCATCCGGCAGACGAGGCAATCGCAACTCGACCCGGTCCTCATGTCGCGCTCCGGGGACATCGGCCGTTTCTTCGGGACTGCCCGGAAATCCGGCCGTATCTGGAGAGCAGATCGTGCTACGGGGATCAGACGAGGTGGGAAATTCGTACTTCTCGGTCGGAGAGTCGGCCAGCGATCAGTGGAGCGAATTCTCGGGCTCCTTGAGAAAAGCGCTTCATGCGTCCTCTTACGGACAGCTCCCAGTTTCATTTCCCGGAACCCCGTTCTGGGTAGCTTCCGAGTTGCCGACAGTCCGTCCCGAATGCTATTTCGCTGTACGACCGGCATATTATGGATTGCTAAACCCGATTCGCGGCAGTGCAAATCTTGCGTGGGAAACGCGTCATACAAACTGTCCCGTAATGTCAAACAGAGATGCACAGTACGCTTGATGGATTTTATTCAGTTGATTAAGGCAATACTTCGCGGGCGGACGATTCGATGGTTTCTCAGCAAGCATTTGTTTAATCAGGAGGCCCAATTCGTGACCTTGATTTCCTTTGATCTCGCGCAGTTCTAGGACGATCGGGTCCTTGACATCTATAGGCTGCCGCTGAGGATTGAACCCGGTCAGAAGCTCGTAAAAGACGGTGCCGAACTGATAGATGTCGCTCTTGGGAGTGATTAGCGTCGCAGCCTTGTGTGCCCTTTCCACAAGCTCAGGCGTGCGATAGCGCAACGGCATTCCCGGCCACTGCGTTCCTTCGATGGCATCCACAATGTCTTCCGCCTGAAAATCGGCAAGTGCCTTCACCAGTCCAAAGTCCGCTAGCTTCGCGCCCATCTCACTGATGAGGATATTCTCAGGTTTGATGTCGCGGTGGATTAATGGCTTGGGCGCCGTATGCATGCAGTGAATCGCGGAAAGGCAATTGAGAGCAATGCGCATGGCTTGGAGCCGGTCGATCAGCTTTGATATGAGCAAGGTGCGAGCGGTGACAGGCACAAATTCGATGACTGCGAAGGGATACTTCATTCCGGTCTCTGCGTTGAAGATACCCTCGTCAAAAATCTTTGTTATCGCGGGGTGATCGAGCGATCTTAAGTGCCCTATCTCTGCAAGGAATGCGTTCCGTCGTGAAGGTTCGCTAATTTTGTGGAAGACCTTTAGCACAAACTGCATTCCGATATTCGGCCCCGAAGAACAGGTCACCAAGAAAGCCGTCCCGTTACCTCCGCGCCCGAGGAAACGCTGGTTGTAATACCACTCGCTCTTCGCTTTAACGGACTGCAAGTGTTTCAGAAAAAAATGATCGTGGCTTGTGTTTGGAAGGGGTGTCATTTCTGGCCTCCACATTGATCAACAATAAATCGCCTCAAGGGTAGAAGTTCACCTTATATCTGATGACCGCCTGCGAAATAGGTTGGTCTTGAATAGCGGCTTAGTACCCCACGCGACGCTCAGGATTGCTCTTAGAAGCTGAGTCGCTAGTGCGCGACTCCGACGCGCCCGACGCCGCGCTCCCGCTTTGAGCGTCAAACTTCACACTGACCTGCCGTGCCAGGTTAGAGTCCTGTCATGAATCAGAGAACCAGGGAATTATGGTTAATTCCGACGATCATCTCACTGGCAACGGGCATACCGCTCGGAGCCGGTTTCATGTTCCTTGGGCTACGGCTGGCGGGAACCCCTATTCCTCCCTCGTTGTCTTTCACATGGGTAAAGCTCGCTCTTTTCGCCTCTCTTCCCGTCTGGGTCACGCTCGTCGTTCTCTTTGTGACCGCGATTATCGCGGGACTGTTCTTCAGACAACGAGCTCGGACGGCTGAAGAGAGGCAGGAAAAGAGTTCCGTGACCCAAGCCGTCGGGCGCTTAGAGAATCAGATCGCCAAATTGGACCAGGCACACACAGCGGAGGTTGAAAAACTGAAGGCGAAGGAACCCAGGCTTCACGGCGTTTGGAACAACAGCCAAACGTTCTGGCATTTGGGGCGCAAAGGACAAGAAACGATGATGCAAATCGGCGGCTGGATCTGACCTCATCCAACACAGAGGAGGTGATTTATCTCCTTGCCGCATATATCAAAGGGCAGCGGTCGGACATATTCATGGACATAGCGGTAAAGCCAAACGTAGTGAATCGTGAACAAGTGATGCTGTATATGATCCCACCGCTCGAAAGCGATGCAACTAAGCCGTTCACTGCAACAGTTTCAGTGGAGGATCAATATAATCGGAAGTACGAGTTGCCCACGCAAGAGTTTCGAGCCACTCAAGGCCAGCCCCCGCCTCCCCCTCCCTCACCCAATGTCGAAAAGCCGAGCCCAGTCCTCCACACCTCCTGGCGCGGCGACTCTGCTTGGGGCTGGGCCACCCGTAATCCTGAGGAGGACCCAATTTACATGGTTCGTGGCGATGTCACATTCCTGATGGACAACATTGCAGAGCCGGTGATCATCACCGGCGTTGAGATCGAAGGTGCTGAGTCCGTGGGCAGTTTCGACAATTTCCAACTAAATCCGAATCAGCCAGAAACACGCGGAATGCGAATTTATTTTCGCGGGAAGGCTGCCAAAGGGATTGACGACTACGCGGCTCGATTGGTCTTCAGAGACCTGAGAGGAAATCGTTATCCGACGGTGGAGCACCAATTCAAGCCGCTTCCGATTCCTGAAAGAGTCGGCATCCAACGTGGGCATCTTTGAAGTTACCGCCGCGCATGCCAGGTCGGGTAGACCGTCGCAGGTTGCGGGGCTCTTAGGTCGCGTGAAAGGGTGCATCATTGCCGATTCGGTCGTTGACCTCGGCGCAGGCTGCCTTTACGGCCCTCAAGTGGCAGTACTGGATGATTGATGGGGCACGCCGAAGTTACTCCTGGCCGGAAGTCCGCTTGAACGAGGCCGCCGGGGGCGGACGCTTCTAGGAAGTTAGGCGCGAACTCCCGATCCCTTACTTGCAACCAGTTTTGCAGGCATGTTCACCGCTACGCGTCCAACGAACGCGCCGTTGATACGACGCGACGCTTTCGATGCGATCACTCTCGCGTCGGCGTACTACCGATCTCTGCCATCGCCCGACGGTGACGTTTTATCTTGAAGCTTTTGTTCTTGACGTCGGTAACGAAAACGACGATAGGCTCGCGGTCCTCGATGACGGACGGTTCGACGTAGGCCTCGCCGATAATGATGACCTTGTCCCCGGGCTGGAAGTGGCGCGCTGGAGGCCCGTTGAGACAAATGACGCCGCTGCCCGGCTTACCCTTTACTACGTACGTCTGCCACAGCGTACCGTTCGAAAGATTATTTATGTTAACCATCTGATATTCTACTATGCCGCTCGCCTTGAGGAGCTTCTCGTCGACGGTCACAGAGCCGACATAGTTCAGATCGGCCTTTGTAACGGTCGCCCGATGGATTTTCGCCATGCAAACGCGTATTAACATCTTTTTTCCTCCTCTGATTATTCAGCCTTGGAATGGAGTCGCTGTGGACACTCGAAGCCGACGCCAAACCAGCATGATCGCCACCAATGCGTTGACCACGACGAGCGTACCGGGATAGAGATACGTAGCGATTGTGTAAGAGTTGAGCGCAAGAATCGCGGGTAGGAACTTCGCGCTATTCAGGGCGAACGAAGTGACGCTGTCCTTCATAGGCTGAACCCATCCTCTGCGGACCGTCGAGGCATAACCGACTACGTCGGTTATTGTTGCCAGAATTGCCGCGCGTGTCGGGTTCTTTGTCAAGAGATAGTAAGCGAAGACCATGATCCCCGCACCCAGAGACAGCCAATCGAACCATAAGAACTTCCACTTATGTCTTATTAGGCTAAAGGTTCCGATCACCAGGCACATGATGGCGGTCAGACCCACGACCCAGCTCCCGGCCGCTGCGTCATGCGTCGCCTGTACGAGATACGCAACTCCCGTGACTGTCCCCCAGAGCAGCCAGGAAAACGGATGCGGCTCAACACCACGCGCGCGCGAGGCCTGCCAGAGGTACACGCCGTAGGCTACGAACATGATGCACACTGAAAGACCGCCCATTGCCGCTTTAAACGTCATTAGTTCACCGTCGCTATCGAAGTTGGCAGCCCCGCCGCGCCGTCCGCGGACGGCGCGGCGAAAAGGCTGGGTTAGGATTGGCATGCATCGCTCGTACGGGACGGTGCACGCAGTTCGCGAGGCTCCACGATTCCGCTAATCTTCGGACTCGTCGTCATCCTGGCCCGTCAGCGTGTCGATCGTGTCGTCAATCGCTTCTTCCAGAGCTTCGGTCGCGACATCAACGTGATTGCTGATCAGCTCTTCGAAGATACTCACCGGGGTTGCCTCCTTTCTGAGACGTCTTGCTGAGTGTCGTCTCATGCTGGAGTATCCGGTTGTCGGTCTCTCGAGTCCACGTCAATGATTTCAAGGAAAGCCTTGTGATGTTCAACGGTCGTTCAAAATATTCACTGGCATAGTAATTAGTTCACGCGTATAAACTTAACCACCTGAAATCAAAGAAACGCTCGTGAAGAAATATCGAATCAAAGAGGATGTCTTCGTTGAAGCGATGAATGCATTGGAGATGACGTACGCCAGTCTCGCAGGTGAGGCGCACGTCGCGCAAGGCTCCATCACAAACGCCCTCAGCGGTGGGGTCAGTCTGGGGAAAATCGAGGCCATCGGTCGGGCCTTGAAAGGCGAAGCGTGGCGTGAACTTGTGGTTGACGCCGATCGGCAGCGCCTCAATCCTGCTGGTCGCCGCGCAACGTACACGGTAGGCTGGAAAGAACTTTGCGAGGGTGCGCGGCAGATCGGGAAGAGATTGTTCGATCCTAAGGGCGCCAGCCGCATCAACACGATTCTCACGTTCCCCGGGCCCAGCCTCATTTTCGCGGGTTTGGTCATGGTCAAGGCGCTACCACTCGATCAAGTTATTCAGACACCGGTATACACCGCACTCTTTGTCAAGAAACTCCCGCGTAGAAATACGTTTCGTGATTTTGATCGTGTGCCGGTGGGACGTTTCACTCTGCTCGTGCCGAAGTCTTTGTTACAAGACTATCCGAGCAGGGAAAGAAGGATTGCCGTCCTAGACGATTCCGTCAAAACAGGGAAGACAATGGACGCGCTTCGAGATTACTTCAATGCCCTCGAACGCAAGCCGGCATCCTGGAGCTACGTTTGCTACGTATGTCACCACGGCCGCGGCTTTTTGGAAGAGACGACCCCGATCTACAGACACATGCGGCCGGAAAATAGGTTCGTCATGCCGTGGGGACCTGCTTTTGCTTTTGAAGACTGCTTCTCGGGCAAAAATCGCGCTGTCGGTCGTAATTCCCAGGTAGGGCGCAGTCCCGATCACGAGGGCTAAGCGCGTTGTTGTCAGCGTTCTGCATCCTTGCAGCGTTTCCCGAGACTTCCCAGAACCCGTTTATGGCGACCTTCACCGGAACCATATCGCTTGGAGGAGCTGACAGGTCGAATTCTTCCGGACGGAAAATGAGAGTAAACGTAGAATGAATTGTAGGTGCCTGGTCGAGAGCGCACTATGTACAAAACCCTGAATCTTCATATTGACAGAGCGAGCTGGACCACCGTCCTACCCCCGTATCGCAGGCGATGTCCTTTTCCCGCCGGTCAAGCACACACCCGAATTAGCTTTCCCCATGCGCTACTTTGGATTGGTATAACCTCCGTTCCAATTCGAATTCCCAGATGGTGGCTCGCATCGCAGTGGGCACTACTCCGATATTTTGCGGCGGCCAATCATCAGGAAACAACTTTGCGCTTGCACGAGGCTGTAGATGATCTCGAAAAGCATCATAAGCAAGTCTTGAGTGACGATTGGGGTGTCGGCTTCGCGCTTCAGTGGTTGTGTTCGCGAATGCGCTATCGCCAGCTAGGGCATGGTTCTTTCGTCATCGCAGATTTGCAGGATGCTGGGTTGGCTAAGTTCTCGAAACGGAGCAAAAACGGAGCCGCAAAATGTCCGGACTTCATTGCGCTCGCCCCGAATGGCCGATTTCACCTTATAGAATGCAAGGGAAACCAAAAAGGACCGAACGAGACCCTGAACCAATTCGTGAACGGCCGAAAGCAAAAGCGCAACATACGTTTTCGGCGCGAAAAGTTGGTAGGACAGAGAATACTAACCGGTATTTCCATAGCTTCGGCACGCAGCAGATGGGCAAGCACATTGCGAGTGGAGGACCCGCCCCCTGAAAACGAAAACTCAATTGAGGTGCATGAGATCAACGTTGAAACCGCAAGACCGATCAACGATTCACTGCAAAAAGCGGCTGTGATCAGGGGTCTGCTATCGGCCGGCGCTTACGATTTGGCGCATAGAGCCTTCGCCAAGGAAACTGAAACAATCGACGTGCGAACTCTTCAGCGTCCGCGTCTTTCAGAATTCAGCTCGAAAGATACCGCTTGGATCGGCCAAGAGTACGAGCTAGTTTATCCGGTCGCGTTAAGGGCACAGGACGGGAGTGAATTTCGCGGTGCCAGGATGCGATATGGAGTTGCCGCGAACCTCGTTCGGCGGGCCGCTGTGCAAGATCCCGACCGGCTACGTACATTTCTGTTGGAAGCTGAGACAGACCTCTCGCATGATGACCTAGTGATCGGAACTGGTCGGGACTTTGAGCCGTTACAACGGCATGCGATCATCCAACAGGGCAGTTCGTTTATCGCCGAGATGGAAATTCTCTAATATTGAACGACCCCAGTCGGTGAAGCAGGGCTGGAAGACATGGAATGTGGGCCCGAAGTCCGTTTTGGGGATCGAGGGGATTCCAGCGCGACCGGCTGACGTTGGCTGCTATTGTCGCAGCGCATGAGGGTATCTCGGACGAAGCTCTTCGTTCGCCCGAAGAATCGCGCTAGTGGCGGTGAGGTATCCTCGCAACAGGTTCTGTGGTTCCTCTGGCAGGTCCTGAAGAGTCTCGGACGCACTTCCCAGAAGGACGTCCCCTCGGCCAAACGCTCCGCCAAAGGCGGAGACTGGGAGCAACTTGAGCGCAAGGTTATTCGTTACGGCGATCCTGGCGTTGTCCAACGTGGAAAGGAAGTCTTCGACGAGCAATGGGAGTCTGTCCCAATCGCAACTGTCGTCGATCGCAGCGGCGACAGCGAAAAAAGAGGCCGGTGGAAGTACCGTGATTACGAGCCGCTGGGCCTGGTCGAGTTCCCGACGTAGCGCGTCTTGCGTATTGCGGTCTGCGGGAGCGCTGCCAGCGAGATGTTCCCGGTAGACGGTGAGACCAGGCGCTCCTGCGTCTCGAAAGAAGTCATGGAGAATTCGCATGACCCGAACGCCGAGCTGAGGATCACTTCGAAATTGATCTATGAGGTTCACCCTGAATTCGTTCGGGTTCGTTTGGGCTCGGATGATCGCTACGATGTCTGCCGCATGAGTCTGCGCTTCCTCACGGTCATGGCGTGCTTCACGGGGGCCCCGGATGTTGTCGTAACGATCGCGAAGTGCCAACGCCTTGAGCATCACAAGTGCGTGAGGTTTGGTGACGCGCACCTGAGTGGAAAATGGTTCGCCGCTGGGTAGTTTGCCTGCGAGAGGTTCGAGAGTCGACTCGGCGACGGCGATTGATCCGCCCATGCAGGCACGGGCGTGAACGCCCTCCTGCACATCCACGCGGAAGTCGGCCCTTCGTTTGTATTCCTCCGGCGCCATGAACTCGATGCGCATCGTCTCGGGGCTGTGGGGAATCGGCTTTTCGAATTGGAAGTTGCGGGCCCCTTCAACGGGCGCGTATCCGAGACGGTTCAGGATCGTTCCGAGCTGCAGCGGTTCGTCGCGCAGTGCGATCACGTCGAGAAGGAAGTCGACATCTTTGGTTCCGCGCGCTCCGGCAACGGTGAATTTCATGGCTTGCGCACCGGCGAGGATGAAATCATTCGCCGCACTGCCCAACGCGGCCATTAGCTCCAGAAGGTAGGTCCGTTGCGGCTCGGGGATCACGCGGCTTTCCAGCGTGGTTCGATGTCCTTGTCCAGCAGATAGTCGGCTTGTTTGAGATCGCGTCCGCCCTGGGCGTACAGATCGAGATACGCCTGGATATTCGACACTCTCGGGATCGACCGATCGGAGATCGAGTACATGAAGACGCCGGGGTCGTACGGATAGATGAAACGAAGTCGTGGCCCTTCTTCAGGGCGCTCGTCCAGTCGACGGAGCGCGCGGTCGTCCTTCGCCGTCAGAAGGAAAATGTCGATGCGATCGAGGTCAACAAACGGTGCATCGCCTGCTGCCGCGGCGCCAGTGAGTGCGTAGGGACCAGTGATCAGCGGTTTCAGGCCCGCAGAGACTTCGCTGACGGCTCTCCCGAACGGGTTTGAGACTTCGAAGGAACTGCGCAGGCGCCAGCGATAGCGTTCCCTGTACTTCTCGGCCCATTCGATGAGGAGGCGGCGGGGCTCCGGGACGACGATCGAGGAGTCTTGACGGCGAACCCACAGTTGTTGGTCTAGGCTCGAAATCGCCTTGGAGATCGCGCCCATAGTGATCGTGAACTCAAGTTGTGATGCCGGGAATCGTTGCTTGAATCTCCTGCTCTCGTCGGTCATCTCGGTCGCGATTTCGGTCAAGGTCCGGGGTTTCGGCTTCTCGAGCAGGACTCGCAAGATTCGGGAGGATCGGCCGGAGAAAACGTTGGTGGCGGGAAGCGCGTTCGGCGCGGTATTCGGTTTCTTGCCCCGGATGCCAAGCCTCTGAAGCGTGAATGTGCCGGGAAGGTTGATGGAAATATTGCCGTCGAGGTCGAGAAAATCGATGCCATTCTCAATGGCATAGCTCTGCGACCTCGGAGAGAGCGCCTCAGAGATCAGGGCGAAGGAGACACCAGGACGCAACGACTTCATGCGCCGAATCCAAGGGGCGAGTTCCTCTAAGAGCTTCGGCGACAGGGACGGCTTGATTTCTCCAAAGACGAGCACCCGGCTGGTCCCGGATTCGAGTTCAAAACTGACATCGAATCGCTCCTCCGGCTGTTGGCGGACCGTGCGGATGCGAACTCCTGGAAGGTCCCGGACGGGGGCTTGATTCCGGAGCGCTTCGAGAACGGTCTTCTCGAATTGGTTCGCGCGGTTCGGCATGGGCATATTTTCTCAAACGGGAAACTCCGTGTAAAGGAAATCTTTCCTATATGCTATAATTTCCAGAATGGGAAAGCGCGGTCAGGGTGTACGGCCCGCCCTATGGGCGACTGCGGCTTCAAAGGATATGCGAGCCGTCAGATCCTCGGTCACCGCGAGGATACATTGCTGGCCACCCAGTTCGATAAGCTGGGCGGAATAGATCGTTTCCACGAGGTCGCCCGCGCGTCGGCGAAGGCGTGCCGCGTGATTGCGGATCGAGCCCTGTTCGCGAATTTCAGCAAGCATCTGGACGCGGTCGTCAGAGTCCTCCCAAATGCCAACTTCGAGAGTCGTCCGTCCGACGAGCTCATCCCGAGAGTAGCCGTACCGCTGCTCAAAAGCCTCGTTCACGTCGATGAAGCGGCCCTCGTCGGCGGTCGTGATCGAGAAGGCGATCGGGCTGGCCCGGAAGACTTTGCTGAACCTCTCTTCCGAGCGTGCGCGGTTGTGCTCCGCCCTTTCGAGCGCCTGTTGTGTCTGGCCGAGGTCGCGAAGGCGCTTTTCAAGCTCGCTGCCATAGATCTCCGCGCGTTCATAGAGGCGCGCGTTCTGAATCGCGACCGCCGCGGGAATCGCGAGCGACTTCGCGAGGCGCACGTGTTCGTGCGTGAAAACGTGGGCCTTCGAATCACCGAGGCACAACAGGCCAAGCACGTCCTGCGAGGCGACCAGCGGGATGCCCAGCCAGGAGCGGAAGTGCGAATGCCCCTTAAACCGTACCCAGCCTTCTTCTTCGGCGGTGTTCCGGACAAGCACGGCACTCTGGCCGAACAAAGCCCGCATCAGGGGAGGGTGATCGGTCGCGTTCCATGTCATTACAGATGATCTGTGAGTGCGCGGCCCGTTCGGCTCCGAACGTCGTTCTCTCGCGAGGAAGAGACGATCGTCCGTCTCGGCGAGAAGAACCTGGACCGAGTCGCAGGGAACGAGTCCGAGGAGGGATTGCAGCAGCGTATCGAGCACGTAGTCCATACTGAGATTTTGCGTGAGCGCGAGTGTCGTTTTTCGAAGCGCATCCGCCTCGGCCGAGGCGGCCTCGGCCAGCCTCAGATTCGTGGCCATCTGTTCTTCCGCCGATTTTCTCGCGGTGATGTCGCGCAGGACGACAAAGTGCCGTCCCGGCAGGTAGTTGGTCTTGGCGCTGTACTCGACGAAGATCGACCGCCCGTCCTTTCGAACGATCTCGACCTCGCCGCGGCCGTCCGGGTGGGCGAGGAAATCTTGCCCCTCGCCCGGAAGCTCGAAGCAGTTGAGCGGATGTCCTACGAGATCGTCCCGCCGGGCGCCAAGAAGCGCGAGGGCGGACGGATTCGTCTCAAGACACATTCCACGGTTATCCAGAATCAGAAGGCCATCCAGCGCGCTGTCGAAGACGGCCTGGAACTCATACTCGGTGGTCCTCAGGCGATTGACCGTTTCGCGCTGTTCACGGCGAGCAAGGACGAGGAATCGGACGTGGAGCGTGATCGCTGCGGCAAGGGTAACCAGGACGAGAGTCAGCAGGGCGGTCGACAACGGGCGTGTGTACAGCCGGGGCAGGAAGGCGGCCAGCAGCAGGGTAGCAACGGAGAGCGAGATCAGGATCGAGCCGGCGTAGACACCTTGTCGACGAGACCCCTCGGAATGCGCTGAGAGACGTTTCGTCATCATGCCGCCCATTCGCGAAGAAAGATTCGGCCGTGCGATCGTCACCGTTCACGGGGATGCTACGCCGGGGCTCCGGCCGAGTCAACACGCGGCGTATGAGACGTCGCTGGGTTCCATAAAGGGCGAGAACTTCGGGGCGTCAGGGTTTCTTGAAGCTGATCGTGATGGTGTCGCGCTTGGCGAAGGGTTGGATGCCTCTGCCGCGACCCGAGTGGGCCGTCTTGCTCAGAACCTCCCATCCCTTTCCCAGCATCCTGGCGATGTGGGTGTCCATCCTCTCGAGGCTGAACATCCTCTGTCGATGGATGGTAGGTTCCCCACCAGCTTCTTTCATAAGTGAAGGATTTGACCTGCATGTTCGGTTCGTCCGACTGTGCCTCGCTCGACGCCTGGGCTGCCCATAAGTCTACGCACTGACTGCGACGGTTGTACCACCGCTTCAGCAAAAACTGACGGATCGGGCCGAAGGACCACGTCCGCCGGGGAACGCCGCTCGGCGGATTCTCCCTGCACGCCGCCCGTTACGGAGGCGTGATCCCGGAGAGGATTTCCGTGCTTACCTGCTGGATGTGTCCGAGCGATTGAGCTAGCGTGTCCTGGTCGCCGTCGTACAGCTTTACATAGTCCCACGAGGCCGAATTCGTATCGAGCCCGATCGACTGGCTGACCACAAAGGCGACCGCCTCGGCTTCGGTCTCCCGGATGCACGTCGTCGTCTCGGCGCGGCGACTGGAGAAGTGCAGCCGCAGGTGCGCCAGTTCGTGCGCGAGCACGTGGAACTCCTCGGCCGGGGACATCCCCGGCACGAGCGTAATCTTCGCCGCCGAGCACTGTCCTTTCGCCGGAAGGATGCTCTCCGAATACTCAAGAGTGCATCCCGACGCGGCGACGAGCTGCTTCAAAGACGTAAGATAGTGACCCGGATCGCCTTCGAACTCGGAAAGCGACGGAAGCGGTTCTCCCGAGGTGTCGGCCACGTCGAAGACGACCGCTGTGCGGTAGCCGATCAGGCTCGCTCGTTCAGTTTCGACTCCGCATTCGTTGCGGTCGACGACCGTGCGCACCAGCGGCGCGAAGATCACGATGCCCTTGGCCCCTCGCGTAACCTGACGGTGAAGTTTCTTCCACGTCTGGTAACCCGCTACGCGCGTCGCCTGTGGTCGCTGTGCGACGATCAACAGAATGTTGCTCGCGCTGTAGCGATGAAACTTCGCCACAGCGGCCAAGTAATTGCGAAGCACGTCGCTCTCTCCCTGCCGAAGGCTCTCGGCCAGATGCTCTAAAGCCTTGGTTGCGACTTCTCTCGCTTGTTCGATTTTCATCTTCCTTCTCCTGTTTCGGGGACCTTCCGCCCCCTTCACAGCGACCAGAGGGGGCAAGGACCCGAAACAGGGAAGGGAAGCGGTGAACTTCGGCCCGGCCTGTGCGGGCTGCACGTCCGAGTGACACATCCGGGTGGCGCGAGGCGTGCTAGCACAGGTCGGCTGCAACCGAATGAGAAGGATCGAGACCTACTGGGAGCAGCGGCGAGAAAGGAGAAGGCGAGTCAGAGGCGAGCGTTGGGTTTAAATCCCGCGAGCCAAGCGCGATCTATTGTCACCGCCTATTGCTGCGATCCGGCAATTGGAAGCGCAAGGATTCCAGTACTGACCGGCAGATGGCTTGAAGGACTTGCGGTTTAGCAAGGGCAGTCGGTCGCTGCTTCGGTCGTCTTGACCCGTCGAACAAACGGCATGGCTATGATCGCCTTGGGAGATCAGGTTAAGGGAATTTCGTTCTGTGTCTCGATGGGCCGCGGTCCTCCATCCGTTGCCGCTATGCCCGCCGACGATCCTCGAATGAGAGAGCCTATCGCTCTACGGAACGAAAGTGCTTACAATTTCGATATCACGTCAGACGTAAGCAGAAGTTGAAGTCCAATGGAGTTTCGTAATGAGCGAAGCTTCTACGCCCAGTGCGCCCACGATGAATCGTCGGGATCATTACATCCCACAGGGCTATCTCCGAGGCTTCATCGATCCCGCTAGAGAGCACCTGCCGCGGCCATTGTGGCACTTTGACAAACCCAACGGAGTGTGGTCACCCCGGAGTCCGCGGGAGATAGGCTACCGGTTTGGATTCTACGATTACACCGTAGCCGAAATGGGTGACGAAACGGCGGATATGGCCTTCGCTGAACTTGAGCGCACGTTCCCAAAAGTTCGCAAGGAACTCGCGAGAAAAAGCTTCAAGAATTGGAGGGATCACCTCGATTTTCTGCTGCGATATGTGCAGATGATGCGCGCCAGATCACTTTTCTTTTTCGAGAATCAGCAGAAAGAAGGCAAGAATCTGCGAGCGTTTCGGGTGGAGGAAGTAAGCCCAGACCGGATGAGCGTGCGTGTTGCCTCGATGACGCCCGAACCGCTTCCCGAGCCGTTCACTAAAAACTGGATGATTACCAATATGCGCAATGAAATTGCAAAAGGCGCGGCTTGGCTGACGGAGTTGAACTGGGCACTGCGCACTTGCGATTCGCCGGCTCTTCCTTTCGTTGTGTCAGAGCTACCATTTATGGCATATGGGGTTCGCGCGGATGTAGCGGAAGCTTTGCGTGACCCTGAGACGCTGCTGTTTTTTCCCCTATGCTGACAAGCCTGCCTCATTGGCAGTAGGCAGTATTTCGACATTGAGAACGACAGATTCGGTGCGGAAGACATGCTGAGATTCGCGAGGATGTATCGAGACAGCGCGAATCTTTTTGTCGTATCTCCGAGCCGTGTGGACTTCACGTGATTTAAGAGAGATTTTTCTGCTTCGCGATGAACCTCATGTCCGATGGCGACAAAGTAAAAACGCAGCCATTCCGATTCGCCGATCCACGGCAGGCGAAGATCTATGAACGACTGAAGCTCATAGGTGATGCGCCCGCAGCGTTCTACAAGGACGCGTGTCGTCTCTTGAGTGAAGAACCGCGGTATGCGTCCACTTCGCACCTAGTCGGTCATTTACTTCGCGAAATCGATGGATCGCTTCGCGACGTTCTGGAGTCTGGATCAGATCAAGGGATCACCGGCCAGAAGGATCGACACAAGCAAAGCATCAGGATCGTCTTAGGCGCGCTAGAAATTCCAGAAGCCGACCCCGTTGCAGTAGAGTGGCTGCGATTAACGCAAAACGACGATTATTCGCTTAACAAGCGGGCGCACCGTTCGGTGCTGTCCACAGTGCGACCCGTTGACGCAGAGTTTATGGAGCTGTGGAACCGGATGCAGGTCATTTTCGACGTTGTTTTGGGCAGATTCGAGAATCGATTCCTACTGTGGGCACAGAAGGCAGAGACGCTGGCTCACGAAGAAAAGCCTACTCGCGACGATGTAAAACGGCTTCGCGGCCGTCTACCGAACAATCGGGCCGCACTTGGGAGTTTCTACGACAAGTTGACAGGCCCAGCCTGGCTTGAGCCTCTGGTTGCGGAAGGTGAGTTTCACACTCCGCCTGCGCCTGTTCACGATCCGGAAAAAGGAACTATTGGGTATTCGATATGGCCGCAGTCGCGCTATCTGGCACGAATGGCATCCGAGGCGCCGAATGAAGTGTTTCACATCATTGAGGCTGTACCAGAGACTCAGAACTTCTTAGTGCACTTGGATTTTGCGAATGCAGCAACGGAGATGCCTCCCGGTACGGCCGCGAAGCTCGTGCCAAAGATGAAGACGTGGATCGAATCGGGTGACGGCACTGTCATCGATAAGCTCGGCCAGGTGATGGAGAATTTGGCAGAAGCGGGTGAAAATCAAGCTGCTCTCAAACTCGCACGAATGCTGTTGGAAATCGGAACACGAGACCAAGAGGGCCGGCTGGGGCAACAAGGCGGCGTGTGGCTTTGGCATTACGAAAGGACGTTAGCGAAATACTCGCGGGTGGTCACAGCGATTGGCGAACGGGCGCTCACACTTCTGTGCGACCTCTTGGATAAAGCCATCGACGACTCAAGGCTCAGAATCGACAGACACCCTTATGAAGACATGTCCATACAGTGGTGTCCCGCGATCGATATTCCCCCGTATGTCGCGACGGACATCAAGCCGCACCTGGTCACTGCTGTTCGGGATGCGGCAACGCAATTGGCGGTGAAAGGTTCCACGGTTGTGCCATATCTCGTGAGGGCGTTCAGAAAGCGGCGCAAGATGATTTTCCGGCGCCTCGCACATTTCCTTCTGGATGGCTTCCCCGCTGCTGATTCAGCGGCTATCGAGCAGACGTTGTTGAGCCGAGGTATGCTTTGGAAGGCGAACCGCTGGCATGAATATTCCCTGCTGATGCGTGACTGTTTCAAGCTCCTTTCGCCCGAAAATCAGGAAAAGGTTCTCACGTGGATTGATAGAGGCCCAGGCGCAAAGCGTGTAAGGCAACATCTCGAACGCTATTATGGGCGATCCGTTCAACCCGAGCACGTCGAACAGTATGTTAGAGAATGGAAGAAACAGCATGTTGCACTCGTGTCAGCCGATCTGTCTGCGAAGTGGAAGGAAAAATTTGTCGAGTTTCTGACACCGCTTTCACCCGAGCAGCAATTAGACAACGCAGCGGAGGTGAGCGGCGGAGCCTGGGTGCGTCACAAGTGCCCCGACGAAGCGGAAAACTTTTCGAGTCAAACCGTTGACAGCACCGTTGAATTCCTGAAGACGTGGAAACCATCAGGCGATTGGATGGCCCCTACGACGGAGGGACTCGCCAGTGATTTGCAACACGAGGTTGCGAACTCCCCGGCACGCTTTGCCGCAGAAGCAGTTAAGTTCCAAACGGTTCAACCGGCTTATATAGGTGCGTTGGCTGAAGGTCTTCAAGAGGCGGTGAGGAACGGCTCGACGTTTGACTGGAAGCCGGTTATCGAGTTGTCGCGTTGGGTCGCCAGCCAACCTGCTTCAAAGTTCGGTACGTATCCTGCTCGCGACGGCGGCTGGTATTGGACCCGCGCCTCGATTGCTAAGCTTTTCTCCGCTGGGTTCGATTCAACGACCGCAACGATACCGTTCGACCTTCGATACGACGTTTGGGCGGCGATGGATCGTTTGATTCATCCGTCCCTTATTTCGGAGAAGCCGGCAGAACCAGCTTCAGACGACCAATCAACCGCAACAAACACCGCCGACCGACAAACTGCCTCACCTGAGCCGTTGCGTGCTGTGATTCGCTACGCATTGTGGACTAAGCGAATGCTTCAGACACAAGCCTCTGACGCTGGAAAGGAACAGAGTTGGTTGGACAAGATGCCAGAGGTGGGACTCGTTCTGAGCGAGCAATTGAAGCCGGAAAACAGCTCGGTGACATCTGCTGACACGGTCGTAGGTGAACAGCTCGGACGCCTTTTTGAGCTCGATCGAGAATGGGTCTCGGGTCACCTGTCGGATATCTTCCCTGACTCCGGTACAGATCGGGCGTTGGGTCAAATCGCTTGGGTAACTTATCTCTTTAACTGGAATCCGGGGACCCCGCTTTTTGAGTACTTGCGCCCCTATTACTTACGCGCGATCGAGCGAATCAACGAGGCTCCTCCTAAAACACAGTTCCGGCAAGACTCGAGTGAACGCCTAGCCGATCATTTGATGTGGATGTATTGGAATGGCCACTTTGCTCTTGACGACGAACTGCTGCGCAAGTTCTTCGCAAACGCCTCCGACAAAATCCGCGGCCACGCTACACACATGATTGGCTTTAGCGTCCACAGCTCCCAAGTCGAGCTGCCGCCCGTAGTTAGTGATCGGCTTCGCGCGTTATTTGACGCGCGTCTTGAAGCGGCAAGAAAGGGCGACTCGGCAAACCACGAAAACGAATTGGCAGCTTTTGGTTGGTGGTTTGAGTCGGGGCGGTTCGATGTCAATTGGAGCATGACCAGCCTTCTCGAAGTGCTCTCCTTGATCGGGAAGGTCGAAGTCGCGCACCTCGTGATCGAGCGGCTAGCACATTTGTCAGCACAAATGCCGGAGGAGTGCGCTGAATGCATCAGCCTCTTGTGCGATGGACTCAGCGACAGCAACGTATTTGAGATCTACGGCTGGGAAAAGCATCAGCGCACGATCTTGAGTAACGCGATCCAAAGCAGCAACCCCACCGCTAGAAAAGAAGCGATCGGGCTCATCAACCGCCTGGCGTCACGCGGCTATGCTGGCTTCGCGAACCTTATTCCACCCGTGGGGCCTTGAGGAGGAAACGTGGATGTCAGCGAACAAGCCGCGGAACGCTTCTTAGTCAAGCATGGTCTCCGGCCGGAACGATTTTCCAAAGAGGAGATGGCGC
>Ga0335075_10006428_pt1 | contig 18157 bp, 14 predicted proteins | sample Lox_Sample_24_FD_206723 | JGI IMG/M metagenome (GOLD analysis project Ga0335075, IMG submission 206723) | Soil microbial communities from Loxahatchee National Wildlife Refuge, Florida, United States - Lox_Sample_2.4 | ecosystem: Environmental > Terrestrial > Soil > Wetlands | place: USA...
GCCAATCGGGCCAGACCCGCGGAAGCGTGGATGTATGGATCAGCGTATGTGACGCTAAGTCGGCGGCTTCCTTGAGTGGCAATCGCTCCAGCAAGGCCGGGCTGCAAACCGGCAGCCGGCGCTCCGACAGAAATGGATGGCAGGTGAAGCCATAGAACGTGTCCGGCCCGCCGCGGATGATGAGGTCATAAGCTTCGCTCAGGGCATCCACGGGCTCGTTCGAGGTGGAGAGCCGCACTTCGATCTCCGGGTGCCGGTCCCGGAACTGTCCCAGCCGGGGCAGTAGCCAGCGCAGGCTGAATGTGGCGAGTGCATTGACGCGCAGCACGGCTGGAGGCGGTTTGCCACCCCGTGCCTGATGTCGCTCCGCAGCGGCGGAGAGCCGGTCGAGCGCGGGCTCGGTCTCAGCCAGCAAGGCAGCCCCTGTGGGCGTCAGCACGACGCGCCGGTTGAGCCGGCGGAACAGCGCCGGTGGCCCCAGCCAGTCCTCCAGCAGGCGGACATGCCGACTGATCGCGCCATGGGTCACGGCGAGTTCCGTCGCGGCATCCTTGAAGCTGCCGAGGCGAGCGGCCGCCTCGAAGGCGCGAAGAGCGTTCAGTGGCGGTAGCGAGCGGCGACGAGTGGGCATCGCTGAGGTCACTTTTGCTGACTTGAAATCGCAAGATTAGTCGTTTGTCGGCGTCATGGAGATGTCACATGTTCCGAGCAGCGCTCATTTTCTCAGGGATCGGCCATGTTCGACAAAGCAAAACCCCGAACTCCCGTAGGCAGCGCGTCAGCTTTCGTCCTTTCCAGTGAACCGAGGGGATCGCGATCCGATATTTGGGCGGACGCTGGCCAGGCGATTGAGTTGGCGCATCGCCAGCGGGCGCCGATCGGTCAAGCGGCCCGAGTAGCCGTCGCAATTGTCCTGGTCGTGGCGGCGAAGCTCCTTGCGGCGGCGGTGGTGGGATGACCAGCGACGAAGGGATCGGACAGCCCCAGGCTGCCGTTTCCGCGCGCCGGCCGAGGGGGCTCGACGGCGCCAGGCGCACGCTTGCGGTCGCCGGAATCGCCCATGCCCTGCATGACGGCTACACCGACCTGATCTTCGTCCTGCTGCCAATCTGGCAGACCGAATTCGGCCTAGGCTATGCGATGGTCGCTGCGTTCCGCGGACTCTATGCCGGCACGATGGCGACGCTCCAGGTTCCATCTGGCCGGCTCGTCGAGAGCGTGGACGGGCGCATCGTTCTCGCTGCTGGCACTGCAATTGCGGCCGCAGGTTACGCGCTCGCCGGGTTCACGGGCAGCTTGGCGGGTCTGTGCGCAGCCTTGGCGATCTCCGGCGCCGGATCGAGCACGCAGCATCCGATCGCGTCCGCAGCGGTTTCCCGAGCATATGGGCCATCGTCGCGCGGCCCATTGGGGACGTACAACTTCACAGGCGACCTCGGGAAAGCGGCGATTCCGGCGCTGGCCTCGCTGCTCCTGACCCTGATGCCGTGGCGCGGCGCGCTCTGGCTTGTCGCGACGCTCGGCGCAGCCGTCGCGGTCACGGTCCTCCTGCTCATGCCGCCGATTGCCCGGCCAGGGCGTACCGAATCACGACGCTTCCAGGGTGGGCGAGGCCGCGGCGGCTTCTGGCTGCTGTTTGCTATCGGTGTGCTCGATACCGGCGTGAGAATGGGGTTGCTGACGTTCCTGCCATTCCTGTTGAAGGCGAAAGGCGCGTCGCTGCCGACGGTTGGTGTTGCCCTCGCGCTCGTCTTTCTCGGCGGCGCGGCCGGCAAATTCGTCTGTGGATGGCTTGGTGCCCGCGCCGGCGTTCTGCTGACGGTGCTCGCGACGGAAGGTGGAACTGCGGCATGTATCGCCGGCGTGCTGGTGCTGCCGCTCGTCCCCCTCTTCGTCCTGCTACCTGCTTTGGGCGTGATGTTGAACGGCACATCGTCGGTGCTCTACGGCACCGTGCCGGAACTCACGCCGCCCGATCGGGCCGAAGGCGCCTTCGCCCTGTTCTACACGGGCACGATCGGATCGGGGGCAATCTCGCCCGTGTTGTACGGCGTGCTCGGTGACTGGGTCGGCGCTCATTGGGCGACTGCCGCAACCGCTATCGTCGCGCTGGCGATCTTTCCGCTGGCCTTTGCTCTTGCACCGCATCTCACGGACGTCTGTGAGAATGAGCGCAGCCAGCTAGACAACAGTCAGCACAGGTCCGGCATTGCCAGTACATGATTGCGACTCGGAGCCCCTGAGACAGCCGTACGTCACTGCCAACGTGCCACGCGCGAGTACGGCTCAAGCCTAGGACATACGATGACCCACATACGGATAGCTCATCTGGACGACGCAGCAGGCATTCAGGTGCTGCTTCTCCAACTCGGATATAAGTTGTCCGAGGACGATGTGCGTGGCAATCTTGCTTTGCTGTCGGAACGCACGTCGGATCCCGTGTTGGTCGCGGTGGAGGGCGAGCGGCTGCTCGGGCTTATAGCTCTGCATTGGACGCCAATGTTGCATCTCGCCGCGCCACTGGCGCGGATCACGGCATTGATCGTCCGGGACGACGCTCGGGGCACAGGCGTCGGGCGGCAGTTGGTCGACGCGGGTGCCGCACTCGCAAGGAATGCCGGATGCGATCAGCTTGAGTTGACAACGGCGCTTCATCGCACCGATGCCCAGGCGTTTTACAGATCAATGGGATTCACAGAATCGTCTGTCAGACTTGTGCGTCCACTGCCTATGGCCCGAACTCAATCAGCTCCCGAGGTGACGACGGCGGCAACGAACACGGAGCAGGAGGCTTAGGTATGCACGTCGCCAAGGTGGAAGGGGTAGGTTGAGAATACGTGCAAAAAGTGGTCACAAGCGAAACGCAACCGTCTGCGGGCTTCTGTCCGGCAAGGCTTACCTTGTTGGACGGCGGTCGCCTTCCCCTATCTCATTGAAAACACGCGCATCTGTGGCAGCGGCCGGGGAGACCATTTCCGGACACGCGCTGAAACTTCCTTTGGCGGGCGCGACGCCGATCTCCATCGCCGACGCAGGCGCGATGCCAACTCTCTGTTACGGCAGGGAATTTTGGCTGCCCGGCAGCGATGTGACCACTTTTCGCACGTATTCTCAACCTACCCCAGGATGGACGCCCGCGCGGCCACGCCTGCATCGGGCGGGGAAGGGGAGGGCGATACGCCCCGCCTCGAACTCGACGATTTCAGCGGGACGCTGGGACTTCTGCTCAGCCTCGCCCGGGCCCACGCGATCGATCTGGCGCGTCTGCCGCTCGTGGATTGCGTCCACCAGGTGGCCGCGGCTCTGGAACAGACCGGTGCCGCGCTATGCCTCGCCCAGAGAGCCGATTGGCTGGTCATGGCCGCCTGGCTGGTCCTGCTGCGGTCCCGGTTGCTGCTTCCGGAGGCGAGCCCGACGGAGGACGTCGGGCAAACAGGACTGGATCAGTCGCCTGACGAGGCGCGCGCGTTGCTGGCGGCCCAGGCGCTCGCGGCTTGGCTCGAACACCGGCCCCGGTTGGGCATCGATGTATTTGCCCGCGGCCAGCCGGAAGTGGTCGGAAGCGAAATCGGCACCCGATACGAAGTCGATGTTATCGAGTTCCTCTGGGCCTGCCTGGCACAATTCGACGACGGCGCGGATGGCAACGAACACATCGCCACTTATCGTCCGCCCTGGCTTGGCCTCTGGACCGTGCTGAGCGCCCGCGAGCGCATCTTGCAGCTCCTGGCGGAAACATCGGAAGGTGCACCGCTCTATCGGTTCTTGCCGAAAACGCCAACCCGAGCTGAGGTCGAGGTCTCAGCGCGTATCCCGTTGCAGCGGCGATCCGGTGTGGCCAGCACTTTGCTCGCCGGCCTGGAACTTGCGCGCGAGGGCACGCTCACCCTGCATCAGGAGGCGGCGTTCGCGGCGATCACACTCTCTGCCCGCGCCGAGGTCGCGCGCCATAAGCTCGACGAAGCGCTGGCCTGATTGACAGCAGCGGCGGAGGTTGCTGCGCTCTTGCGTTGCTCGGTGCGGACCCTCCGTCCGGCCGCGCGAACCGTTCTGGCCTGCGCCGCGGCTGGGCGAAGCCGCTCCGCCTCCAGTATGACGGCAATGCGCTGTCTGCGCTTCAGTCCAATCGACATCACTGTGCCGCAACTCGTCGAAGGGCCGCAGCACGGGGCCTGTTGGGGTCCGACTGTTCGGCAGTCGGATCTTCGACGGGTCGGCTGGCACCTCTTGCGCGGTTTCCGAGCCGAGCAAAACCGCCTCGGCGCTCACCACCCGCAGCACCCGCCAGCGGGCTCCCGCGCAATCCACCGAGATTCCTGGAGGGAACGATGACGGCATCTGGTCGCAAACGCTGAAGCGGTTAAGCGACTCTACGCCCTACGCTGAAGCGATAACGGGACCATTCAGTGAAATCGCCAAAGGCTCAAGTCATTGAAATTCCTACACTCCGACTGAAATCGCAAAGGAAGTTCGACACCGTCACAGGCCGGGTTCGCCGTGCAATCCGAGCCGCACGAGTTCAAGGCTCTCAGCATCGGGTTTGCGGTAAGTCAAGAGCCGGATCGAGCCGGGTGACGATTCCCGGCGCAGCCCTGCAGAAACAACTGTTCCTATGGAACAGGTAGGCGGACAAAGGGGTAGTAAACTCCCGAGTCGTCCTGTGATCTGCTCGTAATAGCAACGACAATGACCCGACCTCAATGAAGCCTGGGCTACGTCAAAATCTATCCGCCGCCACGCGCACGACTTCCGAAAAGGACACCCTGTTGGCGGCGCGCATCATGGCAACCGCCCTGGCCCAGGCCGGCAGCGAAGACGACCGCCTGCCTCTGGCCCGCGCGTTTTGCTATCGGCTCATGGCAGCATGGTGGGCGGCTCTCACCGCTCAGGATCGCGGGTTTCCGCTGCGCCCGCTGCTCGAGCCGATCAGCTTCGATCCGCTTCCCGAACCGGCGGCAGCATCCGCGGACAGCATGGGCCAGGCGGCCGCCTCTTTCGGACCGGAAGCGGCCGCCTATGCCATCGGCCTGAACTACACCAGCATGCTGCCTGCCACTTACAGGGCAGCCTATGGCGTCTATTACACGCCTCCCCCCCTGACAGAACGACTGATCGAACGTGCCACCGCCGCCGGCGTCGATTGGACGACCTGCCGTGTCCTCGACCCCGCCTGCGGCGGCGGCGCCTTCCTCGCGCCTGTGGCGCGCCGCATCCTTGCTGCCCTGCCGCATGTGACTCCTGCCATCCTGGTCAAGAATGTCGCCAGCAGATTGCGCGGCTTTGAGATTGATCCCTTCGCCGCCTGGCTCTCGCAGGTGACCCTCGACGCGGTAATGCTGCCCGTGTGCCGCAAAGCCGGACGGAGCCTGCCTGTGGTTGTTACGGTGTGCGACAGCCTGAAGCCCCCGGCTCCGCGTGACCGCTTCGACCTGGTGATCGGCAATCCGCCCTATGGCCGCGTCACCCTCGAACCCAAGGACCGGGCCCGGTATCAACGCAGCCTTTACGGCCACGCCAATCTTTATGGCCTCTTTACTGACTTCGCCCTGCGCTACGCCAAGGCCGGCGGCGTCATCGCCTATGTCACTCCCACCAGCTTTCTTGCTGGCGAGTATTTCAAAAACCTCCGTGCGCTGCTGGCGCGCGAAGCGCCTCCTGCGACGGTGGATTTTATCTCCCTGCGGAAAGGCGTGTTTGAGGATGTTTTGCAGGAGACGCTGCTGGCAACCTACCGCCGCGGCAGGGCGCCGGCGGCCGCCGAAGTGCACGAAGTGCACCCGGACGCGGAGGAGGGGCTGCAGATCACTGCCACAGGGCTCTTCACCTTGCCCGAAGACAGATCGCTTCCGTGGCTTATGCCCCGCACGATCGAACAGGCTGAGCTCATCGACAAATTGCGCCGCATGCCGCACAGGCTTGCGGATTGGGGTTACGGGGTTAGCACAGGGCCGCTGGTCTGGAACCGCTACAAAAAGCAGTTGCGCAGCACACTGGGGAAGGGGGCGCTCCCCCTGATCTGGGCGGAGTCTGTCACTTCGGACGGGCGGTTCGTCTACCGGGCTGCAAAGAAGAATCACGAACCATATTTTCTCCCGCTTGAGGGAGATGACTGGCTCACCACCCGCGAACCATGCGTCCTGTTGCAGCGGACGACAGCCAAGGAACAGACCCGGAGACTGATCGCTGCCGCGCTGCCGCCGGCGTTTCTTCATCAGCATGGAGCGGTCGTCATTGAAAACCATCTCAACATGCTGCGGCCCATCGTGCCCCGGCCCCTGGTATCTCCTGCAGTCCTGGCCGCCTTTATAAACAGCGGCGCGGCCGATTGCAGCTTTCGCTGCGTCAACGGCAGCGTTGCCGTCTCCGCTTATGAACTCGAAGCGCTTCCCCTGCCGGATCCCGCGGGTCTTGGAGAACTTGCAGCTCTCGTGAAACGCCGCGCGAACCGCGCGGCAATCGACTCCGCCTGCGACCGGCTGTATGCCGGCGCGGAGGGCGAGTCAGATTAACGATGCCGGTTTTGCCCCCGTATGTCACGCGCAGTGCCATCGCCGAACGACTGCCGCTCATCTTTGCCGAAGGCACGCGGAACCGCACCTACTGCACGCGCGAACTCGCCGCCAGCACCGTCTTCACTATGCTCTATATCGGCGCGGTGGAAGGGCAGGGGGTATGGCTTGGCCCAAAGCATGTTTACCGGATGACGGAGGAGCAGGCTGCGATCACTGCTCCGGCAGCGCGCGAAGCCTACGCGAAAGACGTAATGAAGGCCGGCTATCATTCCCCCGGGAACCGCTGGTATCTCGACAACACAAGGGAGCCCATTCGCGACGAAACGTTGCGCGAAGGCCTCGTTGAAATCGGCGCCGTCATATCGCGCGACGATCTGCCGACCACATCCGGCAAGCCCCGCTATGCCCTGAAGGCAAGCTTTGCATCGCTCTTCGATCCGTCGCTGCAGGGCCAGGCGCTCGAACAGGCCATCGCTGCATGGCAACTGCAGAACCTGAGCAAGAGCGCTCTGGCGCGCGTCTCGATCGTCCGGCTTGGCGCCGCCGGCACCGCTTCCGGAGTCCTGATCACCTTTCCCAATGCGGAAACCAGAACGCTCGCGCCGGGACCAAGCTCGATCATCGCCAAGGCTGTCGTCGAAGACTTCGCCCGGCGTTTCCTCATCCAGCCGGCCGTGCTGTGGCTCAGCGAAAGCGGCAACAAGGTTGTCACGCGGGACGACAAACTCGCGGAAGCGATCGGTCTTAAGATCGAAGCCGACAGGAACCTGCCTGACCTCATCCTTGCCGACCTTGGACCTCCAGACCCTCTCCTCGTTTTTGTAGAAGTCGTCGCCACCGACGGCGCCGTCACGGCCCGCCGACGGGAGGCCATCCATGCATTGACCGATGCTGCAGGCTTTTCTAGAAAACAGGTCGCTTTCGTCACAGCTTACGAGGACCGGGAGTCGGCCGGATTCAAAAAGACCGTATCGGCATTGGCCTGGGGATCGTTCGCATGGTTCCGGTCAGAACCCGAACATATCGTCCTGCTTCGCGACGGCGGAGCGAGCGCGGCCCACATAAGCGACCTCATTATGGCATAGTCCATGGAACGCACACCTCGCCCGCAGGACATCACCTGGTTTCTCGATCTGAACAAGAACGGCCAGCTCGATCTTGATCCGCCGTATCAGCGCAAAAGCGTCTGGACGCGCGGCGACAAGCAGTTCTTCCTCGACACCATCTTTCACAACTACCCTGCGCCGGCCGTGTTCCTGCATAAATCAACCAGCGACGAGGGTGTGACCGTCTATCATGTCGTGGACGGGAAGCAGCGCCTGACGACCATTCTTGAATTCGTCGACGATGGCCTCGCAATTCCGAAAGAATTCGGCGACAAACGCCTTGCAGGCAAAAAGTGGAGCGAGCTCGACACTGATGCCAAGAAAGCCTTCTGGAACTATGTGCTTACCGTCGAGCTCCTTCCAGATATTGAAGAGCCGATCGTCAACGCCGTCTTCGAGCGCATCAATCGCAATGCGCGCAAGCTTTCCAGCCAGGAACTCCGGCACGCGAAGTTCGACGGATGGCTGATTAGCCGGGCCGAAGCGGAGGCCGAGAAGCAGGAGTGGCGGGATTTCGGTGTTGTGACGACAGCCCGCGCGAAGCGCATGAACGACGTGCAGTTCATTTCCGAGATCATACTTATGACGATCCGGCGGGAGATCGCGGGGTTCGATCAGGATGCGCTGGACCGCGCCTACGCTGAGTTCGACGTCCCCTCTGAGACGGCCCCCACATTTAACGAGGAAGAGTTCAACGCCGCCTTCGAGGCGATCAAGCGCTTTCTGATGCATATGGACGACGAGAATGGCAGCGTGTCGCGTTATGGCCGGACACTGGCCCACTTCCATTCGTTGTGGGCCTATGCGCTCCTGAACAAACCAAACAACGCAACGCCGGCCGAGACGGCAAAGGGCTACGAAGCGTTCATGAGTGAGGTGCTGGTAGCGCTGGAGGCCAGCAGTCCCCCGCCGTTGGGCGAGTCCGCGACATGGACGCGTGCGGTACTAGACTACGCAGCCAATGTCCGTGGCGCCAACACGGATACAACCCCGCGGGTAGAGCGGCTCCGGGCTCTGACGTCCGCCATGACCATGGACAAGGCGGCATGAAGATCCCGGGTTCGGTGCGAACGCTCTATGCGGAGCAGCGGCCGCGATACGACCGGCTTAAAGATCAGGTCGATGCCAGGCTTCGATCACTCGCCGCCCGCAGGAACTGGCACTATGAATCACGAGTCAAAACCGAGCTCAGCATGGCCTTGAAGCTGGAATCCGGCCGTGTGCCCGATCCCAAACAGGTCGAGGACTTTTTCGCGTGCACGCTCGTGGTTCGGAATCTGTCAGAAATCTCCGATGCCGAAACCCAGATTCGAGCATTGTTCGATCTGAAGGAGCGTCGCCCACGTTCCGCTGATTGGACGCACAAATGCGCGAACGCCTTCCCCTTTGATGATCTTCGGCTTTACGTGGGGTGGAAGGACGACCAGGCACTTCCTCCTTCAGGCCTGGCCGGCACCAGGTTCGAGGTCCAGGTAAAAACGTTCCTCCAGCACGCCTGGGGCATTGCGACGCACGACCTGATCTACAAGACCGACGATGTGAGCTGGAGCCGGCAGCGCATCGCATATCAGGTGAAGGCAATGCTTGAACATGCCGAGGTGTCGATTCAGGAGGCAGACCGCCTCGCGCAGACCGCGACCCTGTGCAAAACCCAGCAGGATACCCAGGAGCTTGCCGAAATCATCTCAGTACTGAAAGACAACTGGGATTCCGATCTTCTGCCGCCGGATTTGAGCCGGCTGGCGGACAACACCCGCACGGTCATGCGGCTTGCCAAAGCAAAGATCGCGGACTTGCGCTCCGTTCTCGATCAGGAGCGCCACCGCCACAGGGGCGGTTTGCCCGCCAACATCTCCCCCTACGCCATCGTCGTTCAGGCCATGGCCTGGCATCGGGCCGCCGCGATCCAGGCAGGGTTGCAGGATGGGCGAGACCGCATCCTGGTGACCGGCGAAATGGAGCTTCCCGACTGGCTTGTTCCCGGGAAGACGCGCAACGTCGTCTTCATCAAGGCCATATAGGAGCGGCCGGCGGATACAGCCTTTCCCGACATCAAATGATAATGAACATCGCCCGTGAAGCACCCGTTTGAAGCTCTGCCTCGCCGCATATTTTGGATTCGTGCACCGCACAGACTGTCATGTTGCCCTTTGGAAGGGTCTGGCACCCTTTTGGTGGCCCGACCGGTTGGGGAGGATGCGCCCGTTCTGTTCACGCACCACTTTATGGTCATGAAGCAGAACTTATATTACTCACCTCACCATTTTCGGATATCCGACTTGCGTCAGCGGCTGTCGTTGATGGCGTCTGGGTTGTCGAGGCGCAAAAGCTCAGCAGTACAGCGGCCTGTCCACAATGTCAGGTCGTCTCGTCGGCCCGCTGCGCGACGCAGCGAGTTGCTCGCTTCACACCCGTCTATTTTGCCAATACCCATCGAACAGCTCCGAGAGTCATGTATACGAGCGCTCCACGGGGCGCTCCGGTGATCTTGATATAATCGCCGATCTGCCGCATATGATCACGTATATTTTCTTCAGTCGGCGCGACATCGCTCTTCCAGTCGAGTACGACTGACGGCTGTCCGCCTTCAAGCGCGATCGCGTCTATGCGAGCGGCGAGCGCGGTCGCCTCGGGCTCGCTGTTCAGAAGAGCGTAGGTCGGCCATTCGGGCACGAGGGACGGCCTGAGCGCGGTGATCTCCGGAAGCTCGAGAGTTCGCAACGCTGTCACTGCGATCTCGTTCGGGTCTGGAAGCCGGGTGTTGTCTTCGATGTCAAATAAGAGTTCGCGCATGAGCATCCGCGCCCGCGCAGCGAAGACCGATGCGTCTTCGGGTAGTTCACCGGTAAGTACCTCTTCCATCACCTTGTGCAGGAGGAGACCGCGTACGCGGCCGGCGCCCACCAGCAGCTCGGTTTCTGGCGCATCACCTGGCTCGATTGCGGCCGCCTCACCCATTGGCATGCGATCCGGATCGCGATCGCTCGGCTGCACCCACTGGAGCGGCGTCGAGACGGCGGCGATGGCGGTACGCTGTTTCTCGAACATCTCCAGCGTCTGAGGATTTGGGAGTTCCGCGTCGGGCACCCCGGCGGAGGGCATCAGATGCGACAGGTCGAGCTGCGGGAGATCCCGATGGGCCAGATCGACAATCCGCGCCCAGGATCGCTGCGCGGCGTGTAGCAGTTCGGGGACGATCAGAAGTTCCCGAGCCCGCGTGCATGCAACATACCACAGGCGTTCCCGTTCCCGCGCCAGGCTGTCGTGTTCGGCTTCGAGCGCGCGGAGCAGGTCGGGCGGAACAACATCGCCGATCACCCAATGCAGCGTCTCATCACCTGCACGGTAGACGAAACGCTCGCGCGGGCGAAGCAAGGTGCCGGTGTTGATCGGGATCACCACTGGCCATTCCAATCCCTTGGCGCTGTGAATGGTGATGATTTCGATCGCATCGCCTTCGGCGTCGATGCGTCCTTCATTGTGAGGTGCGCTATCGCGCCATTCCCGCGCAAGGTCACGGGCGAACTTTTTGAGGCCACGCACGCCATATGGCCGGGCGCGTTCCAGCAAGGCCTCGACATTAGCGGCCCCGCGCGCGCTGCGATTGCCCTCGCGTGCTGCGAAAATGGGCCCCACCGCGAGACGCTCAACCGCCTCGGCCAGGAGTAGCGCCGGCGTGGTCGCCCGCGCACGTCGTCGGAGGTCCTGCAGGATCGACAACGTGCGACGCGCCGGCGGATGAGTGATGTGATCGAGATCGGTCAGCAGCGAAAAGCGCGGCATCAGATCTGGACGCTCAGGATGCGGCGGAAGGGCCGCAGTGATGTCGAGCAGCTCCTCTTCGGTCAGTCCGACCAGCGGGCCGCGCATCAGCGCACCGAACGCCAGCGTGTCGCCGGCGTCCGCGAGGACGCGTGTTAGCGCCACAAGGTCCTGCACCTCCTGGCGTCGGAACAGGCTCTTGCCGGCCTGCGAGGCAATCGGCAAGCCACGCTCCTCGAGCGCGCTCTCGTAACGCCAGAGATCGGAGCCGGTAGGTGCAAGCAAGGCGATACCGCCGGCCGTGAGCGGCACTATTGCGCCGCTGTCGTCGCGGACGTGAAGATTTCCGACGAGGCGCGCACAGAGGTCGGCGATGGCTTCGGCCTCGGCATCGCGGATTTCGGCAGCCCGCGCGTCAGGCGGCACATTCACCGTGATCCGCGCGGCGCACGGCAGATCATGGTCGGGACCGTCGAGCGTCGGTGCGAGTGGCACATAACCAGGTTGGCCGTCGCCCGACAGCGGGCGTGCGAAGCAGCGATTGATGTGCGCGAGGATCTCGGGCCGCGAGCGGAAATTGGCAGTGACCTGGACGATATTGTCGGGCCATTGCCGCTCGATTGCAGCGCGCGCCTGCGTGTAGGAGTCGATATCCGCGCCGCGGAAGCGGTAAATCGATTGCTTCGGATCACCGACCATGAACAGCGTCCCGGCACGCAAGACGCTGTTCTGCCAGCGCTCGGCGCGGTTCTCCGCTGCGATTCCGAAGAGGATCTCCGTCTGGATCGGATCGGTGTCCTGAAATTCATCAACAAGGATGTGGCGATAGCGCTCACCGAGTGCGCGCCGCACATCGTCATGCTGGCGTACCAGCGCACGCGCCTTTTCGAGCAGGTCGTCGAAATCGAGTACCGCGGCCGCACGCTTGAAGGCGGCATAGTCGTCGAGCACTTCATCGAGTTCCGCGGAGAGTTGGGAGACGAGCACAGTCGCAATCCTCCCCAGGAGCGTCCGGTAGCAGCAATCGACCCGCTCGAAGCGCGCGACTGCTTCCTCATTGAGTCGTGCGCCGTGCTCCTTGCCTGCGAGCCGCTCCCAGGCGGATTTCCGCCTCGGCGCGAGAAGATCGAAGCTGTCCCGGCGCATACACTCAAGCTGCGGCGGGTGGGCAAGGCGCCAGAGCGTGGCAAAATCGGGCGGCGAATCGAAGCTGCCGGCATAGAAATTGGCGAGCGTCTCAAGCTCGCCGACTAACTCCAGGGTCTTCAGCTCAGCCGGCTGCGACGAGATCCATCGCCGGAAATCAGCTACTGCATCGACCAGGTCGATATCGGGCCGACCCTCGAGGTCAGCAGGAAGCGTGCGTGCGCCACGATATTTGAGGCGGAAGCGTGCGAGTTCCTGCAGGGTCTCAACAATCCGGCGCGGATCGTCGCGCGAGAGCGTCGCGATAGGATCTCCCGCACGCTGCGGCGCATTCAATCGCCGCTTCAGCCACTGCTCGAAGACCGAGTCAAAAGCAGCCGCCTGCTGGACGGCGTCGAGGATGCGCGCGCCTGGGTCGATGTCGGCCTCGACCGCGTAGCTGGAAATGATCGTCTGGCAGAAGGCATGTATGGTAGCTGTGGTGAGCTCATCGAGCTTGGCCACGGCAGCGGAGAGGGCGCCTATTTCTTCGGCATTAAGTCCTTCGGGGAAGGCAAGCCGCAGTGGTTCAGGCATATCGCCATCGAGCAGTTCCTCCACATAACGATGGACGCGTGCGCAGAGAGCACTCGCGGCAAGCTCGGTGAAGGTGATCGCGGCAATCCTACCGGGCTCGACGCCTCGTGCGAGCAGCATCGTCAACCGTCCGGCCATCAGCGCTGTCTTGCCGGTGCCGGCGGCCGCCTCGACGAGCAAGTTGGCGACTAGATCAGTGAGGACGCGCAGCCGTACGGAGCTATCGGCAAGCTGCGTCATCGACACCTCCATATTCGCGAGAACGCACTGAAGGCGCGCATGAACGCGGCGTTCTTGGCCTGGAGATAGGTTGTGGGCGATGCCGGCAGCGCGACGCGAAAGTCGTTGTGCTTTTCCTGTGCATCGGGGCCGGGCAGGGTGGTTCCCTGACGCAAGAGTGCGAGGGCCGCCGTGACATGCGCGGTAAGATCGGTGATCGCCTGATCAATGTTCGGGAGCCAATAGGGGGTCGGCTTTTCGTCGCCGAGAAACACCAGTCGCGAGACCACGCGCGGATTGTCGAGAAGCAGTTGGCGAGCGGCGAGCGCATAGATGACGCGCTGAAGCTCCACGCCGCCGCCGAGTACGATCTCCTTTGCTCGGGGCGGCTCGGCGCCGGTCTTGTAATCGGATAGGCGCACGGCGCGACCGTCACCGGTAAGATCGAGCCGATCGATGCTGCCTTGGATGCGCACGTCGGTGCCGGGAATCGTCACCTCGGCATCGGGATGCCAGGGCAGATCGTGCGCTGTTCCGCCATCTGCGTCGCGACCAAAGGCAAGCTCGGTCCAGCTGCGCGTACCAGGTTGGAACGTCTCGTCGAGCGTGAGCGCCTTAAGCGCGAGCTGCGCGGCCGCAGAGAGAGTATGTTGCCAGAGTAATGCGGGCGGCACTGCCCGCTTGAGCGGCCAGTGTACCCGGACCGTCTCGGTCGATCCCCCGAGCGCAAGCTCGATTTCGTGGCGCGACGCGCGCGCATAACCCGGAACGGGTTCGAGCGCATCGACTGTGCGCTTCAGCAGATCATGCACCAGCTCGCCATAGGCACGTGCGTCGAGCGTGAGGGGTTGATCATCTTGGGGGATAGCGCGCCAGCCCAACGCGTACCGCCAGACGAAGGCGAGCGGGTCGCGCAGCATGAGCCGCAACGAGGTGGCGGACTGGATCTCGCCGATCGCTCGAGCGATTTGTGGATGGTCCGGGCGCACTCGGCCATCATGCGCAGTGACCGTGCGGCATCGCCAATTGTGCCAGCAGAGATTGGCGGCGGCGATCGCTGGCGATGCGGCCGCCTCATGGGGTCGAGCGAGAATTCGATCAGCTTCGCTGAACGCATGCTGCGGAACACGCGCGCGTTTCAGGACCTGCGGATGCTCCCCTTGCGGGATTAATGGGCTGGCCGACAACTGCCCACCCTGCGTATTCCGTCGACTTCGCGAGAGCACGCAGCACCCCGCCGCGTGGCCGGTGATCACGGCGAAGGCGTGCCGATCCTGCTCAGTGACCGGATCGGGATCCAATACATGGCGCGCCAGGATATGCGCAGGGATCAGCGGGTCTTCCGCGGCCCGCCGCGGCCAAGACCGCGATGTCATGCCTAGCAGGCGTACCCAGGGGCGTGGCGCACCCGCAAGATGGCTCGCCGGGCACCAGACCGCGGATGCACCAGGATCGCATCCGTCGGGCAGGCGCAAGTCCTGCAACGAGAATTCGAGCGCTTCGGCCGGCGCACGCCGCAGCGCCTCGGTCCAGAGCGCGCGTGCCGCAGCACCCAGCAGTTTTTCGCCAGCCTCCGCAGCCGCTTGCGGGCCCTGCGCGAGCAGTTCGAGGACGGGTATTACCGTCGACCGCGGATCCATACCGTCTGAACGGCGCCCAGTCGCCTCATCGAGCGCGCTTCGCCAATGGTCGAGCTCGAATAGGGCGGCGCCGGGCTGGAGGCCGAGCGACCAGGACGCCGGGAGGTCAGCTAATGCGCGGCTTCGATCTGCGGCGTGCCCAAACAACCGGCGGATGCGATCCTGGCTGACGCCATTCAGCAGGACATCGGCGAGCGCCGCGCAGGCCTGCCCCTCGCGCGATGCGAGAGCCGGCACCCCATGCGAGAAATGGAGCGGTAAGTCGGCGTCCTTGACTAAGACGAGGAAGTGCTCGTCCCACTCCTCGGTGGCGGTGGCGCAGATCGCGATCTCTTCTGGACGCGCGCAACCGGAGGCGATGAGCTCGCGCATCCAGCGCAGCGCTTCGACAACTTCGGCGCGCGGATTGGCGCAGGAGACGATCGACATGGCAGCCGCCGGTGCGCGGGCGCTGGTCACGACTTGTTCCGCAAACCAGCAACCATCCACGCCGGGATTGCGCCAGGTAAGTGGGACAGTCTTGGCAAGCAACGCAAGAAGCGGACGCCAGACCGGCGCAACGGCAGTAAGGCGATCGATCTCGATGGCGCCGAGCGTGGCAGGCGCGTGGGAGATACGTGTGAGCGCGGCATTACGCAGATCGCGTGGTGTCAGCACGCCGGGAGCCAAATTGGCGCGAACGCGGCGGTCGATCTCGGCGAGATCCGCAAGCCGCGCACTCGTTTTCGCAAGATCCTCAAGAGCTACGTCTGCCTGCCAGACCTTGGCGAGCGTCCGGACGAGCGAGCGTGCCGTGCCTGGAAGCTGACGGATACTTTCCAACTCCGAAAACCCGCCTACCTCGAGTGCAATGCGGATGGACGGATCAAGGTCCTCAGACCGCGCTGGTCGAATGAAGCCGCCGACGAGACGGGCGGCGAGTTGCGGTAGAGTCAGAATCTGCACACCGGCTTCGCAGCGCCGCGCGGCTTCAATTCTGCGCATGCGGAAGGCCAACGGGCCGTCGACGATGATCGTCCGACGCATCATCAAAACTCACCGTGCCCACGGCACCTGTGTTTCTTCGGTCTCACGCAGTCCGCCTCTGCGTTAGAGCTTGTCGCGATCGGAGCTGGCTGCCGGTCGCTCACGGCCGCGGCCTCACGATGCTGCCGGGCGGGACGCCGGCGAGCAGCCGATGCGCGCGCCGATACTCGGCCGCCAGAGCGTCTCGGTCTGCGCCAGTCGGGCCGCCGACGATCCGGTGCTGGTGGTTGCGGGCCTCTCGGGCGGCCGATTGCCAGGGCCGGTCGTCGGTCATCGGACCTTCGACGGCGAACATGCCGCGGTCGTGGTCGGTGACGATCAGGTAGAAAGGTTTTGCGGGATTATCTCTGGGCATTACCAATTGCGGCCCGCCCGGTGTCTCTTTCGTTTCGCTCAGCCACTCTCTGCGCCAGCTCAGATGCGGCTATTTTCATTTTTCTCGCCACCACGTGGCACCACCAGGCAAAAAGTATACTTCGTAGCGATCAGTGTCTGGTTTTCCCGGAGGCAGGCCGAGCTTCCAGCTGGAGACGTCTGAACCAGCCGTATCGGCTTCAGGCGACGATGATGATCGATTGAATGAGGGAGGGCGCGGTTTCTTCATGACGAGCTTGTCCACGGATCGATGACCGTGAGGCCGCATTCGGCAAACCCGCCGGCGTCGCGTGTCGCGATGCTGGCGCCGGCCGCGAGCGCAGTGGCCGCGATTAGCGCATCAAATTTCTCGATCGGTTTGCCGGTCTGCCGGCGGGCGAGCACGATTTCAGGATAGCGCGCCGCGGCGGACGCTTCGAATGACAGAATGCGGCCGGCAAAATCTTCGTCGAACATGGCCGTGGCCGCCTCGGCCAGCGCCGTCCGCCGACGCCCGTGCGGCAAGCCGGCAATACCATAGAGGATCTCGGCCTGATTGATGCGCGTGGTGTAGAGCTGCGCGCGCGGTTGCTCCGCCATCCACGCCATCACGGCGGGATGCGGTTCTGCGCGCATGAGCTCCGAGATGACGTTGGTGTCGACGACAACGATCATGGCTCGAAGGAGTGCGGATCGCCGACTATCTCATTCGACGGCAACTCGAGATCGACTCCGCCCAGCGGCGCGAAGCGACGGCGGATCGCCTCGGCCAGGTTCGGCTCTGACGCTCGCTCGGGCTCCTTCAATGTATCCTGCAAAATCTGCCGAAGCTCGGCTTCCATGGAATGGCCGTGTTCGGCCGCGCGGACTCGCAGCCGCTCTTTGAGAGCCGGGTCGACGTCGCGCACCGTGATGGTCGCCATGCTTGCTCATCCTGCATCATGCGCATGGATTGTACACAATGCGTGCATTGAATGCAATGCAGAGACTAGGCTGTTGGATCCGCCTGCTCCCGAAGTTGGAGCAGCATAAACGCCGTTATGTTAGACTGGGCCGATGAGCCAGGAAGTCGCCGTCCGCCCCGAACCCGCCCCCTCGGTCGCCGACCGCTCCGGCGTCGTGCTGCCGCGCCTTGTCGCCGCCGCTGGCGACCGAGCCGCCCGCCGCTTCCTCGAGTTCTTCACCGCCACCATCCGCAACCGGAACACCCGCATGGCCTATGGCAGCGCGGTCGGCCGCTTCTTCGCCTGGTGCGACCATCACCGGCTCGGCGAGCTGGCCGATATCGAGCCGCTGCACGTGGCGGCCTATATCGAGGCGTTGCAAGGCGTGATGGCGAAGCCGACCGTCAAGCAACACCTGGCAGCGATCCGCATGCTGTTCGACTGGCTGGTTACCGGCCAGATCGTCGCCGTTAATCCGGCCACCTCCGTTCACGGGCCGAAGCACGTGGTGAAGCGCGGCAAGACCACGGTGCTGGCCGCCGACCAGGCCCGCGCGCTGCTGGACAGCATTCCCCTCACCCGCACCGTCAGGCTGCGCGGCGGCACCACCAGGGAAATGCCGTGCCTCGTCGGTTTGCGCGATCGGGCGCTGATCTCGGTGATGACCTACGCCTTCGGCCGCATCGGCGCCGTGCTCGGTATGCGTGTCGAGGACTACTATCCCCAGGGCGAACGCTCGTGGGTTCGCCTGCACGAAAAGGGCGGCAAGCGCCACGAGATGCCGGCACACCATAATCTCGAAGCCTATCTCGATGCCTACATCAAGGCGGCCGAGATCGGCGACGCCGGCAAGTCTCCCCTCTTCCGCTCGG
>Ga0335075_10006429_pt1 | contig 18155 bp, 12 predicted proteins | sample Lox_Sample_24_FD_206723 | JGI IMG/M metagenome (GOLD analysis project Ga0335075, IMG submission 206723) | Soil microbial communities from Loxahatchee National Wildlife Refuge, Florida, United States - Lox_Sample_2.4 | ecosystem: Environmental > Terrestrial > Soil > Wetlands | place: USA...
CCGAGTTGGGTACGCGCGCGCGTACGCACGCGCGCGCGTCGGCGCAGGAAATGGGAGAGGAAGGGGAAGTGGGTGAGGGAGGGGGAGAGGAAATGGAAGAGGGAAGGGGAGAGAAAGTACGAGAAAAGGGGTCGGACGCGGGCGTGGTCGTTTCCGTCGACACCTACAAGCCGCAGGTCGCCGCCGCCGCGATCGCGGCGGGGGCGAGCATCGTCAACGACGTGTCCGCGCTGCGCGACCCCGAGCTCGCGCGCGTGTGCGCGCGAACGGGGGCTGCGCTGGTGGTGATGCACACGCGCGCGGCGCCCAAGCGGCGGTTGCAGGATGAGGGGTTATATGGCGAGGAGGTGTGTGGCGAGGTGATCGAGCTCTTGCGCGAGCGCATCGAGGTCGCGCTCGCTGCCGGCATGAGCACCGAGCAGTTGATGGTCGATCCGGGGCCCGACTTCGCCAAGACGCCCGCCCAGACGATCGCACTGCTGGCGGACCTGGAGCGGTTGCACACGCTCGGGCGGCCGGTGCTGCTGGCCGTGTCGCGCAAGGATTTCATCGGCGCGCTCACCGCGACAACGCCCCGCGAGCGCCTGCCCGGGACGCTGGCGGCGCTGGCGCACGGCCTGGACGCCGGCGCGCACGTCTACCGCGTGCACGACGTCGCGGCCGCGGCCCAGTTCATCGCGGTGCGCACGGCCCTGTCGGGCGAGCGCCCACCGCGCAGGGATCTGGCGCTCGCCTCCGAACATCGTTACGAGCCCCGGCCAATTCCGGCCGCGATCCCGAGAAGGGGGCAGCCGGCGCGGTAGGGTTCAACTCGCATACGGGTGCCGGTCGCTGTGCTCACCAACGCGACCGGGCGCCAACCGCCCAACACGAATCGCAAGGAGACATCGATGGCAGTACTAGACCGTTCCGAGCTGCAGGCCAGTCCGCTCGCCGATTTGCACGCGATCGCCGATCAGCTCGGACTCGAAGGGTTTCGCCGGATGCGCAAGGCCGACCTGATCGACGCGATCCTCAGCCACGGCTCGGGCGGGGACGCAGGCCGCGGGGAGAGGGCGTCTGATGAGCGAGGAAACGCGGCATCCGATAACCGCGGCCAGGATGAGTCCGAGTCGACCGGCTCCCGCACCAGGCGCTCGCCGTTTCGCACCCGCCGTGCCCGCCGGGGGCGCACGGCGCCGGAGGGGGGCGGTGCGGCGCCCACCCCGCCGGAGGGTGGCGGGCATGACGAGGATGGTGGCGACGGCGCCGCGCCCGAGGAGCGAACCGCCGCGCCCAAGGAGCGAACCGCCGCGCCCAAGGAGCGAACCGCCGCGCCCAAGGAGCGGACCGCCACGGGCGTGGTCGAGCTGCTCGGCAACGGCTCGGCGTTTCTGCGTGTGAACCCGCCGGACAGCTCTGAGGATGACGTGTACATCTCGGCTGCGCAGGTGCGCCGCTGCGAGCTGGTCTCCGGCGATCGCGTGTCCGGACCGCTGCGCACGCCGCGACGCTCGGAGCGTTACCCCTCGCTGGTAAGGGTGGAGACGATCAACGACGTGCCCGCCGGCGAGGTCGCCGATGCGGGACGCTACGAGGATCGACCGGTCGCCTACGCGAGCGAGCTGCTGTCGCTGGAGGGTGGGGCCGCCGGAGTCGGTGGTCCCGGTGAACCCGATGAACGCGGTGGTCTCGGTGCTCCTATCGGCCTCCGCGGCGCCGACGCCGCTGCCGGCGCGAACGATCCGGTGTTGCGGGCGATCGCCCGGCTGGCCCCGTTCGGTCGCGGCTCGCGCGTCATTGTCGCCGGACCCCCGCGCAGCGGCAAGACGACGGTCCTGCGTAAGCTGCTCCGCGCGTTGGCCGGCCGCGAGGATCTGGATGTGACGCTCGTGCTGACCGGCGTACGTCCCGAGGAGATCTCCGAGTGCGGCGAGGGCGGCGCTGTGGCCGGATCGATTCCCTCGGCGGCGCCCGGCACGTCCTCGGCGGCGCCCGGCACGTCCGGCATGTGGGGCGTGTCCGGCGGTGCGCCCGGTGTCCCCGTTGCCACCGTTGCCACCGTTGCCCCCGTCGTCGCCCTCAGCTTCGCCGCCTCGGCGGACACGCAGGATCAGGCCGCGGTCCAGGCGGTCGAGACCGCCAAGCGCATCGCCGCCCGCGGGGGGGACGCGCTGGTGTGCATCGACACGCTCGACGGGCTGCACCCGCACACCGCGCGCAAGGTCATGGCTGGGGCCCGCAACCTGCGCGACGGCGGTTCGCTGACGATCATCGCCACGGCCACACGGCCGCTGGGCGGAGAGACGACCGTGATCGCGCTCGATCCGGAGTCGAGTGTCGCCGCCGAGGGGCCGTCGCTGGATGCGCGCGCGAGTGGCACGGTGCGCGCGGAGCTGCTGGTCGGCGAGGTGGGCGCCGCCGGTTGAGTCGTCTGTAAATGGCCTTAAAAGGGTCGATACTATAGTTATCAAACTTCAAAAAGTGTAAGACCCCTCAGCCTCCTTTACAATCTTTTCACAGCGCTAGACGCTCTGTCAGCGTCGGTTGTACGCGACGCGCCCCCAAGACGGCTCGCGCGCGAGCTCGATCGGCTCGCCTGCGCGCTCGGGCTGCACGTAGGCGAAGCCACCGGTGCGTTCGTCGAAGCGCACTCCCAGCTCGCCCTCGTTGACGCGCTGATCCAGCCACGCGCCGCGAAAGACCAGGCGCCGCAGCCAGTGCACGAGCGAGCGCTCGGCCGGTCCGACGAGATCGGGCCAGCAGTCGTTGATGTGCTCGCCCAGCCCGGACGCCGGGTCGTACACCTCGCCGTTGACGGCCAAATTCACGAGGTCTTCGAGCTCGTCCTCGCCCAGGCGCCCGCCGACGAACCCCAGGCGCAGGGCGGCCTGCTCGCAGCGCTCGGCGAAGTCGGTTTCGTTGAAGGTGAAGCGCAGCTCGCCGTATTCGAGGACGAAGTCCTCTCCCGAATCGTAGTTGCCGCGGCGTGACGTCTGTTCCATAACGAGTGCCGGGGTCGCTGTGGCCCGGGTCGTCGGGATCATATGGGCGAGTCCTGCTCGGGCCGGGGCTGTGAATGGGATTTTGCATCCGGTCCGGGCGTATACGCTGCGCTGAATGGCCCGCCTCAGAGAGCACGGACTGCGCCGCTCGGTCGGCGTCCCCGGATTGTTCGCGACCGCCTACGGCAACGTCGGCTCCTCGATCTACTACGCGCTGGGGCTGGTCGCCGCGCATGCGCTGGGGCTCACGCCGCTGGTGTTCCTGTTCGCGGGCGGGCTGTTCGCGCTGACCGCGAAAACGTACGCCGAGGGCGCCTCGATGTTCCCCGAAGCCGGCGGCAGCTCCTCGTTCGCCCGGCACGCGTTCAACGACGTGGTGTCGTTCTTCGCCGGCTGGGCGCTCAGCCTCGACTACATCCTCACGATCGCGATCTCCGCGTTCTTCGTGCCCCACTATCTGAGCGCGTTCCCGGGGCTGCACGCGCTCAAGCACAACCCCGACGACATCATCGGCGGGCTGATCGTGCTCGGCGCGCTGGTCGCGCTGAACGTCCGCGGGTTGGGGGAGTCGGCCAAGCTCAACTTCGTCCTTGCGATCACCGACCTGTCGACGCAGATCCTGCTCGTGTGCGTGGGCACGGTGCTCGTGCTGAACCCCTCGCTGCTCGTCCACCAGGTCCACATCGCGATCGCGCCCACCTGGAAAGAACTGATCTTCGCGCTGTCGCTGGCGATGCTCGCCTATACCGGTATCGAGACGGTCGCGAACATGGCCGAGGAGTCCAGGGACCCGGGCGTGCAGGTGCCCAAGGCCGTCAACCTCGTGGTCCTGGCCGTGCTGGGCGTGTACGCAGGCATCTCCGTGGTCGCGCTCTCGGCGCTGCCCGTCATCCACCACGGCGTCGGCTACAGCCCGGAGCTCAAACAGTCGTTCTCCACGCCCGGCTACGCCACCGCGCTCGGGCACTTCTTCGAAAACGACCCGATCCTCGGCGTGATCGAACACCTCGGGCTGCACGGGACCGTGCTGACCCTGGCCAAGTACTACGTCGGCCTGCTCGCCGCGACGATCCTGTTCATCGCCACCAACGCCGGCATGATCGGCATCTCGCGGCTGTCGTGGTCGCTGGCCGAGCACCGCCAGCTGCCGAGCATCTTCTCCCGGCTGCACCCCCGCTACCGCACGCCGTGGTTCACGCTGATGTTCTTCTCGCTGTTCGCGGCTGCGCTGATCCTGTACGGGAACACCGAAGTGCTCGGCAATCTGTACTCGTTCGGGGCGATGCTGTCGTTCACGACCGCCCACGCGGCGATCGTCGCGCTGCGCATCAAAGAACCAGACCGCGAACGCCCGTACTCGAGCCCTTGGGGGGTGCGCATCCGCGGGTACACGATCCCGATGGCCGCGGTCATCGGCGGTATCGGCACGGCGTCGGCGTGGGTCGCGGTCACCGTGCTGCACACCGAGGCCCGCTACGTCGGCATCCCCTGGATGATCGCCGGCATGGCGGGCTACTTCTACTACCGCCGGCGCCAGGGTCTCGACCCGTTCGAGCACTACCGCATCGAGCGCGAGGAACGCCCCGCCGACTTCCAGGCCCTGGACTATCGCACCGCGCTCGTGCCGATCTTCGGCTCAGACGTCTCGGCCCAGGCGCTGTCGAGCGCCGCCAAGCTGATCGGCCAAGACGGGGTCGTGTACGCCGTGTTCGTGCTGCCCGTGCCCAGCCAGCTGTCGCTGGATTCGGGGCTCGTCGAGGAGGAGGCGCAGGGTCGCTCGGCCCTGGAGAGCGCGCGCATCAAGGCCCGTCGCGCCGGCATCAAGATCCACACCGGCCTGATCCGCACGCGCAACCCCGGAGCGGCGCTCGTGGAAGAAGCCAGACGGGTGGGGTGTGACGTGATCTACTGGTCGACGATCCATGCGCCCGTGGGTGAGCAGCGGATCGGTCCTACGGCGGCGTACCTGCTCAGCAAGCGGCCCTGCCGGGTGATCATCGAGACCGAGAACCGCCCGGCGCGCCGAGCGGCCGCCGAGCCAGAGCCGGAGCCCGCGGCGGTCTGAGCGGCGTCCGGGTCCCCGATCGCCCGATCAGCCCGAGCCCGACCTGGAGCCCGCAACCGTCTGAGCGCGGGTGGGGCCCCGATCGCCCAATCCCGCGCATGGCCGGCTCCCGTCGATCAGCCTGAGCCCGTACTCGACCCCGAGCTGGGCTGCAGGTTGAGCACCAGTCGCAGCCGTTCGATCCCGTTGCCGAGGTTCTTGCCCCCGCCCGCGAGTGTGCTGGAGGCGCGCAGATAGGGCAGGAAGGGCGCGATCGTCGGGTCTTCTGAGAGACCCACGCCTTCGAGCAGGCTCAGCAGCGTGGTGAAGTCGACGGCAATGCTCGGCTGGATCCCTTCGCCCAGCGCGTGGGCGGCGGATTCGTAGGCGGATGAGCTCGCCATCGTGCTCGACGGGTTCAGCGCATCCTGGATCGAGGCTGTGCCGAGGCCCATCACGAACTTCGCCTGTCCGCTGGAACTATGACCGTCGGCGATCACGAGCGCGAGCGGTAGGCCCGTGATCTTCGCTTCGATCGCGGCTTCGGCGCCCGCGACGTAGACCGTCGAGACTTCCGCGCCACCGTGGCGCAGCGCCGCTCCCAGCTTGGCGACCGCGGCGCGCGAGGCCGTGGGGTTGGTGGAGTCGATGACCACGCCGCCCTTCAGTTCCAGCACGCTCGTCCCGCTCGCGAACACGCCCGCGTCGCCCATCCAGCTGAGGTAGTCGTGGCGGGCTTCCGCAGTGTTGGCGCTGAGCGCGCTCAGCGGCGTGAGCAGCCCTTCGAGCAGTCCCTTGACGCTGAGCGCAGACTGCGGAGCGGCTATCCCGGCGCCGGCGCCCGAGGAGCCGAGCGTGCCGATCAGGCCCAGCAGGCTGTGCAGCCCGCTCAGCGACCCGCCGGCCGTGGCGCCGACGTTGCCGAGGCCCGCCGCCAGCCACGATTCGCCCGGCAGTTCGCTCAGCGCGCGATTGCCCGCGGCCGCGGCCGCGATCAGTCCGTCGCCACCGCTCGCGCCGCCACCGCCAGCGTTGCTGCCGCCCGCGCCACCGCCCGTGTTGCCGTGCGCGCCAGAGGGCCCGGCGGAGGTCGGGCCGGCGTCGGCGTCGAGCGCGATCGAGTCGCCCGACGGCACGAGCGAGACGTTCAGCGGTCGGTCGCCCGCGAGCGTCCCGAGCGCGCCCGCGCCGGAATGTCCGAGCGCGGGCGGGTTGGCGTACACGTGCCCGAGCGCGCCCGGCGGCGCGACTGACTGCAGTTGGGAGTAGCTCGCGTCGCTCTTCAGCGACGTGGACCCGCTCTGCGCGGTGTCGATTACCGCGTGCACACCCGATTCGGTGCCGAGCACCACGAAGCGGTCGACGATCGCGAATGCGTCGCCGGCGGAGGTGACCTGCACCGAGACGCCCCGGTAGCTGGACGCGTGCGCGCCCGCGTGCGCGGCTGCGTTCGACACGAACGTCTTCGCGGCCGAGAGGTCGCTCGAGTCGAGCACGATCGCGCCCTGCGGCCCGCCGGCGCCCGCGGCGAACGGCCACAGACTGCCACTCGACCCTCCGCCGCTAGCGCCCGCGCCCGAGCTGGAGCCCGCGTCTGAGCCCGACCCGGCGAGACCCTGCTGGAGCAGTTCGGTCAGCGCCTGCGAGGAGGAGCCGAGCGAGGTGAGGAACAGGCCGGCGTTCGGGCCCAGCCAGGGAGCGACATCTTGGCTGTAGTCAAGCGTGGGCGAGCCGGGCGTCTGCAGCAGGGCGATCAGACGGGCGTAGGGGTCGCTTTGACCGGTGAGCTTGCGTCCGGTCGCCTGTGCGTTTGACTGCAGGTTGCCGCTGGGTCGTACAACCGCGCCCACGTACACGGCGGCGGTCGCCGGGGTAACCCCGGCCGGGTCCGCGCTCGTGCCCGTGGAGGAGCTCGAGCCGCATCCGGCGAGCAGGGCGGCGAAGGCGGCGAGTGCGCAGGCCGACACCAAGAGCGAGGTGCGGATCGATCGCGCCGCTGCGCCGGGGGGTCTCGACGGGCGAGTCGGCATGGGCATGAGCCGGTTCACTAGCCGATCGTATCTGCAAGGGAGGATGCACATCGCCGGTATGCACGGTCGATTGCGGCCGGCGGGTGGAGTGGGGCGGGCGTCGGGCGTGCCCGCGAGGCGTCCGGAATGTCGCATGCCAGTGGGGCATACGGCCGATTTGGAGGCTCCATTTGCAGGTTTGTGGGAAAAAATGTGCAATTAGGGTTGCGTTGTGGGAGAAAGTGGGGTAAGTTGCCGGCAGCGAGCCGAGGTGGAGGGGCTCCTCCCACTCCTCCACCCCGGCTCGGTTCTTATCCGAGACACCGACCCGGCCCTCGACTCCACCCCCGCTCCCGACCGCACCATAAGTCCAGCCTTCGCCTTCGCCTCCACCTTCGCTCCGACCTCCGCCCCGGACCCCGACCGCGACACCAATCCAGCCTCCGACTCCGCCCCGACCTCCGCCCTCAACTTCGCCCCGATCTCCCCTCCCCGACATGGCCCCTTTTCGCGGCACGTTCGACCACACGCTCGACGCCAAGAACCGCCTCACGGTTCCGGCTCGCTACCGGGCGACGCTGGCCGAGGGCGTGGTGCTGGCGATGCCGGTCGACCTGAAGCCGTGCGTGGGCGTGTGGCGCCCGGAGGACTACGAGCGCTACACGCAGCGCGCGCTGGCCGAGCTGCCGCCGCTGTCCCCGCGCCTGACCGAGCTCGAGCGCTTCTTTTACGGCTCCTCGCAGGACACCGACCTGGACGCCGCCGGGCGGATCATGGTGCCGGGGTTCCTCGGCGAGCACGCCCAGTTGGCCAAGGAGGTCGTCGTCGTGGGGGCCGGCGACCGGTTGGAGCTGTGGGACCGCGAGACCTGGGCCGGCCACCGCACGACGCTGCTTGGAGGAGTCGCGCAGATAACCGCCGCCGTCGACGCCGGGGCGAGCGACTGAGGGTGGAGGCCCTCAAACGACGTTAAGGGTTAATACTATAGTTACCAATATAGAAAAAGTGTATGCCACAATCCTCTCCTTCACAACGCCTTTACATCGCTCCCCTCGCGACTCTGAGTGACATGACGAACTCGACCCACGTGCCGGTGCTGGCGGGCGAGCTGATCGATCTGCTCGACCCATGTCCCGGGCAGACCGTGATCGACTGCACGTTCGGCGGCGGCGGGCACGCGCAGCTGATCGCCGAGCGGCTCGGCCCCGAGGGCACGCTGATCGCGATCGACCGCGACCCGCTCGCGCGCGAGCGCTTCGAGGAGCTGGCCGCAGAGGTCGCGTGCACGGTCAGGTTCATCCGCGACGACTACGCCCAGGCGCTTACCGAGCTGGCGCGGGAGGGGGTGGGAGCCGACGCGGTGTACTTCGACCTGGGCATGTCCTCGATGCAGGTCGACACCCGCGAGCGCGGGTTCTCCTATTCCTGGCAGGCGCCGCTGGATATGCGCATGGACCCCGACCAGGAGCTGACCGCCCGCGAGATCGTCGCCGGCTGGGACGAGCGCCGGCTGGCGGGGGTGCTGCGCGAGTACGGCGAGGAGCGTTACGCGAGCGCGATCGCCCGCGCGATCGTCCGCGCTCGCGCCAAGCAGCCGATCGAGACGACGCGGGAGTTGGTGGACACGATCGCCGGCGCGATCCCCGCGCCCGTGCGCTTCGCCGGCGGCCATCCCGCCAAGCGCACGTTTCAGGCGCTGCGCATCGCCGTCAACGACGAGCTCGACCAGCTCGATCGCGCGCTGCCCTCGGCGTGGGAGCTGTTGCGCGCCGGCGGCGTGCTGGCCGCGATCAGCTTTCATTCGCTGGAGGACCGCCGCGTCAAGCGGTTCATGGCCGCTCGCGCGCAGGGCTGCATCTGCCCACCCGACCTGCCGGTGTGCGGGTGCGGGCGCAGCCCGCAAGCCGCGCTGCTCACACGCCGCGCGATCGCGCCCTCCGCGGGCGAGGCGGCCGCCAACCCGCGCTCGACCTCCGCGCGGCTGCGCGCGGCGCGCAAGCTGGGCGTCGCCGCCGGCCCCGGGCATGGCCCCGGGCACAACCTCGAGGACGGCCCCGGACATGGCCGGGGAGGGCTCATATGACCCCGCCGCCCGCCGCTGCCGCGCCGGCCGTCTATCCCGGTCCCCGAACGCGCCCGACGCGACCACGTCCCGCGCGTCCTCCCGCACGTCCCCACACCCGGCGCGCGCCTCTGGCGCCCGTGCGCCGACCCCGGCGCGTCTCAGGGCCCGCCTCGGCGCCCCCGGTCGCGGCTCCCCGCCGGCGCGCGGCCGCTCGCCCCAATCCGGTCGCGGCGGTCGTCTCCCATCCACTGCTCGACCGCCTGCTGCACGGGCGCGCCTGGATCGGGATCGTCGCGTTTGCGCTGATCGGGATCGTGACGATGCAGCTGGGGCTGCTGAAACTGAACGCCGGGATCGGGCGCGCGCTCGAGCACGAGGCGGCGCTGCAGCGCGAAAACGCCGCGCTCAGCGTCGAAGACTCCGAAACGGCGGCGGGGGACACGGTCGAGCTGCAGGCCGGGCACATGGGCATGCAGCTGATCCCGGAGGGGGCGCTGCGGTTTCTGGCGGTGCGGGGCGGCGATGAAGCCAACGTCGTCGAGCGGGCGGCGCAGGCGTTGAACGCGCGCGCGAGCGCGCCAAAATCGAGTGCGAGCGAAACGGAAACGACGGCTGCGGCGCCGGCTACGTCCACCGAAACGACGACCGCAGGGCCGGCGACTTCCACCGAAACGACGACGCCGGGCGAACCGGCTCAGGCACAGGCCGCGCCGGCGGCAACGACCGCCGAACCGGTGCAGGCGCAGGCCACAACGGCCGAAACAAGCGCCGCTGAACCGACCGCCGCGACAACGTCTGAAGCCACGTCGCAAGAAAGCCAGCAGGCGCAGGGATAAGCGCGGTGGCCGCCGTCCAGCAGCGGATCGGGATCATATTTGCGGTGTTCTTTCTCGCGCTCCTGGTGGCGGGCGCGCGAGCGCTGTACCTGGGGACGGTGCGCGCGCCGGCGCTGCGCAAGGATGCCCGGACCCAGCAGCTGAGCGTCGAAACACTGCCCGCTCAGCGGGGAACGATCACCGATCGGAACGGTGTAGACCTGGCGATCTCGGAGCCGGCGCAGGAAATCTCAGCAGACCCATATCTGATCAAGGAACCGTTGCAGGCCGCCTCCGAGCTGGCGCCGCTGCTCGGCGAAACCCAGGCGCGGGTGCTGAGCAAGCTGAGCGAGCGCAGCGGCTTCGTGGACCTGTCGCACGCGCTGCCGGCCAGGCAGGCGCGGGCCGTGATGGCGTTGAAGCTGGAAGGGATCACAGGCACGCCGACGATGCGCCGCGTCTATCCGCGCGGAACGCTGGCGGCGCAGGTGCTCGGGCTGGTCGGCACCGAAGGGACGGGGCTGTCGGGGTTGGAGTACTCGCAGGACGCGCTGCTGAAAGGCGTGGCGGGCGAGCGCAAGGTGGTCAACGACGCGCTCGGCCAGCCGATCTCGATCTCCAACGTCCGCCCGGAGAAGCCCGGTGCGACCCTGACGCTCACTCTCGACGCCAACATCGAGCAGCGCACCGAAGACGTGCTGAACGCGGTCGGCCAAGATTTCGACCCCAAAGACGCGACCGCGATCGTGATGGACCCCCGCACCGGGGCGCTGCTGGCGGTGGCGAGCTGGCCGCAGGTCAACGCCGACGATCCGCACGCCGCGACGCCGAAGGCGCTGGAGGAAGCGATGGAGGACCGCGCCGTGTCGTTCAACTACGAACCGGGCTCGACGTTCAAGGTGGTGGCCGTCTCGGGAGGCCTTGAAGCGGGGTTGATCACGCCCGACACCCCGTTCAACATCCCCGATGAAATCCAGGTCGCCAACCGCACTATCCACGACGCCGAGGAACACCCCGACGAGACCTTGACCGTCGCGGAAATCCTCGCGCAGTCGAGCAATGTCGGAGAGATCCAGATCGGCGAGCGCGACGGCCCGGAACGGTTCAACGACTGGGTCCACAAATACGGGTTCGGCGCGCGCACCGGCGTGGAACTCCCGGGCGAGGAAACCGGCGCGACGCTCGCGCCCAGCGAATACTCGGGCTCGTCGATGGGGAATCTGCCGATCGGCCAGGGCGAGCTCGTGACGCCGATGCAGATGGTCACGGCCTACGCGGCGATCGCCAACGGCGGGATCCTGCGCCCCCCGCACATCATCGGCGCGATCGACGGGCGCCCGCGGCCCGAGCCGGCGGGCCACCGTGTGATCAGCGAAACGACCGCCGGCGAGATCCGCACGATGCTCAAGGGCGTGCTCGCCCCGGGTGGAACCGCCAGCGAGGTGTCGGTGCCGGGGTATGAACTGGCGGGCAAGACGGGGACGGCGTCGAAGATCGACCCGGCGACCGGCGAATACTCCGAAAGCGCGTATGTCGCCTCGTTCATCGGCTTCGCCCCCGCGAAAGATCCCAAGCTGTTGTGCGCGGTGGTCGTCGACGAACCGCAGTCGGGCTCGATCTACGGCGGCACCGTGGCCGCGCCGGCGTTCGGGCAGATCATGAGCTTCGCGTTGCCGTATCTGCGGATTCCGCCGGGGTAGGGGCAGGGCAAGGGCTTTCAAGGCAGGGCTTGCCTTCAAAGGCAGGGGCTTCACTTCAAGGCGGTACTTCACTTCAGGATCACTCGCTCGAGCGTGCAGATCCGTGGATTACGCCCACCCGGGCAGCGGCGCCCGCCGGCGCCTTTGAGGCGATGTCCGATGGCGCTACAATCCGTCCATTATGGCGGCGGCGCAAACAGCGACTATTCGCGTGGCGCGCGACACCCGTGACCTGCTGGCCGAGCAGGCGCGCGAGCGTGGTATGTCGTTGGCCGCGCTGCTGGCCGAGATAGCACGCGAACAGGAGCTCGAGGCGATCTTCGAGTCCGAGCGGCAGGCTCGTCTCGCCGATGCGCAGAATCCCGCAGTGCTGGAGGAGATGCGTCTCTGGGAGTCCACCCTCGAAGACGGCATCGACTTCGACGATGGCCTCAGCGTCTGAGCCTCGCCGGGGCGAGGTGTGGCTGACGGCGTTTGGCGCCGCGAGGCACGGTGAGTTCGGCAAGCACCGTCCGGCGATCGTCATCTCGGTCGATCGAGTTATTGCCGGCTCGCCTGTCGAGCCGATCGTCCTCGTGCCGCTGTCGAGTTCCGCGCCACCGTCCCCACTGCGTCCGAAGATCGACCCCACAGAAGGTGTCGAGCGCCCTAGCAGCGCGGTTTGCGGAGCGCTCCGCGGTGTCGCGCGCAGCCGCCTGTTGCATCGACTGGGAGAGCTCACCCCGGCGACGCTCGCCGAGGTCGAGCGCGCGCTTGCGCTGATTCTCGGGCTGGATGGTGGAGGCGGCGGGTCGACGGCCGTTGTCAGGCTGCCGTCAACGCGGCAGGCGCCCGATCCCGAGTCCGCCGGGGCCGGAAACTAGACTCAATACGTGCGAAAGGGACCGCAGGGGCCAATAGGGCCGAGCGCATGAAGCTGGGCGAGCTGGTTGCGGGCATCGCCGCGCTCGGGCATGGACCGTCTGGATCGGGAGCAGTCGCCGCGACAGCCGGCGGATGGGCCGACGTCGAGATCTCAGACCTGGCCTACGACAGCCGCAAGGTGGGCCCGGGAACGATGTTCTGTTGCGTGCCCGGATTGCAGCAGGACGGCCACGAGTTCGCGGGGCAGGCGGTGCGGGACGGCGCGGTGGCGCTGCTTGTCGAGCGCCGGCTGGGACTGAACGTGCCCGAAGTCATGGTCGGGTCGGTGCGCGCGGCGATGGGCCCACTGGCGGCGCGGTGCAACGGCGATCCGACACGCAGGCTGAGGGTGATCGGCGTGACGGGTACGAACGGCAAGACGACGAGCGCGTACATGGTGCGGGCGCTGCTGCAGGCGGCGGGCGTGCAGACCGGGCTGCTGGGCACGGTCACGTCGGTGATCGGCGGGCGTGAGCACGAGGTCCAGCGGACGACTCCGGAGGCGATCGACCTGCAGGCCGACTTTCGGGCGATGCTCGAGGGCGGCGATAGGGCGTGCGCGATGGAGATCTCCTCGCACGCGCTGGCGCTGGGCCGGACGAACGGGATCGAGTTCGCGGGCGCGGTGTTCACGAACCTGACCCAGGATCACCTGGACTATCACGAGACGATGGAGGACTACTACCTGGCCAAGCGCCGGCTGTTCAGGCCCGATCCAACGGGAGAGAACGCCTGGCCGCAGGACCGCCCGCCGCGGGTGAGCGTGGTCAACGTGGGGGACCCGTACGGCCGGCGGCTGGCGGGCGAAATCGAGGGCGCGGTCACGTTTGGGGTCGAGTCCGGCGCTGGGGACGAGACCGTCTTCGAGGCTGACGAGCAGGCCGATTACGTGGCCGGCGATGTGCGTTGCGACGCGGAAGGATGCGCGTTCAGGCTGCACACACCGGGCGGGGATCGCGATGTGGCGCTGCCGATGCCGGGGAGGTTCAACGTCGAGAATGCGGTCGGGGCGCTGGCGGTCGTGCACGAGATGATCGAAGCCGGGAGACGCCGGCCCTCAAACGAAGCCGGGAGACACCGCCCTTCGGCCGCCATCCCCGTTTCGGCCAACGACCTCGACACGCTGGTCGGGGCGATGGAGAGCGGCGTGAGGGTTCCGGGCCGGTTCGAGCCCGTCGACGCGGGGCGGGAGTTCGCGGTGATCGTCGATTACGCTCATACGCCCGACTCGCTGGAGAACGTGTTGAGGGCCGCCCGGGAGATCGCCCGCGGACGAGTGGTGTGCGTGTTCGGCGCCGGAGGGGATCGCGACAGGGGCAAGCGCCCGTTGATGGGAGAGATCGCTGCGCGGCTGGCCGATGTGGCGATCGTGACGTCCGACAATCCGCGGTCGGAGGACCCCGAGGCGATCGTCGCGGAGATCGTGGCGGGGATCGAGGGCGGGAACGCGGTCCAAATAGAGATCGATCGCCGGATGGCCATCGAAATGGCGGTGGCGCTGGCGCGGCCCGGCGATGTGGTCGTGATCGCCGGCAAGGGGCACGAGCAGGGGCAGGAGCTGGCGGGCGCAAGGAAGGTGCCGTTCGACGACAGGGCTGTGGCGCGGGAAGTGTTGAGCGTATGAGGGAGTGGGAGATCGAGAGGGTCGCGCGAGCATCCGGGGCAGAGGTGGTCGGTGGGTCGCGTGCCGGGCAAACCGGACCCGAGCAGGTGAGCATCGACTCGAGGGCAGCCGGCCCGGGAAGGCTGTTCGTCGGTCTGAAGGGCGAGCGGGTCGACGGCGGGGTGTATGCGCGGCAGGCGCTGGAGGCCGGGGCGTGGGGTGTGCTGGTCAAACCGGAGCACGTGCGATCGATCGCGGCCGATGGGCCGGGAGGCGGGGTTGTGCTCGCGCATTCCGACCCGCTGAAAGCGCTGCATGACCTCGCCAAAGCCTGGCTGGGAGAGCTGCGCGAGCAAGGCGCGCGAGTCATCGGCATAACAGGGTCGACCGGGAAGACCTCGACCAAGGACATAACGGCGGCGCTGCTGGAGGGGGCCGGCCGCCGCACGGTGGCCAGCCCGGAGAACCGGAACACCGAGATCGGGCTGCCGCTGACGGTGCTCCAAGCGCCGAAGGGCACGCAGGCGCTGGTGCTGGAGATGGCGATGCGCGGGAAGGGGCAGATCGCGCAGCTGACCGAGATCGCGCAGCCCGATGTGGGGGTGATCGTCAACGTGGGGCCGGTGCACGTGGAGCAGTTGGGAACGGTCGAGGGGGTGGTAGAAGCCAAGGCCGAGCTGATCGAAGGGCTGAGCGCGGGGGCGACCGCGGTGGTGCCGGCGGACGAGCCGAGACTGGAGCGATACAGGCGCGAGGGCATAAGGACGGTCACGTTCGGGCCGGGCGGGGATGTCCAGCTGCGGGAGCGAAAGCGCGATGGGGGGGTGGTGATCGACGACTGCGGCAAGGAGATCGAGTTGAGGCCGTCGTTCGAGCAGGCGCACAACCTGCAAAGGAATCTGCTCGCGGCCGTCGCGGCGGTCAGTGCGGTGGGCGTTACGCCCGGCGGCGAGGTTAGGGTGCGGTTCTCGAAGATGCGGGGGCAGCGCAAAGAGCTGCCAAAGGGGGTCGTGGTGATCGAGGACTGTTACAACGCCAATCCGATGTCAATGCGAGCCGCGATCGACGACCTCCTGAACGTTCGGGATGCGCGCGCGCGCACACGCGCGCGCGTTACAGCGTACGAAGAGGAACCTGATGGCGACGCCCTCCTGAACGTCCCAGCGAATGACGGCCTCGCGAACGTCCACGACCGTCCAAATGTCCAGGATGCGCGCGCGCACACACGCACACGCGCGGTCGCCGTCCTCGGAGACATGCTCGAGCTCGGCAAAGACGAGCAGAGGTACCACCGCGAGATCGGCGAATACGCGCGCGCGCGCGGGGTTGACGTGCTGGTGACGGTCGGCGAGCGGGCCAAGGCGATGGCAGGCCCGTTCGCGGCCGACGACCGCCGAGACGAGGTCCACTCCGTCCCCGACGCAAAAGGCGCCGGTGAGCTGCTGGAGGCACGGCTGGAGCCCGGAGACACGGTCCTCGTCAAGGCCTCGCGCGGAGTCGGGTTGGAGCGCGCGATCGAGGCGCTGGCCGCCACCGAGCCCGTAGAGCCCGCCGAGCCCGTAACGGCGGGCAAGTAGAGATGGGGAGGATCCTGTTCGGCGGCACGAGCGCGCTGCTGATATGCATATTTCTGAGCCCGAAGTTCATCGCGTTCCTCAGAAGGCGGGAGTTCGGCCAGCAGATCCGCGAGGAGGGCCCGGAGGGGCACCATCAGAAGGCGGGGACGCCGACGATGGGGGGGATCATCATCATGATCGCGGTCGCGGTGCCGTTCCTGATCCTGACCGACTACGACTGGCGTTCGGTGGGCGTGTTCGGGGCGATGATCGCGTGCGCGCTGCTGGGGTTCGCCGACGACTACACGAAGCTCGTAAGGCGCCGCTCGCTGGGGTTGCGCGCGCGGACGAAGCTGATCGTGACGATCGCGATCTCGCTGGGGTTGTGGTTCATCGCCAGTCACGAGGCGCACCTCGCGAGCGAGTTGAGGCTGCGGGTGGTGGACTACACGGTCGACCTGGGGCCGTTCTATCCCGTGCTCATATACCTGGTCGTCGCGGGCACGACCAGCGGCGTGAACCTGACCGACGGCCTGGACGGGCTGGCGGCCGGCTGCGCGGGGATCGTGCTGCTGGCGTACATCGGGATCGCGTTCGTGACCGAAGACTACGACCTGGCGATGCTGGCGGGCTGCCTGGTGGGGGCGTGCATCGGGTTTCTGTGGTTCAACGCGTTTCCGGCGACGATCTTCATGGGCGACACCGGCTCGCTGGGGTTGGGCGGCGCGATCGCGGGGCTGGCGGTGATGACGCACACGGAGGTGCTGCTGATCGTGCTGGGCGGGATCTTCGTGATCGAGGCGCTGTCGGTCGCGATCCAGGTGGTGTCGTTTCAGACGACGAGGAAACGGGTGCTGCTGATGGCGCCGATCCACCACCACTTCGAGTTGAAGGGGTGGAGCGAGACGAAGATCATCCTGAGGTTCTGGATCGTGGCCTCGATATGTTGCGCGATCGGGTTCACGATCTATCACCAGAGCATCCGCTGAGGCCATGCGGGCGGTCGCGATGTGGAATGGATGGATGGGAGACTGTCGGGCCGAATCTGGCGCCGGATGCGCAGTGGTGGCCGGTCAGGTCGCGAAGTCTGCGCGACGAGCCGCGGCGGCGGCGGCATGAGCCGCCGCCGGGAAAGGCCGAAGCTGCCGGGAGGCCCGTACCTGGTCGTGGGCCTGGCCCGCTCGGGCAGGGCGGTGGCGATGGCGCTGCGCGAACGGGGCGAGGAGGTGGTCGGGGTCGACGAAGCCGCCGCGGAGAGGCTGGCGGGGATCGACGAGCTGGAACGAGCGGGCGTGCAGGTGCACGTCGGCGAGGACGGGGCCCGGCTGCTCGCGCGCGCGCGCGCAGGCGCGGGCGCATACGCACACGTGCGCACGTGTATTAAGAGCCCCGGCATCTCGCGCGAGGCGCCGGCAATCGCGCAGGCGCTCAACGGCGGACTGCCGGTGCTGGGCGAGCTGGAGGTGGGCTGGCGGATGCTGCCCAACGAAGTCGTGGCTGTGACGGGCACCAATGGCAAGACGACGACGGTCGAGTGGATCGCGCACGTGCACCGCGTGGCGGGGTTGCCGGTGGCGGTCGCGGGCAACGTGGGGACTCCGATCAGCAGCCTCGCTACGAGAGGGCTCGCCGCGGAAGGGCTCGCCCCGGAGGCGACCGTCGTGTGCGAGTGCTCGTCGTTTCAGCTGGAGGACACCGAGGCGTTCGCGCCCGAGGCGGCGGTGCTGCTGAACGTGAGCCCCGATCACCTGGACCGGCACAAGACGATGGCGGCGTACGAAGCCGCGAAGCTGAGGGTGTTCGCCAATCAGAGCGAACAGGACATAGCGGTGCTGCCGGCCGACCTGGACATCGCGATACCGGGTCACGCGCGGCACGTGGTGAGGTTTGGCGAGCAGCCGGACCGGCCGGACCGGCAGGGCGGGCCGGACTCGGCGTCCATGACGCTGCGTGAGGGGGTGCTCTGTTGGCAGGGCAGGCCGTTGATGCGCGCCGATGAGATGCGCGTGCGCGGCAGGCACAACCTGCAGAACGCCGCCGCCACAGCCGCGGTGTGCCAGGCACGGGGGATCGACCGGGAGGCCGTGGCGGAGGGGTTGAGGACGTTCGCGGGCGTCGAGCACCGCCTGGAGGAGGTGGCGAGCAAGGAGGGGGTCACGTATGTCAACGACTCGAAGGCCACGAACGTAGCCAGCACGGTCGTGGCGCTGGAGGCGTTCGCGCCAAAGAGCGTGCATCTGATCGCCGGGGGGCAGGGCAAGGGCCAGGAGTTCGCGCCGTTGAGGGAGTCGGTGAGAAGGGCGTGCAGGGCGGTGTACACGATCGGCGAGGACGCGAAGCAGATCGAGTCCGCGCTGGCCGAGAACGCGCCGGCCGAGAACGCGGCGGCCGAGGCCGAGCCGGCGCAGGCGGGACCGCCGGTGTACGCGTGCGGCGACCTCGAGCACGCCGTGGCCGCCGCCGCCAAAGCGGCCAG
>Ga0335075_10006430_pt1 | contig 18154 bp, 17 predicted proteins | sample Lox_Sample_24_FD_206723 | JGI IMG/M metagenome (GOLD analysis project Ga0335075, IMG submission 206723) | Soil microbial communities from Loxahatchee National Wildlife Refuge, Florida, United States - Lox_Sample_2.4 | ecosystem: Environmental > Terrestrial > Soil > Wetlands | place: USA...
CTTTCAGCGTGCCGAACTCGCGGGCTCGTCGCGACACCGCCGACATCGTCAGCAGCCCGGCCACGGCGAACGCAGCGACCAGCACCAGGATGGACAGCCAGGTGCCGAGATCGCCGGCCAGTTTCGCAGCGCTGCCAAGCGAGCCATTGATCTCGCTGGCCAGGCTGGACGCGGTCGTCACCGTGGCCTTCGGCAGCAGCGCCTTGATCTCCTTCTGCACGGCAGATATGTCGGCGGTGCTGGTCGCCGTGACGTAGATCGTGTCGACGTACCCCTTGAGACTGCTGCCGCCGCCCGGGCCCTGCGTGGCCAGCTTCTGGGCGAGCGTCAGCGGGACGTACACCTGAGGCGGGCTGCTGGCCTCCGGCTGGGAGACGATTCCGATGATCTTGAATTTGTGCTTGGCGATCGTCACGTCAGAGCCGACCTTGAGATTGCTGGCTTTGGCGTAGTTGGCGTCGACGAGCGCGACGTAGGAACTCGCGTCGGAAGTGGCGAAGACGTGCCCGGAGGTCAGCGTGGCCGAGCTGAGCGGGCCGAGGTTGTCGCGGGAAAGATCCACGCCCTGCACCGTGAAGTTGGTAGGCGGCGACCCGCCGGTGGAGCTGATGCTGATCTGGGTATCGCTCAGCGTGAGCCCGCCCGCTGCGGCCTTGACACCTGCGAGCCTCGCGATCTTGGCGATCTCCGCGTACCTGAGGACGCCCTCTCCCGCCGGGAACAGCTGGTCTATGGTCTGGGCCCCCGACTTGCATTTGCCGTTGACACAGACCTGCGGCTTCTGGCCGGGTCCGCCGCCCTGGATCTGGAGGGAGAAGTTATGCTTCGCCACTCCCGACCCCGCGCCGGGCGACTGCGTGACGGTGATATCGGTGCCTACGCCGTAGAGCGAGTGCAGCACGCTGGCCTGTGCGTTCTTCACGCCGGTAGCGGCTGCCGACACAATGATCACCAAGCCGATGCCGAGCGCGAGGCCAAGCGCGATCACGATGGCCTGCCGGGCTCGGCGCCCTAGCTCGCGGCCCAGGTATCTAAGGAAAAACGACCGGCCCCCGCCGTGCGGCGACCGGCCCCCGGTCGGCCCGGCGTATACCTCGATATCGGTGGACACGTGGGTGCTCCTGTTCTCCTCGATTAAGCCAAGGTGTAGCCGGTGACCGGTTGCACGGCGGTTACGCCCGGTGCAAAATAGCCCGCGCGGACGTACCATCCGTGTAATGGCGGAATGGTGGTCAATCGAGGTTCTGCACGGAGAGTTCTCGGCTTTCCAGTGGCAGCAGGCGCACGACTCCGAATTGATCGAGGCGGCGCTGACTAACGGCGCGGTCGACGGAACATGGCATGCAGACCGCTGGGGCGTTGCCTTCGAGGTGTGCTTCAACACCGCCGAGCAGTGGGAGGCCTTCCGGAATCTGCCGGTTGTCCGGGCCGCCCTGGACGCCGTGCCAGATCCGGTCAACGGGCTGCTCATCTACCGCGGCCGCGGCGGAACGTCAGCGGCGGGACGGCCGCGCAGGCCCCGGCCCGCGCCAAGCGCCAGTGCGATGGCGCTGCCCGAGCCCGAGGAAGAGCCGTACCTTGACCTGACTGGCGCATCGCCGGATCCGGTGGAGGCGCAGGCATTCGCGCTCCGCTAGCGCTTTCGCTCAGGTAGCACTCCCGGCTCGGTCGCCAATTCGCCACCGCGCAAGGCGGACAATTCGGACTACAGCATCTGCCCCCGCCAGCTCGCCGGGCCTAGGTTTTTGGATTGCCGATCGCCAGGCTGGTCGCCTGAGCTGACGGCCTGACCGCGAAGTTGCGTGGGCCGTTACCGCCGACTTCGTGCAGCATCCAGACGTTAGGCTCCCAGTACTCCCCTTGGCCAGCTGAGACGGTGAGCGGAGCCAACCCGCCCGGGAACACGTAATGGCCATCCTCTGGAAACGCCATGCCGGTCCAGACTTCCCACAGCTCGACCGCGGCCACGATCTCCATGGACCGCGCCTCGGTGCGGAGGATGCGTGCGCCGAGGCGAGCGTGGACTCTCATCCACGAGTCAAAGGGCAACCCATCCTCACGTCGCCACTCGGCGTAGCGATCGATCGGGGTCAGCGGATAGCGATCCTTGAGGCTTGGCCGCACCGGCGCCACGAGCGCACGGAACCCATGCGCTGTGGCCACTTCAGCCATCGCGGCGATGACGAACGAGCTCAGTCCCGCCCCTTGCATCGGTAGATCGACTTCTGCAGCGAGCGCGGACAACGCGTTCGGCGTGGCGTCGGACTCGACTGCTCGAATGCCGACGGCGTCGATCCCGGCGGGGAGGTCATCGAGCGTTCCATCCCAGCGAAACGGGACCGTTCGCCCCCGGGCCACCACCCGCGGCGTTCGCTCGTCGACGAACAGCAGCTGGAAGTCGGAGAATCGCGGGAACAGAGCCCCGAAGTACGCGGCCGTGTGATTCCCGTGCTGGTTGTACTCCGGCCACACATCGCGAAATAGGCCGTCGTCCCGGACTTTCTCCCAGAGGTCGGGACGCTCGGCGGCCGTGTAGACGCTCAGCCACTCGGGACTTCCGGCAACCGGTTCCATCGTCGCATGATGGCACAAGGCGCGCATTCGGTCGCGGTATGGCCGCCGAGCACGCCGTTAAGGCCAGGCAAGGAGGTTCTCTGTGAGATCACGCTTAACCGGTGGCCGACCCGTGGGGTGGCTGGCGGCGATTTCGGCAACCGCGCTCGTGCTCGCGCCAGCCGCCGCTCAGGCCGCTGCACCGGGCAATCAGCTGGCGCACGCGCGGCTCGCTCTGGTGACAGTGTCCAACCCCCGCCCGGAGCTGGTAAGCGGCGGCGACGTGCTGGTGCGAGTCGATGTCCCTGATTACATCAAGCCTGCCGATGTGCAGATCACTTCAGACGGCCAGAACGTGACCTCCAGCTTCCGGGTGCAGTCAGACGGGAGCTTGCTCGGACTGGTCACCGGCCTGCAGATCGGCCGCAACCGGCTCGTCGCCTTGGCGCGTGGTCAGTTCGCGTCGCTCGATGTCATCGATCACTCCATCAACGGGCCGGTCTTCTCCGGCAAGCAGCAGCTTCCGTACGTCTGCGAGACGACCTCGTTCGGTCTGGCCCCCTCGAGCCCGCCTGACTGCTATGCGCCGACCGTGGTCTCGTACGTGTACAAGAACACCTCGGGTGCCTTCGTGCCGCTAGCCAATCCCGCGAGCATTCCGGCCGACATGGCCACGGCAACGGTGAACGGGCGCAGCGTGCCCTACATCGTGCGGGTCGAGACCGGGGTGATCGACCGGGCTGTTTATCAGATCGCGGCGCTGTACGACGGGCAGGCCCCGTCGCCGCTGCAGCCCGATACGAGCTGGAACGGAAAGCTCATCTACACCTTCGGCGGTGGCTGTAACTCGGGCTACAACCAGGGCACGACTACGGGCGGGGTACTCGACGACGAGTTCCTGTCGCTGGGCTACGCCGTCGCGTCTTCCACGCTCAACGTGCTTGACAACAACTGCTCCACAATCATCTCCGCCGAGGCCGCGATGATGGTGAAGGAACACTTCATCGACACCTACGGACCAGTTCAATTCACCATCGGCTGGGGCGGCTCAGGTGGCGCCATCCAGCAGTACGACATCGCCGACGCTTACCCCGGCATCCTGGACGGCATCATCCCGAGCATCTCGTTCCCAGACCCGCTGACGACCGGCGGGCCAGTCACCGACTGCAGGCTGCTCGACTCGTTCTTCAACGGGCCGAACGGATCGTCATACACCACCGCCCAGAAGACCGCCGTTTCGGGCTACAACGACTACACGACGTGTGAGTCATGGGATGCCACCTTCGCGAACCGGGCGACGGCCACCGGCAGCTGCAACCCCGCGATCATCCCGCCCGCTGAGCAATGGAGCCCGACGAACCCGACCGGGATCATCTGCAACTCCGACGAGCAGATCGTCAACCAGCTCGGGGTCGATCCCGCCACCGGCTTCCCCAACAGTCCGCTGGACAACGTCGGCGTCCAGTACGGGCTGGGCGCGCTTGACTCGGGCGCCATTACGCCGGCTCAGTTCGCCACACTGAACGCCGACATCGGCGGGATTAATTTCGCCGGCGTCGAGGTCCCGGAGCGCACCGAGGCGAGCCTGGAAGCGCTGCACGCGGTCTACGCTGATGACCTGTTCAACAGCGCGTCACTCGGGTTGCGCACAACGCCGGTCATCGACCAGCGCCTCGACCTCGATTTCTTCGGCTTCGGGAACGACATCCACACCACCGACTGGTCATTCATCATGCGCGCGCGGATGCTGGCCGCGAACGGCACCGACGGGAACCAGGTCATCATCGAGAACATGCCGACGACCGCAGAGATCAACGCGGCCGACACGTACGAGCTGGCGCAGATGGATGCCTGGCTCACGAACATCGAGAACGACCACACGCACCGCAGCGCGCAGCAGAAGGTGCTCGACGACAAGCCCGCCGGACTGACCGATGGCTGCTTCCTGTCGGCCACCGACCTGGTCCACCAGACCCTCACCGACCCTGGCACCGGGACGTGCGGTGCCACTTACCCGGTGGCGTCGAACCCGCGCCTGGTGGCTGGCGAACCGCTGACGATGGACGCCCTGAAGTGCAGCCTGAAGCCGCTGAACTTCCGCGACTACCCGGTGACCTTCACGGCCGCCGAGCAGGCCCAGCTCCGCCAGGCGTTCCCGACTGGCGTCTGCGACTATCAGCGGCCGGGCGTCGGCGTTCAGCCGCCGATTGCCAGTTGGCTCAGCTACGGCGACAACCCCGATGCCGTGGCCGGGCCGTTCCCGCTGCCCCAGCCGCCCGGCTGACGTCGGGACCCAGAGTGAACCGCTGCGGGCGGCCCGGGGTCAGGCCGCCCGCAGCGGTCAGGATGGCTGGAGCGGCAGCACCCGGCTATTCAGCGTCCGCCGGTCCGTCACCAGGACATGCCGGTTCGGCAGCGGTGTCCAGCCGGGCTGCGGCCAGTTTGAGCTTGCGACAACCACAGCGCTGTCAGTCTCGAGGTAGGCCAGATCGAAATAGGCCGCGATCTCCGGCTGGTCGTAACCGCTGGCCCGCAGCTTGGCCGCAGGTACGCGGTCGCCGTGGTGCCAGCTGATCGCGTAAAGCCTGTCTGGGGTCAGCAGGATGGCGTTCAGGCTATTCGGCTCGAACCGGGAGTCGATGTCGGTGGCCGCATCAGCGATCGCGGCTACGATGTCTCCGCCGTGGCTGGCTAGCCGCGACATGATCAGCAAGAAGTACCGCTCGCTGTCAGTCGTGCCGGCCAGCTGGCGCTCCCATTGCTCCGGCAGCATCTCGGGCAGCCGGTCCTGCGGATGGATGGCGCCATTGTGCGCAAACACGTACTGGCCATACCGGAACGGGTGACTGTTCAGCTCGTTCACGCCAAGGCCGGGCGTAGCCCAGCGGAGGTGAACAAGGCCCAGGTCGGCTAGCGGTTCACGGGCCAGCTTGTCGTACTCCGGCGCGCTGTCGGCGCGAATCGGCGACTTGCGGACAACCGGCTCGGCACCCTCATACCAAGCCATCCCCCACCCGTCACCGTGTAGTGCGCACAATCCGGTGAACTCGCGAAGGCCATCGGCACCGATCAGGTCCTCCAGTGAGGCCTCACGACTCGAGCAATAACCAAGCAGTCGGCACATGCAACCCCGTTCCCCTACAAGAACTTGCCCATTCCTCCGGCGATGTCGATGGACGCGCCGGCAATATAGCTAGCCCGGTCGCTGGCCAGGAACGTCACCAGCCCTGCGACCTCATCAGGCCGGCCGAACCGGCCGAGCGGTACCTCAGCCGCGGCCAGCTGCCCGAAGAACTGCTCGGCCGGCATGTCTGGCGCCCGGCGGCTGTGGATGTTCTCCCACTGCGGGGTCTCGACCAGGCCGATGTTGACGCTGTTGACCAGGATTCCCTCCCTTCCCAGCTCGATGGACAGCGCCTTCGACAGGCTGAGGCACGACGCCCTGTTGACCGAGGAGGCGAGGAAAGCGGGATCGGGATAGCGGGCGTACACGGCGTTGATGTTGATTACCCGTGCAGATTTGCTCTGCCGCAGCTGCGGCAGAGCTGCCCTGGTGCACCGGATCTGGGAGAACAGCTTGACCTCGATGTCGGCATGCCAGTCGTCATCGGTCAGCGTGCTGAACTGACCTGGCCTGGCGCCGCCAGCATTGTTAACGAGGATGTCCAGCCCGCCGAGGACGGCGGTGGCACCGTTGACGAAACTGACGACCTCGTCCGGATCTGTCACGTCGCACGCCAGGGCGCGCACGGTTCCAGCATCATCGGTTGCGTTCTTCGTCAGTTCAGCGGCCGTCGCCGCTAGCTCGGCCTCATGCCGGGAGCAGATGACGACGGATGCGCCCTCGGCCATCAGTTCGGCGGCGATGGCCTTGCCGAGGCCCTTCGACCCGCCGGTGACGATGGCCTTGCGGCCGGCCAGCCCGAGGTCCACTAGGCCTCGTTTTCCTGCTGGACGGCTTGCTCGGCTTGTGCGGCGGCAAGCTTGAGCAGGCTTTGCCGCGGCGGTGAGAACACGTCGATCTCCAGGCAGTGGCTGTCGGTAGTCCACGCTCCGTGCGGCACCCAGGCCGGCACGACCGCGACATCGCCCTTGCGCATGACGCGCACGTCGCCGTCCAGGTCGAAGTTGAACTCGCCCTCGAGCACGATAACGATCTGCTCTTCCTCGTGCACGTGCCGCGGCGCCTCCGCACCTGGCTCGAAGCTGACGAAGTTTGTCATGGCCTGTTGCCCGAGCACCGGCCGGAATCCGAGCCCGGGGAGGAACTCGACCGGGGTGATCGCGTCCACGTTGACATACCGGCCGGGACCGGCCGGCTCGCCGAGCGCCTCCGTGGTGAAGTGGCTGGCGGCGTCGCCCAGGGATTCGGTCACCGTTCCTCCAATGCAGTCCTGAGCACCTCGCCAATCCGGCGGATGCCCTCGTCGACCAGTTCGTCAGCGACCCGACTGTACGCAAGGCGGATCTGCGCCGCGCCGTCGTCGCCAGAGTAAAACGGCCGCCCGGGTACATAGGCGACTTTGCGCGCCCGCGCGGCAGCGGACAGGGCCACGGTATCTACCCCGTCGGGCGCGGTGACCCAGTTGTAGAAGCCACCGGCCGGTGAGGTCCAGGTTGTGCCCTCCGGCATGTGCGCCGTCAGCGCCTGGTCCATCAGCGCGGCGCGGCGCGCGTACAGCGCGCGCGAGGCGACGATCTGCCGGTCCATGTGCCCGCCGCGACCGTACTCCTCCAGCATCCGCTGGCCGAGGGCGCCGGAGCACTGATCGGAATTCTGCTTGGCCACCACCAGCCGGCTGATGATCTCCGCCGGTCCGGCCGCCCAGCCCAGCCGGACGCCGGGGCAGAAGATCTTGGAGAACGTCCCGGCCTGCAGCACCACATCCGGCGCCATCGACCACAGGCTGTCTGGCGGAGCCTGCTCGAAGTAGAGGTCACGGTACGCGACGTCCTCGATGATCAGGAACCCGTACCGCCGCGCCAGCTCGATGAGCTCAGTCCGACGGGGCGCGCTCATCGTCAGCCCAGTCGGGTTCTGGAAGTCCGGAATCGTGTACAAGATCTTCGGACGCAAGCCTGCTGCCAGCTGATCGGCGAGCACGTCGGTGCGCAACCCGTCCTCGTCGATGGGCACGCCTCGCACGTCAGCCTCGTAGCCGCGGAACGCCATGATCGCGCCCAGGTAGGTCGGCGCTTCAACGACCACCGCGTCGCCAGCATCCAGGTAGCTCTTGGCGACCAGTTCCATGCAGTCGATGCCGCCGCTGGTGACCATCAGCTCGCCAGCGACCGGGCTGCGGCCCTGGAGCGCACCGAGCCGGCCCGTTATGTAGTCACGCACGCCGGCGATGCCCTCGGTTGCCGAGTACTGCAGTGCCACGCCCGGGTCCTGCGTGATCAGGCGGGTTGCGATGTCCGCGAGCACTCCGGTCGGGAACGTGGCCGGATCGGGGAACCCGCCAGAGAACGTGATCACGTCGGACGACCCAGCGAGCGCGAGGATGGCGGTGATCTCGCCGCCGCCCAGTGACTTCGTGCGCCTGGCGAGACCGGCATCCCAGTCACGCGCTGCGCTGCTGAGAGCAGGGCCATCCAGAGTGTTGCGGCTCTGGTCAGTTGCTGCGGTCATGGGCGCTTCCGTCTCTTGACAGCCGATCTTACAAATGTAAGAATTCCTCACCGCCTGCTTTACAGAAGCAACGGCGATGAAGCCCAGCATAACTCAACTTACTAAGGTTTACGAACGGTCGGCTGGCATATGGCATCCGTCTCAGCACCCCTCGCAAGGCTCGCCGAAGTCACCTCGGCGGCCCAGCCGAAGGTAGAGGTGGACGATCTCGACCTGGCCCTGCTTCATGCGCTGGCAACGGACGCCCGCCAGTCGCAGCGTGCGCTCGCCCGGCAGGTCGAGATGTCGCCACCTGCGGTCGCGGACCGGATTGCGCGGCTAGAACGTCTCGGCGCGATCAGGGGCTACCGGGTCGACGTCGACTGGGCTGCCCTTGGCTACCCGGTCGTCGTCTATATCGCGGTGACTACCGGCCCCGGCACTGATCTGAGCGAGATCATCAAGGCGATCCGGTCGCTGCCCGAGGCCGAGGACATGAGCGTCGTGACTGGCGGCTTGGACCTGCTGGTCCGGCTGCGAGTCCGGGACCACGCGCACTTGCGCGAGCTGCTGCTCGCCGAGATCTTCCAGATCAACGGCGTGCAGCGGACCGAGACGTTCCTCTCCCTGGCTGACGTCGAGCCCGACAACTTCACGGCCGCGATGCTGGAGCAGATGAGCCAGCGCCGCGCTGACCCCAAGAAGACCTGATCCGGTGCCGGGCGCCGGCAGGTCTGCCTTCTGGCGTCTGGATGACGGAAACATAACTGCATCGGAGGACGACCACGTGACAAGCAACAGCCCTGCCGCCAGCCGAACTGACGCGCACGGCGTTGGCCAGCCCGGATTCGTGGCGCGCAACGGCCTGTACACGCCGGAGCAGGCCGCCGCGGCACAGGAAGTCGCCAGCAAGATCCGCGAGCTAGACCTCCGGACCGTTCGGCTGGTGGTCGTGGATCAGCACGGCCAGCCCCGTGCCAAGTCACTGTCACCCGAAGTGGCTATTGCCGCGATGTCCAACGGCCTGGATTTCTCCGGTGCGATCTACAGCCTTGACACCGGCAACCAGGTGTTCGTGCCGGCCTTCGCCGCAGGCGGCGGGTTCGGCATCGCGGAGTTCACCGGCTTCCCGGACGTCGTGCTCGTGCCCGATGCGTCGACATTCCGGGTACTGCCCTGGGCCGACCGGACCGGCTGGATGCTGTGCGACACGTACTTCTCTAATGGCCAGCCGATGCCGCTGGACGGCCGCGGGCTGATGCGGCGGTTGCTAGCTGAGCTCGGCGACGCCGGATTCGATTACCTGGCCGGGATCGAGATCGAGTACTACATCGTCAAGCTCGACTCGGACCACCTCGAGCCGCGGGACGCCGGGTTCGCCGCGCCTCTGCCGCCAGTGAGCGCCTTCGAGCGCGGCTACCAGTACCTGTCAGAGGTGCGGCTGGACAGCGTGGCGAGCACGCTGGAGGCAATTCGCGACGGCCTCATGGCAGTCGGATTGCCGCCCCGCTCGATGGAGGACGAGTGGGGACCTGGCCAGATGGAGTTCAGTTTCAGCCCGATCGGCGGGCTGGCGGCGGCCGACGCCGTGGTGCTGTTCCGGTCCGCGGTCAAGCAGATGTGCCAGCGCCGCGGGCTGCTGGCGACCTTCATGTGCGCACCGGCGTTGCCGAACTTCTTCCCGTCGGGCTGGCACCTGCACGAGTCGCTGGTCTCCCGGCAGGACGGCCGGAACGCGTTCGCCAGCGATGACGACTACCTGTCGGTCACCGGACGGCAGTTCGTTGCCGGACTGCTGGATCACGCGCTGCCGATGAGCGTCTTCGCCACACCCACGGTCAACGGCTACAAGCGGTACCGGCCGTACTCCTTCGCGCCGGACCGGGTCTGCTGGGCGGTAGAGAACCGCGGGGCGCTGGTCCGCGTTCAGGGTGCACCCGGCGACGGGAACAGCCACGTAGAGATGCGGATAGGCGAGCCGGCCGCCAACCCGTACTTGTACATGGCCGCGAACATCGCCGCCGGTCTTGACGGCATGCGCCGCACGCTCAACCCGCCGCCACCGGTCGAGGCTGACCCGTACGTCACCGACAACATCCCGCTCCCCGCCTCCCTCGCCGATGCGATCGGCGCGCTTGATAGGGACGAGTTCTACCGCAAGGCGTTCGGCGACACCCTGGTCGACTACCTGCTGCAGATGAAGCGGTCGGAGGTAGCCCGCTACAACGCAGCCGTCGCCGAGAACCCGCCGCCGGAAGGCCAGAACATCAGCGACTGGGAGATGCGCGAGTACTTCGAGTTCTACTAACCGCCGAGGAGGGCCACAATGACCTTGCAGCACATCGTCCTGTTCAGCTTCCCACGCGACCTGTCCGCGGCGGAGGCAGCGCAAATGCGGGACATGGTGGCCTCATGGCCGAGCGAGATCGGCCTGATGACCAAGTGCCGCCTGGGCACCGACCTCACTGGCGCCCGCAACCGCGGCTACGCCTACCTGCTGTACACCGAGTTTCCGGACGTGGCAACGATGGGCGCCTACCGGGCGCATCCCACTCACGTGAAGTTCATGGACTGGCTTGCGGAGCGCGAGTGCACACCGCTGGCCTTCGACTACGTGCTAGATGAGCAGACCGTGTTGATGCCCGAGCACGGGCCGAATTAAGAGAGGACGGAGCATGGCCAACACCAGCGCTGATCTGGGCACCGCCAAGGCAGGCGAGCTGGCGCACGGCTCCCTGCGGTTGTGGGACGCGATTGCGATATCTGTTTCGGTAATTGCGCCGGGCATGGCGATGCTGCTGAACGTCAGCGGCGTCTCCGCTGTCGCCGGCGGCTCCACCCCGATGGCGTTCCTGCTGGGCGGCATCGCCTGTCTGGCGCTCGCCTTTGTTGTCATCGGGTTCACTCGCCGGATGGCTACAGCCGGGTACGCCTACACCTATGCCAGCCGCAGCCTGGGCAAGGAAGCCGGCTTCATGGCCGGCTGGCTTTATTTCTTCGGATTCATCTGCTTCGTGCCGATGACGATGTCTGGAGTCGGCTACCTGGCCGCCAACCTGCTCAACGTGAGTCCCAAGCTGTGGATCCTGTTCTTCGTCATCGGAATGGTCCTGTACATGGTGCTGTCGGTCATCCGGATCAACGTGACGACCCGGGTGCAGCTCATCATCGGGATCATCACGGTGGCGGTCATCCTGGTCATCGACCTGGTCACTACCGCCAAGGGCGGCAGCCACGGTCAGGCGCTGAGCGCGTTCAGCTTCAACCACACCAACTCCGGCGGCTTCAACGGCGTCTTCTACGGCATCATCTTCGGCGTCACCTCGTACATCGGTTTCGAGACCGCCGCGGACTTCGGCGAGGAGACCGCGAAGCCTCGCCGTAACATCCCGATCGCCGTGATCGCCGCGACCTTGTTCGCGATCCTGCTGTATCTATGGACGACTTACTCGATCACCATCGGCTACGGCGTCAACAACGGCCTCAAGATGGGCGCTGATCCCGTCGCACTCAAAACGATCGCGACCACGTTCGTCGGCTCCTGGCTCGGCACCCTGGCCGAGATCGGCGGAATGTGCGCGGCCTTCGTCGTCGCCGTCGCTTGCGCGACCGCCGCTGCCCGCACGCTGTTCGCGATGGGCCGGGAAGGTGTGCTGCCCGCCGCGTTCGGCCGGACGCACCCGCGTTTCAAGACGCCGGTCAACGCGGCGCTCGCCGTCACCGTGCTCGCGGTCGTGATGGCGCTGGTGATGGGCTACCCGCTGTCCGACAGCGCCTTCGGCCAGCCGCTGTCGAACTACTACTTCTGGGCTACCGCCGGCACGCTGCTGGTCATCGTCGTGTACATCATGATCTGCATCGGCGGCATCGTGTACTTCTGGAACACCCGCGCCAGCCGGAACTGGAACCCCCTGATCCACGTTGGCATCCCGATCGTCGGCGCGATCGTCTTCGGCGCCGCGCTATACGGGTCGATCCACCCCGCCCCGCCCGGCATTCTGAAGTGGACGCCGTACGTGGCCCTGGTCTGGCTACTGCTCGGCATCGGGACCCTGCTGTGGCTGCGGGCCAGGCGGCCCGACCAGGTAGCCCAGATCGGCTCGATCCTCGGCGAGGAGGGTGGTGCCGAGGCCGCCGTTCTCGATACCGCCTGACACCATGCTGGCCGGGGCGAAATCTGACCCGGCTTGCGCGCGCCATCCAACCAGAGCCCCTGGTTGGATGGCGCGCGTGGCGTCCGGCTCAGCGACGTCTATATCTCAGTCGCAGTCGGGAGCCGCGGTGGCGCCTGCCCAACGGGGCGGACGAGGCGCGGTCCCGTTCTCCGCTTCGTCGCGGCGGTGGATCTCGATCAGCTCCTCGCGGTACCGGTGATCCGCTGAGGCCAACTCGTCGGTTTATGGATCACCTGAAGGGCTTGATCCCGGTGGTTCCGTCCGCAGCGAAGATTCCCATCGCGCCAAGTGCTGTACCAAGCCCGTCGCTCAACACCACCAAGCGGCCGGCGAACTCCTTCACCTGCCCGTCCGCGCACAGTACCGGTATGTCAGCCGCCAGATCCTTCACCTGCGGCGCCTCCATCGCCCGCCGGAACCCGGCCCAGTGGCGCGCTCGGAGTGCGTCCGGCACGATGAGGTTCAGGCTCTGGCCGAGCGCGACCGCCGCGCTATGGCCGAACAGGGCCTCGGCACCGGGACTCCACCACGTAATAGTCCCGTCCGTACCGGTTACGACGATGGCGTGCTCTGTCATGGCACTCATCCTGCAGCGCTGCAGAACCAAGTTGGTCAACATCCGGGAGCGCGACGCGCGTAAGCCGTAATCAACGCGCGAGCACATCGGCGCGATGAGGCGTGTGTTCCCGGCTTTAGGCGGTGGCGGCCGGTAAACCTCATCACACGGCCAGCTGACCGTGAAACCCTGGACACCATGGATGCCGCTGTCTTCACCGCGTTCGCTACCGGCTTGGGCCTCGGCTTCCTCGTGGCAGCCCAGGTGGGCCCGATCTCGCTGCTTTGCATGCGCTCGGTGCTGCGTCGACGGCTGCTTACTGGCCTGAGCATCGGCGCCGGCGCGGCGGTTATCGACGTCACCTATGCGGCTCTAGGAGTGGTCGGCGCCACGCAGCTGCTCCGGATCACCCAGGTGCGGCTAGCGCTCGGGCTGGCTGGCACCGCGGTGCTGCTGGCGATCGGAGCACGCACCCTGTGGTCAACCCGCTGACCATCGTGTGGTGGGCCGGAGTCTTCTCCGCCGCATCCACCGCCCGCATCGTCCACACCGCACTAGCCGCAGTCGCGATGCTGGCCGCCATCGGCTGCGGGTCGTTCGCATGGTTCGCCGCCCTGTCCGCCGCCGTCGCGATCGTGCGCCACCGGGTGGGTCAGCGCGGGCTTCGCATCGTTGATGCCACGTCGGGCCTTGGGACCATGGGGTTTGGCGGCCTGCTGGGCTGGCGTGCCTTCCACCACGCTTGACCTCGCACGCCTGCAGCAACGCCGCCTCGATCATGATCACAACACCCGGACAATCCCTATCCGCCAGAGCGGCTGACCAGGTCGCTGGCATGGGCCAGGGGGCCTGCTGGATCCGCTAGGAGTCGTTGCCGATGCGTGGACTGATCATTGGCCGTCGGCGGCTCGCCTTTGGCCTGGCCGCCGCAGCATGGATTTCCGTGACCTTGGTCGGTTGCGGCTCGCCGCCACCGCACCGAGCGGCCTCGGCGAGCCTGCCGGCGTCGGCGCACGCGGTCGCCTCCGCCCCGGTGCGAGTTGCTCATACCAGGCTCGGCGCTGTCGGCTACCGGATCGTAGGGAGCGGCCCGCCGCTGATCCTGATCACGGGCTATACCGCCACGATGGACAGCTGGGACCCGCGGTTTGTCGGCGCGCTGGCCGAGCACTACCGCGTGCTGATCTTCGATAATGCCGGGGTTGGCCGCACCCAGGCACTGCCGGCGCCGCTCACCATCGATGCCATGGCCAACCAGACCAGTGCGCTCATCGACGCCCTCGGCCTGGACAGGCCAGATGTGCTGGGCTGGTCGATGGGTGGCACCATCGCCCAGGCCTTGGCGGTCCTGCACCCAACTCAGGTCCGCCGCCTGGTGCTGTGCGCCACGTTCCCGGGCACCGGCAAGGTAACGCCGCCCTCGCAGGCCGCGACGCTCGCGCTCACCAGCGGTAGCTTGCAGGAAGTGATGGCTGATCTGTTTCCCGTCAACCAGGCCGCTGCGCAGCAGGCGTACTTGGCGGCGACTGGCGCTTATCCGCCGATGGCCCCGGCCCCAGCCGCCGCGATTACCGCTCAGGGACGCGCTGTGAACGTGTGGTTGGGCGGCACCGACGCGGCCGGCCAGAAGACCGCCACGATCTCCGCGCCCACGCTCATCGCCGACGGCACCATCGACCGGCTCGACCCGATCGCCAACGACTACGCCCTTGCCCAGCTGATCGGCGGCGCGAAGCTCAAGCTGTACCCCGACGCTGGCCATGCGTTCTTGTTCCAGGACGAGAACGCCTTCGTCCCACTGATCGAGTCGTTTCTCCACTGACAGATGGTCAAGGGAGTGGCCGCCGACAGTGGCAAGTCTCGCGTGCTTGCCGGAGCTGTGCGCCGCAGCCCTTGTATTCCTGCTGGTCGGAGCAGTGCGGGCTGAACTGGGAACCTTGCTGGAGGCACTAGGCGCAGCGTTCCGCGGCCCGCCTAACGCCTCGTGAATAGGAAGCGTGCCGGACGGCTCATGCCGTGGGCGGTACCAGATCGACGGGCACCCATCAGCTCTGCAGCGAACCCACAAGTGACCGAGGATTTTGTTGGCAGCCGCATTGGGACAGTCACAGGGCATCCAGCCCACCGTGACGTGCCCCGGCGCCCATGGATGCCCTGCTGAGCATTGCAAGGGATAGCACCACCAGTCCGGACGGACGACTGCGCTCATCCCAATAGTAGAACACAGTTTCGAGTACCGGGATACCTGGCTGCCTCGGTTCAGGGCAGCGAAATTGTCAGTGGTCATCGATATTATGGTCGAGTAGGGGATGGCAGAGGCGATTGAGGCGAAACCATGAGCGAGCAACAGCAGTCAGGTGTGCCGGCGCCCCCGGCTGCCGAACGCGCTGCTGCCGCGCCTCGGTCCGCTAACTCCGACACCACAGCGCCGCGGCCAGCCACCTCGGGCACCGACGCGGCCGCGCTGTTCGACCTTCCGACGCTTCCGTCTGCCGGGTCCGGTGCCGCTGCGGCGCTGCCGGCGTTCGATGCCGCAGCGCTTTGGGCCCGGCAGCTGGCGGAAATGGATGCGCCACTGGAGCTGACCGAGGCCGAGATCGCGGCGTTGCCGCTGTCGTCTGACGATCCGCCGGACTTGTCAGAGACGCCGTGGTGGCTCACCGAGGAGTTCTACGGCAGCGACGTCGGCGAGCAGGCATCCTGGCTGGCTAGCTTGCCTGCCGATATCCGGGCCGCGTATGAAGCCAGGCCATGGGATGGCACCGGCGAGGTCTTTGCCGCCGGTTTCTTGCACCATGACCCCGGCGACGGGCCGGCCGGACCTGGGTTCATCGCCGGCGGCTGGGCCGATACCGCCGCGCCCGGCCCGGCACTGGCGGCGGCCGCCGATGACGCTGCCGCCCGCTGCGCGGAGCTCGGCGAGTCCGAGCTGATCGGGCTGCTCTGCGGCTGGCAGCGGCTCACCGCCTGGGCGCAGGCCGGGCAGGCCGCCTGCCTGACCACGCTAGTCCGGCGGCGCAAGCAACAGTCGGTCGAACTGTCCCGGCCGGACCTGGCCGCGCACGTCGACGACGAGACTGCCGCCGCGCTCGCACTCACCGGCCGCGCCGCCAGCCGGCTGCTGGATGTCGCGACCGGGCTGGCTCGGCTGCCGGAGGTGGACGCCGAGCTGACGGCGGGGCGGATCGATTGGGCCAAGGCCTGCCTGTTCGTCGACATGCTGGCCGGGCTCCCCGACGAAGACGCCAACGACATCGCGGGCGCGGTCCTGGCAGCCGGCGACGTCACACGGAAGACCACTGGCCAGCTGCGCGCTGCCCTGACCCGCGCGATCCTGGCCTACGACCCCGATGCCGCGCAGCGCCGCCGCGAGCAGGCGCGCAAGGATGCCAGCGTGCAGGCCTGGGCCGAACCATCGGGTAACGCTGCCCTCGCCGGCCGCGAACTGTCCCCCGCCGACGTCATTCACGCCGACGCCCAGCTCACCGCCGACGCCCGCTGGCTCGCGAAGTGCGGCCTGCCCGGCAGCATCGACGAGCTCCGCGCTCTGGCCTATACCGCCCGGCTCACCGGACGGCCCCTGCACACGCTGCTCCCTGCTGCAAGCGACACCACCGCCGCCGCCGACGACACCGCCACCGACGACACCGCGACCGACGACACCGCGACCGATGACACCGCCGCTAACCGTCGTGGCTGCGCCAGTGCCGGGACTAGCCACGCCGGCTTCGGCCGCGGCGGGAGTGCGAGCACCGGCCACGACGGCAGCCTGGACCCCGGCGTCAAGGCCGACAGCACCGCCGGTGACAGCACGACCAGCCACGACCACGATGACAGCGCGAGCACCGGCCACGACGGCAGCCTGGACCCCGGCGTCAAGGCCGACAGCACCGCCGGTGACAGCACGACCAGCCGCGACCACGATGACAGCGCGAGCACCGGCCACGGCACCAGCGGCCAAAAGGTCAGTGCCGCAGACACCGCGGAGCACGGCCACAATGCCGCTGTCAGCGGCTGCCCGGAGGGCGGGCCGCTGGGCGGCACCATCAACCTGACGATGCCACTGGCCGCCTGGGCCGGCCTGGCCGATGCGCCCGGGGAACTAGCCGGCTATGGCCCCGCCGACGCCGCGACATGCCGCGACCTCGCCGCCCGCGCCGGCCCGGCCACCCGCTGGTGCCTCACGCTCACCGACAGTGGTGGCCGTGCCGTCGCGCACGCCTGCGCCAGCCATCCGCCTGGCCCTCCCCGTCCTGGCAACCCTGGCAGCAAAGGGCCGGATGAGCCAGGCGGCCCGGTCATCCGGTGGGCCACCGAGCTCGCCCGCAAAATGCAACTCCTGGAAACTGGGCCCTGCACCCACGCTCGCCGGTCAGCCGGCTACCGGCCGCCGCCGAGCCTGGCCCACCTGCTGCGGATCCGCCAGCGCACCTGCTCCTACCCCGGCTGCCGGCGACCCGCCCGGCGCTGCGATCTTGATCATGTGCTCGCTTACGACCGCGGCGGGGCAACGTGCGAGTGTAATTTGACCCCGTTGTGCCGGCGGCACCACCGCGCCAAGCAAGCACCCCGCTGGCACCTCAGTCAGGACCAGCCCGGCACCCTCACCTGGCAACTCCCCCACGGCCGCAGCTACACGGTCACCCCTGACCCCTATCCGGTGTGAGCCACGAGGACAACCATGCCGATCAGCAGCGCGAGCCACCCGAGCACCAGTGCCCTGGTAGCCATGTCAGCTCCCCGTTCGCCGGTCCGGCGCACGCGACGACGGGCCACGTGCCCAAGCACGATCGCCGGGACAGCACTGATCCCCAACGTGCACGGCACTGCTACCGCGCACGCCACCGCTGCCACAGCCAGCGGGCTCATTCGCGCGGGCGTCGGGTTGGCAGGATGCGCGGGCAGCCTCCCGAAGGGGCCGACAGGCAAGTCGTAGATGACAGCCATCACCTCGGGGAAAAGGCGCGCAGTCAGTACTTGTCCGACTCGCTGCTCTAGCTCGTCTTTGGTCAGCCTGCCCTCGAGAAAAGATGCTTTGAGTACGTCGATCGCCCGGTCTCGGTCTGCCGTAGATGCCAGCATTTGGACCCTGCTCGCCATCAGCGATCGCCCCGACCGGCATCACAGCGGCGGCACTCCGCATCCATAAGGGGAGCGTAAGCCGAGCACATTCGCCGTACAACCGGATGGCCGGGTGTAGCCCTCCGCCCCTACCGCAGCCAGGATCTAGGCTGCCGGCTATGACTCAGTCCCTCCGAA